>Ga0325401_1002711_pt1 | contig 15890 bp, 13 predicted proteins | sample PopdelMetagenome_FD_205666 | JGI IMG/M metagenome (GOLD analysis project Ga0325401, IMG submission 205666) | Populus deltoides microbial communities from Bellville, Georgia, United States - Xylem-PdKOR-R2 | ecosystem: Host-associated > Plants > Phyllosphere > Stem > Wood/Secondary xylem | place...
CTCGTTGAGGGCTATGTTGTCATAACAGCGGCCCTATGTTCCGTGGAAACTGACACCGAAAAACACCCTTGCGTACGCTGGAAAGTAACTGCTTGGCTTTCGGAAAACGAAGACTTACTCGCCGCACGAAAACAAGCAGCCGACTAGAAGAGCACCCTGAGCAGAAATAAGAAATTAATCAACTGTTTAAAACATTGTCATAAACGCTCTGTTTAAGAACCAATTTACCCATCTGATTACCTAGGTCGTGTCCGAAGAAACTGCACCTCAAAATACCGAAAAGCGCATCAAAGAAGCTGCGCGTAAGGTCTTTATGGAAAAAGGCTTCGACGGCACTACCACCCGCGACATTGCCGAAGCCGCCGGCATCAACGTAGCGCTGACCAACTATTATTTCCGTAGCAAGGAGAAGTTGTTCCGGATGATTTTCGAGGATGCGCACCGTGATTTTTTCCATGAAAGTCACGAGTTGCTACAAAAACCGATCAGCCTACGGGAAAAAATCCCGCAACTGATTGCCTCCGACTTCCGTCTGTTCGCCAAAAACCCGAATCTGTCGCTGTTTCTCATCACTGAGCGTCACCGCCACCCCGAGCTGCTAGCTAGCGCGAAGGAGGCGCCGCCCGCCGTTCTCTTTTTTCTGGATCAAGTTCAGGAGGCCGTCACGCAGGGCGAAATCCGGCCAGTAGCACCTGCGCATGTGTTGCAGCTCATTATGGCCAACGTGCAGTTCGTGTACCTGTCGAAGCCCATCATGTTTCAGTGCGCAAACATCACCGCGGCAGCCTACGGGGAATTCATAGCCAACCACCAGCAGCTTGTCACTCAAATGATTATGACCTATTTATTTGACTTTTAACCCCGTTTTCTCTGACCGCTTTGGCTTCGTTGCCCGCGCCGGGCATACCCTCCTAGCCTAGTCTACTCCACAATGAACACAACATTATCTTGCTTGCGTGCTCGAAGTAGTACGCTGTTACTGGGCATTTTGCTGCTTATGCCGTGGCTGAGCTGGGCGCAAAAATCAACTCAGCCCATTGGCTCATTGCCCCCGCAGGCCACCTTGCAGCAGTGCATCGAGTTTGCCCTTAATAACCAGCCCGCCGTGCGCCAAGCTAGGCTGAATGAACAAATCGGGGAGCGCAACATTCGCATCGGGCTTTCTTACTGGCTGCCCCAAATCAATGGTACGGGCATCTACACTCGCAACATTCAGTTGCCTACCAGCGTGTTGCCCAACTTCACCGATCCGTCAGCTGGGCAGCAGATCATCCGCATTGGTCTGAAAAATACCTCGACCGTCGGAGTAGGCGCCACGCAGCTACTTTTCAATAATGATGTGTTGCTGGCCGCGCGCTCGGTGCGGGCCACGCGCTTGAACTACGCCCAGACCACGGCGCTCAACAAGATTGACGTGGTAACCAACGTGAGCAAGGCGTTCTACGACATCCTGCTTACCCAGGAACAGCTACGGATCCTGCTGGAGGACATTCAGCGCCAGGAGCGCCAAGTGAAAGATGCCCGCGCTCAGTATGAGCAAGGCATCGTGGATAAGACGGACTTCCTGCGGGCAGAAATCTCGGTGAAGAACGCCTACGCTCAGCGCCGCACGGTATCAACCTCGATGAGTGGTAAGTACGCGACGCTGAAGCAGCTAATGGGCCTAGCCCCCGAAAACCCGCTGAACCTCACCTACGACACCCTGCAAATGGTGAAGGAAACGGCCCTGGATACCACCCAGCAGCTAGCCTACGAGAAACGCGTTGAGATTCAGCAGCTGCAAACCCAGAAGCAATTGCAGCGCTTCCAAATCGACTATTACCGGTTTGGGTTCCTGCCTTCACTGTCGGGCTTTTATAACTACAACCGGGTTTACCAGAACAACAACTTCTCTGACCTTTACAGCCGCGCTTTCCCTAACCAGAACGCCGGTTTGCAGCTTGCCCTGCCCATCTTTACCGGTACGCGGCGCCTGCAAAACTTGAAGATTGCGGAGCTCCAGGACGACCAGCTCGACCTCAGCCTATTCGACACGCGTAACCAGATTAACACCGAGTTTGAGCAAACGATGGGCACCTACAAAGGAGCGCTCAACGAGCTAGCGGTGGTGCAGCAGAACGTGGCCGACGCCAAGGAGGTGTACCGTATTCTGAACCTTCAATACCGGGAAGGCATCCGCACGTTCCTGGACGTGATTATCGCCGAAACCGACCTGCGGACGGCGCAGCTGAATTATTACAATGCCTTGTTCAGCGTGCTCTCTAGCAAGCTAGATGTGGAGCGTGCTCTGGGCAATATCACCTTTAATCAGTAAACAAGCGAATCCATGAACTGGTATTCAGGACGGGTATTGCCCGTAGTTATTAGCTCTGCGCTGCTTGCCTCTTGCGGCTCGAAAGAGCAACAAGGACAGCAGCAAGGACCGCCGCCCGCCATTCCGGTGGCGGTGTACAAAGTGACCGAGGAGCCGGTAGTGGGCGCCGATACGTACCCCGGCACCGTGGTGCCGCTGAACGAGGTGCAACTGCTAGCGCAGGTAACGGGCTATCTGACCGATATTTATGTGCAAGATGGCCAGCGGGTTACCAAAGGCCAGCGCCTTTATAATATTGACCGCACCCGCTACCAGGCCGCCTATAACCAAGCAACGGCCCAGCTGCAGGTAGCGCGTACCAACTATGCCCGCGCCGCGCAGGATGCTGAGCGCTACGTGCGTCTCGGTGAGCAAGACGCTATTGCCAAACAGCAGATCGATATTGCGAAGGCTACCCAAGCCAACGCACAATCACAGATTGCGGCGGCCCAAGCTGGGGTCAGCAGCGCGGCGCTGGACTTACGCAACGCCGTCATTACGGCGCCGCTCACGGGTACCATCGGCATTGCGCAGGTGAAGCTAGGTGCCCTGGTTTCGCAGGGACAAACGCTTATCAATACCGTGTCGGCCGAAGAGCCGATTGCGGTTGACGTCAATATTGCGGAGCAGGATATTGCTCGCTTTCTAAAGCTGCAACAAAACAAGGCCGCCGTGAAAGACTCGGTGTTCACCTTGGTGCTGCCTGGTCTGAAGCCCTACAACGTGCCGGGCCGTGTGGCTACCGTCGACCGGGCCGTGGATCCGCAAACCGGCACCTTGCGCGTGCGCGTTCAGTTCCCAAACCCTAAGCGCCTGCTGAAGGCCGGGATGAACGTGACCATGCGCGTGCTCAACCAAGACACCGGAAACCAGCTTGTGATTCCGGCTCGCGCCGTGACCGAGCAAATGGGCGAGTTCTACGTGTATGTGGTGGGCGACAGCAACAAAGTAGCCCAGCGCAAGGTGATGACCGGCACGCGGGTGAAAGACATGGTGGTGGTACGCAACGGCCTGAAGGAAAACGAAACCATCGTGAGCGATGGTTTGCAGAACCTGCGCGAAGGCGCGGTAATCCAGGTTGGCGACCCCACGAAACCAGCGGCAGCGCAAGGCGGCAAGCCTACGGCTGCTAAATAGTTTTAATTGCTTTTCTACTAAGCATGATATCAGACGTTTTTATACGACGACCGGTCACGGCCATTGTCGTATCCATTGTTATTGTTCTGGTCGGGGTGCTTGCCATCCTGAGCCTGCCCATCAGCCAATACCCCGATATTTCGCCACCCGTAGTGCAGATTTCGGGTAGCTTCACGGGGGCCGATGCGCAGACGGTGGAACAAACCGTGATGACCCCCATCGAGACGCAGGTAAACGGTACGCCGGGCATGGCCTACTTGTCGTCGAACGCCACGAGTGACGGCCGTATCTCGTCGAACGTAACCTTCGAGATTGGTACCAACATCGACATTGCGACCCTCGACGTGCAGAACCGGGTAAGCGTGGCCCAGCCGCAGCTCCCCGACGAAGTGAAGCGCCTCGGTCTGACGGTGAAAAAGCGTAACCCGACCATCCTGATGGTGGTGGCGCTCTACTCGCCCCAGAAAACGCACAACATTCAGTTCCTCGACAACTACACTAACATCTACGTGCGCGACGCCTTGTTGCGCGTGAAAGGCGTGGGTGACGTGACCAGCATCGGACAAGACTTCTCGATGCGCGTGTGGCTCAAGCCCGACCGCATGGCGCAGCTAGGTCTGAGCGCTATCGAGGTGACGAATGCCCTACGGGAGCAAAACGTGCAAGTGGCCGCCGGTTCTATTGGTTCGGCGCCCCAATACAACGCGCAGCCTTTCGAATACACGCTCTTCGTAAATGGCCGCCTGAGCAAGCAAGAGGAATTCGAGAACATCATCGTGCGGACCAACCCCGCGGATGGCTCCATTGTGTACCTCAAGGACGTGGCGCGGATACAGCTCGGCAGTTTTGACTACTCGCGGGCTTCTACCGTGAACGGTAACCCAGCCACGCTGCTGCTCGTGAACCAGGTGCCGGGCGGCAACGCCCTCGAAACGGCCGAAGGGGTATACGCCGCGCTAGACCAGCTGAAGACCAAGTTCCCGCCGGACGTATCCTATAAGGTGCCGTTCGAGTCGATTACGGTGGTGAAAGTGTCTATTGAGGAAGTAATTCACACGCTGGTCGAGGCCCTGGTGCTGGTGACGATTGTGGTATTCGTGTTCCTGCAAAGCTGGCGCGCGACCCTCATTCCGATCCTGGCCGTGCCGGTGGCAATTGTGGGGACGTTCATCATGTTCATTCCCCTAGGTTTTACTATCAACACGCTGACCCTCTTTGGTTTCGTATTGGCTATCGGTATTGTGGTCGACGACGCCATTGTGGTGGTGGAAGCCGTGCAGCACTACATTGACACGGAGCGCATTTCGGCACGGGAAGCCACCGAGAAAGCCATGAAGGACATTACGGCGCCGGTAATTGCCATTGCCTTGATCCTGGCCGCGGTGTTTATCCCGGTAGGCTTCATTCCCGGTATCGTCGGGCGCTTGTACCAGCAGTTTGCTATTACCATCGCCATTTCGGTGGTGCTATCGGCCTTCATCGCTCTGTCGCTCACGCCGGCGCTTTGCTCGCTGCTAATGCGCCCCACTGAGCAGAATGCTGACTCGAAAGGCCTGAACAAGCTGTTCTACAAGTTCAACCAGTGGTTTGGTCGTGTTACCGATTCGTATTCGAACGGCGTAACGCGCACGCTGAAAGCGACACCGCTGGTGCTCATCTTGCTAGTGTGCATCTACGCGGGTACGTTTGGGCTGTTCCGTACCAAGCCATCGGGCTTTATCCCGACGGAGGACGAAGGCCGTTTGTACGTGTCGGTGGAACTACCGCAGGGTGCTTCGAGTGCTCGTACCAAGGCCGTGATGAACCAGATGTCAGATATCATTCGCAAGAAGATTCCTGCCATCAACAACTACTCTGGTATTGCGGGTCTGAACGCGTTGAACTTCGCCTTCAAATCGAGCAGCGGTACGTTCTTCGTGCAGCTCAAGCCCTGGGATGAGCGCAAAGACGAGTCGCAGCAGCTCTACGGCGTCATTGGGCAGTTACAGAAGGAGTTCTCGGTAATTAGAGGTGCCAACATCGTGGTGGTACCGCCGCCAGCTATTCCGGGCCTAGGTAACACGGGCGGTTTCAGCTTCCAGCTGGAGCAGCGCGAGGCCTCGGCCGATATTAAAGCCTTTGAGGCGACGGTAAACAAGTTCGTAGCGGCCGTAAACCAACGGCCGGAAATTGCCCGCGCGTACACCTTCTTTACGGCTAAAACGCCTGGTTATCAGATTACGGTTGATCGGAGCAAGGCCAAAAAGCTAGGGGTGCCGCTGACGAACATCTTCCAAACGATGTCGACGTACCTAGGTAGTACCTACATCAACGACTTCACGAAGTACGGGCGTAACTTCCGTGTAGTGGCCCAGGCCGATACCTTCTACCGCAAGGATATTACGGAGCTGAACACCTTCTACGTGCTCAATCAGCAAGGCCAGCAGGTGCCCATGAGCTCCCTAGTTACCTACAAGCTGGTGGAAAACGCCCCGCTGATTTCGCACTACAACCTGTTCCGCTCAGCCGAAATCAACGGCGACGCTAAGCCAGGCTACAGCTCCGGTCAGGCTATTGCGGCCTTGCAGGAAGTAGCCGCCAAAACGCTGCCCGCCGACTACGGCTTCGACTTCTCTGGCCTGAGCCGCGAGGAAATCAACGCCGGTAACAGTACCATTATCATCTTCGGCCTCTCGATTCTGTTCGTATTCTTGCTGCTGGCGGCGCTGTACGAAAGCTGGTCGGTGCCGTTCTCGGTACTGCTGGCCGTACCCCTAGGTGCCTTCGGCGCTATCGTGGCCCTGACGTTCTTGCCCAAGCTCACCAACAACGTGTATGCCCAGATTGGTCTGATCACACTGATTGGTCTGGCCGCCAAAAACGCCATCCTGATTGTGGAATTTGCCAAGGAACGCGTCGACTGGGGCATGAACTTAGTGGAAGCCACGATGGAAGCCGTGCGGCTACGTTTGCGCCCAATCATCATGACCTCGCTGGCGTTCATCCTCGGTGTACTACCGCTGGCCTTCGCCTCGGGTGCCGGTGCCGTGTCGCGCCAAACGATTGGCTGGACGGTAACGGGTGGTATGATTGCGGCTACCTTCCTGGCCATCTTCGCCGTGCCGGTGCTGTTCGTCGGCATCACGCGCCTTGCGTATGGCAAGAAGAAGCTGGCTGAAATGGAAGCTAACTATAAGCCCGAGGAGCACGGCCACGCGCAGCACGGTTCGAAAGAGCCAAATACGCCACCAGAAGGTCCTGCCGAGCCTAACAAGAATGATAAGGCTAACGAGGAAAAACGGCGTAACGACCAAACACCACCGGAGCTAGGCACCTAGGTCCTGAGTTGAGTTTTTCGCCTCTGGCGGAAGAATTTCCTAAAAATAGGAAAGCCCACGACCTAGGTAGGTCGTGGGCTTTTTAGTGCAGAAGCGAGGGTCTCAAAAGCAAACAGTAGCGGCGGCGGCCAGGGAGAAGGTAAACGGCGTGCGGCTATTTTGACTAGATTAGCCGCCAAACTCCTGCCCTATGAAAAAACTATTTTTGGCTGCTTTTCTCCTCAGCGCCTCATCATCCATGCTGTTTGCCCAACAAACTATTCCTTTATATTCCGGCTCCGTGCCTAATGCTAAGCCCGGCACTGCGCAAGTAAAAAGCGGAAACGGAGCCGAGGAAAATGCAACGCCACCGACCTTGGCGATTTACCTGCCCGCCAAAGAGAAAGCAAATGGTACGGCCGTTATCGTCTGCCCCGGTGGCGGCTACAGCCACCTCGCCATGGATCATGAGGGCCATGCAGTGGCAAAGCGCCTGAACGAGATAGGCATAACCGCCTTCGTGCTCAAGTACCGCCTGCCCAACGACCAAAGTCAGGTAGACAAGTCTATTACGCCGCTTATGGATGCGCAGCAAAGTATCCGGATGGTGCGGGAGCAAGCCACGAAGTACAACATCAACCCCAACCGCATTGGCATCATGGGCTTCTCGGCGGGCGGGCACCTAGCTTCCACGGCCGGCACGCACTTCACGAAGCCCGTGGGGCAAAACGTAAGTGCCACCTCCGTGCGCCCCGATTTTGAGATACTGATCTATCCCGTCATCAGCTTCTCTGACGAGTTAAAACACGGCGGCTCGCGCGATAACCTGATCGGCAAAACGCCCGCGGCTGAGCAGCTCAGTTTGTACTCGAACGAGTTGCAGGTAACGGCTCAAACGCCGCCTACCTTTCTCGTTCACTCCCAAGATGACAAGGTTGTGCCAGTGCGCAATAGCATCGTATTCTACGAAGCCTGCACCAAGCAAAGCGTGCCCGCCGAAATGCACCTTTATCCCAAAGGCGGCCACGGCTACGGCATGAACAACAAAACCACGAAAGATCAGTGGATAGAAAGCCTGCAAAACTGGTTTGACGCCAACGGTTGGCTAACGAAGTAGAGACACGTCGAAAAGGTAGACATTTCATTCACTCAGTCGCTCAGCCACTCAGTCACTCGATTAGCGAAGCAGTGCAAACGGATCGTCTATCTCGCCAGCCCAGCTAATTTCGGTGCCAGCAGGCACTTGCTCTAACTCGTCTGACTCAAGCAGTAACACGTAAATGTCGCGGTAAGCGGGGCCCGTTTCGGTTTCCACTTGCCGCGACATTTCTTCTATGCTAGCAGGCATAGTTTCGTGCTGACCGCTGGGGAAGGTGAGTGTGACCAATAACTTCGTGTGGAGCGTAAATTGGCGGAGTGCAGCCGAGTCGGTGCTCGGAACAGCCAAGATACCTAGGCCCGTAAGGCGAAAGCTAGTGGCAACAGTTAGTAACGGTTGTGGAGGCATGAAGGGACTAGCGGGTTACTTGTCGTCCTGCTTCGGCAAAGTAGACGGATGACGCAGGTGACGAATAGTGGAAAAGATAAGCCCTAGTGCAAAGGCAACGAAGCACCCTAGCAGGACCTCGCCGGTGCGAGTTAGGGCAACGTTGATGGCCTCACGCCAAGGCACAGCCTCCATCACCGACGGCGCCATGACGATGCAGACAGTCGCTGGGGCTAGCTTCCAGGCCGAGGGGTATCGTTTGAACGAGGTGCTAATCAGCACGGAAACCATCACGCCCAATAGTAGCGACCAAATCGTGACGCCCACCAGTAGGATGCAAGCTGCCCCGACGGCGCAGCCCATTACCGTATTGGTAACGCGCGAGGTAACCGCATTGCGCAGGTTGCCGAAATCGGGCTCCGATACAATAATGACCGAAATCAGCGCCCATTCCATCTTTTCGAGGCGTAACCAATTAAACAAGAGCCAGACGATAGCACAACCGAGCACCGTCCGGAAAGTATAGAGCAGAGAGGTGGTCGTGAAGGAAACGTATTGCTTCATTCGGAGGAGGAAAATGTGAAGCACATACGCAGTCGAAGCGAATGCGTTAGCCTGAGCACAGAACACACTACAAGGCCGCTAGGCGCGTGCCAAATGACAGGTATTTAGCGATTAGTTTGCGACTGGCTTACGTACAAGCACCCCGTTCGCTTACTCCACTACTAAAGAGCGACTAACTCGCTGCTTGCCGGTCTGTATGGTAAGATGATAGAGACCAGCGCCAAGTCCTATTACGGGTATTTCAACGACTGTACCATATGCGGGCAAGCTAGTACGTTGTGTAAACACTACCTGGCCAACAGCATTCGTGAGAGCAAGACTCGCTTCTGTAACCCCTTGCACCGCGGGTAGCTCTACCGTAACCACAGCCTGGGCTGGATTTGGATACATACTTACTTGCAGTACCGGTTCGGGTGGGGGTAGGGTCTTTTCAGAGCTGTTCGTCAAGTAAACGTAGGCACCTCCTTGGACCTGGCTCTTGCCATAAGAGCCAATTACCAGATCGTCGTAGCCATCCTGGGTGATGTCACCCACGTTCGCTACGCTACCCCCGAAATAGTTGTAAGATGTGGAGGTTCCTGGCGTTGGATCATGCATCGTCATATGCGGGCCCGGTACTGGGCCCGCCTTGCTTCCCAAGTATAAGTAAGCTTCCCCAGTGTTGTTTACGCCTGGAGCCCCGATGAGGAAGTCAGCGTAGCCGTCATGGTTTACGTCGCCTGCTGCGCATGCACTACTGCCGAATAGCCCAACAAACACCCTACTGCTCACTACGGCGTTGATAACAATTGGCTCTGGGTTTAGCCCTGGTCGCCGAGTACCTAGGTACAAGTACGCTTTACCACTCTCGACTTTAGGGTCTCCGACTAGCACATCGTTGTAGCCATCCCCGTTTACGTCACCAACACCTGCTACGCTACTCCCAAAGTCACCAGTCGATAGGGCTGGGTCAAATACCGTGAAGCTAGGCTCCGGATCTAAACCCCTGCTATTGCCCAGAAATAAGTGTACTCTCTTGATGCCGCCGTAACCAGGCGCGCTTACGACTACATCAGCAAACCCATCGCCGTTTACATCACCTGCCGCCGCAACACCACTACCAAAGAAAGAGCCCGTTGCGGCACCCAAGTCGTTCTTCAGTACAGTACTCGGCCTTGCGGGCAGGCCTTGACGGCTACCGAGGTAAAAATAAGCACGTCCTTCCGCGCGGTTGGTTCCCGGCGCACCCATAACCACGTCGGCGTAGCCATCTTGGTTCACATCGCCTACGCCCGTTATAATAGTCCCGTAGCTATTCCCGTTTTCTGCCGCTGGGTCAGCTAAGATAGTGTCAGGCGTTGCGTTCAAGCCGGTTTTATTGCCTAAGTAAACGTAAACACGGCCCGTATTGGATTTACCAAGCCGCCAAGCGCCAATCAGCACGTCATCGTAGCCATCACCATTGATATCGCCAACCCCGTTAAGCCCCAGGCCGAAGTCGTCATACGGCTGGGGCTCAGGATTCTTTATAACCATACTTGGCCACCAACTTATGCCTCTACGATGGCCCAGATACAGGTAGACGCAGCCAATCTTATCATAGGTGTTAGGCGCATTGATCAACACATCCGCATAGCCATCGCCATTTACGTCGCCTGCTTTCGCTACGGTCCAGCCAAACCGGTCTGGGTAAGCACCTGATCGATTAGGATTAATAAACGTAACAGTAGGTACGCTAGGTAGATAGGTTGGACCAGTGCCTTGAGCCCGAGCATCCGGCCATGACCATGTGATAAACAAATAAGTTAGTAAACCTGCGGCTGTACGCCGTTTCAAAAAGGGGTACAACAATAAAGTCAAGCGCATAAGATACCGGGTTGTAAGTTCAATAATTGTATTAAAAAAAGTAGCTAATTCACTCTGCTTAACTGCTGGATAAAGGTAACGTTTGTGCCACTAAACAATGGTATAGTAGAGGTGAAGGAAGCTATCGACAACTACGAAGCGGCTCATTTTAGGAGAAAAATAGGTAATATTCTATAAATGAAATATTTCGAGAAAATATAGGCGAAGCCAACTTGTTGATTATTAATAATTATAAATATAAAGATATTGTTGGGCCAAGAATTGCTCTCAGTAAGCTGCCATCGCTTTTGCAGCTTACAACTCTCTTCCATGATAAACCGCCTCCTTTCTATTTGCGCCCGCTTTTTCAACGTAAGTGGTATTTCGTCTCCAGCGCCCGCCGCGGCACCAGAAGAAGCTTTTTTAGCAAATGCAACGCTGTTAGCTTCCTACGCACACCAAGAGTTGCAACAATTCCGGGCCTGGACCAATCCTGCCACCGACTACTCGGAGCACGCCCGGATGCTACAGCAACAACTCAAGCAAGTACAACAGGAGCTCAAGGCGCTCCAGAAGGAATACCGCACCGACCAGCACCAAGCTCGAACTACTATCGAACGGCAACACCCAGCTGCCGCGGCTGTGTTGCAGGAAAAAAACGCCGGCTAACGGCTACGAGCCCTAGAACTGAGCGCAGCCTTCAGGGAATAGAGCTAGGATATAAACAGACAAGAGGCTAGTGACGCAAGTCGCTAGCCTTTCCTATGGTCGCAGTCGCACGCAACGACATAAGACAACGTGCGCTGTGCTACCACCAAACGGGTAAGCAGGCAAGGCTTAGCCGGTACCTAGGTACGATTATACCGGTAAGTGACTACTTCATATACCACGAAGTACGTACGTCGCTCCTCAGTGAGAGCCGTATAGCTAGAGGAAGTTTGTAGTTACTAATCAGCTGATTACACGTATGAAGAAGATGCTCTACTGGACGATGCGCGAGGGATACTGGCAACGGCGCCTAGCAGAGTCGCAGCGCCGCGCCTTACTGGTGTGCGGGGTAATGGCCGTGTGCATTGCCATTGAATATTGGCTGGGGCTGTAGCAAACCGCTACGTTTTCGGCTGACTTGTTACTTCGGGGGCTAGCTTTTCGGGGCGGATTGGCAAGTCACGTACGCGCTTGCCGGTAGCCCGGTACACAGCGTTGGCCAGGGCGGCAGCCGTAGGTCCCTGAGCAGCTTCGCCAGCACCGAGGGGCGGCTCGGTGGGACGGTCGATAACTGTAACTCCCATCACGTAAGGCACTTCATCGAAACGATAGATGGGGTAGCTTTCCCACTGCCGGCTGCGAACACCGTGCGCATCGAAGGTTACTTCTTCGTTGGTGGTCCAGCTCGCGGCTTGAATGAGGCCGCCTTCCGTTTGATTTTTGATGCCATCGAGGTTGATAACTTCCCCGGCGTCGATTACGGCCCAGAGTTGGGGGCGGTACACGGTGCCTTCCTCGGCAATGCGCACTTTGGCCACCACTGCCACGTAGGCCGCCTTATTTTTGTACTGGGCGAAAGCACCCCCTAGGCCCTCGCCTTCGGCTAGCTTTAGCTGACTGGCAATTTCCTGGGCTTTTCGCACTACGGCCTTGGCGCGTTCATCCTGCAAGTGCGCCAGCCGAAATTCCCACGGATCTTGCTTGGCTTTTTCGGCCAGCTCATCCATAAAGCACTCAATGGCAAATACATTGGCGTAGGCACCGAGGCTGCGCAGGGCCGAAACCCGCAGCGGTCCTTCAAAGAAATGGGCATCCACGCGCAGGTTGGGCACTACGTAAAGCGGTTCCGCATTGCGGTAGCCCCCAGCGCTAAAGTCGGCAGCTCCATCGTTCTTGGGTATCCGGGGCTGAGCTAGGTATTGGGTCGGCAAAAGCTTATCTGCCTGGCCGCTTGGGCGCGAGCTGTGTGTATCGGTCCAGACTTGGTGCTGCCAGTGGGTGATGCGGCCATTGGCGTCGAGGCGGGCGCTCAGGTCCATGACCATGGCGCTGCCGTAAGGCTCCCAGGCGTGCTCATCTTCGCGGGCCCACTGCACGCGCACGTGGCGGCCGGGGGTGGTTACGGCAAGCAAGGCAGCGTCGGCAGCGGCATCGTCGGCGCCATTGTGGCCATAGCACCCCGAGCCGGGTACGCCCTTCACATGAATCTTTTCCTTGGGCAGCTTCAGCAAATCGGCCAGCGACTCGCGCAATGGATATACGCCTTGGCTGTGCGTCCAGACCTGCAACTTGTCCTGGTCAAATAGCGCCACCGCGCAACTTGGCCCAATGGAGCCGTGCATTAGATAAGGTTTGAAGTAGCTGGCTTGCAGGGAGGTAGCGCCCGCCGTAGGTGCATTGAAGCTGCCTTGGTTGGCAACGGGCTTGGTAGTAGCGGGCAGCTTGCGTAAGTAATCGGGGAGGGGCTGCCCGGCGGGGAGGGCGCGGCCGGGTGTCCATTGAGCGTGCAGTTTGGCGTAGTCCTGGGCTAGCTTAGCGTCGTATTCTTGCTCTGCCAGAAGTCCCACGAAACTGCCGTCGATGTGCACTTTGAGCAAACCGGGCACCAAGCGCTTAAGCTCGGCTTGGTCGAGCTTCACCAGCTTCGATTCGTAATTAGCGGGCCGCAACACGCGGGCGTGCAGCATGTTCGGAAACCGCAGATCCTGCACGTACCACTCTTCGGCCCGCACCATACGCTCAATTTCGGCCCGATGTACGGGCTTGCCCACGTAGCGGTACTGGCTTTTCGGCTTCAGCTTCACGGGCAGGCGCACTTCGTCGGTCAGTTGGGCGCCGTTCAATACTTGCGCGAATGTGAGCCGACGCTTTTTGTCTTTGGTTTGAATGATGCCGTCGGCTAGGGTAAGCTGGCTGGCTTTCGTTCCTAGCTTCTGCGCGGCTAGCGTCAGCAGTTTTTGGCGGGCGGCGGCCGCTGCGTAGCGCACCGACATGGCGCTTTGCTCGATGGAAGCGCTGCCAGCCGTGTAGCGTTCGTCGGGCGTGCGGTCGGTTTCGGCCAAAGCCACCTCCACTCGGCTGAGCGCCATGTCCAACTCTTCGGCGGCTACTTGCTGCACGGCTGTCCGAATGCCCTGACCTAGCTCAATTTTGCCGGTAAGCACCCGCACGCGTCCATCGGCCAGCACCTCCAGCCACGCGTTGATGCGCGGGTTGTCTTGCAGGCTCCCTGGCAATTCATCCGCTACCAGCGGACTGCCAACAGCCTCGATAGCTAGCCCTAAGAATGCAAAGCTAATCGTCAGGCAACCAGCGCTTTTAAGGAAATGGCGGCGAGAAGGGAGCGGAGAAGGGAAATTCATTGAAAGAAACGTGTGTAGCTCAACTAGGCGCCAGACGGCTGTTGCGGTTACGCTGGCGCGTCCAACGCAGGAGCTAAGTTGGTAGGCTGCTAGTGTAGTTAGGCAGTGCTGGGCCAGACGCTTGCGCCGCCAAACCAGGGAGGTTAACTCATTTCGGAAGCGCGCTTGATGGCTTTGATAGCACGGCTATGTACGCTGCACCGGCAGAGCACCCGGTAGAGACTGTTGCGAATTTCTTCTTCATTAGGTTTGGGATGTTGCTGGAGCAGCGCCGCCGCCGACATCACCATGCCATTCAGGCAAAACCCGCATTGTGGTACCTGCTCCTCTATAAAAGCTTGCTGCAAAGGGTGTAGCGACCCATCGGGCCGGGTAAGGCCCTCAAGGGTGGTGACGGTCATGTGCAACACCTCCGAAACCGGCAGCTGGCAGCTTGGCCAGGCTAGGTTGCCATTGAGCACCACCATGCACGCGCCGCATTGCTGAAGGCCGCAGCCAAACTTAGGGCCGTTGAGCGCCAGCTGGTTGCGCAGCACGTAGAGGAGCGGCGTGGCCGGGTCGACGCGCAACGCGTGCGCCTGCCCATTGACGTGCAAAGTGAGGTCTGCTTCCATGGATGAGGAGTTTAGAAGAACATACTCGGTAAGCTAGCAAAAGGATACCGCTTCTGCATGATGCTTCGGCGGGCGGCGTAACCAAACTAGCCAGCGGGCTCGTACGACCTAGCATCACCCACGAAACACCTGCTATGAATCCGACTCAACTGAGCGAAGAGCTTCGCTACAACCAAGATCCTAACCTGAAGCGCCGCCGCTGGATTATCGGCTTGTCTTTGTTTGGCGTGGCCCTCGGCCAAATCGTAACGCTGTACCAAACCGGTATCATCCACCACCTGCCCGACCCGCCCGTCGGTCCGTTCGACTCCGATAAAGTCGATGCCTCCGACTACGCTTACAAGCGCCTTGATACTCCCGACGCGGTAGGTATGATTTCGACCTACGGTATTACGACGGCGCTAGCTGCTGCGGGCGGCGCCAACCGCGCCATTGATAATCCTACGCTGCCTATCAGCTTGCTGGCCAAAACGCTAGGCGACGTGGCTACTAACCTGACCCTGGCCCGCGAGGAGTGGAAAGAAAACAAAGCCCTGTGTTTCTACTGCCAAACGGCAACGGTCGTGTCGATTGCCTCCGTAGCCCTGGCCGTGCCAGAAGCCATTGCCGCCGTGCAAAACTTGTTGGGCAAAAAGAAGACTGCCTAGCTTCTAGGAGGGTATCAATAGAAGAGCGTCATGCCTCATCTGTCGTTGCCGGCCGAAGCATCTCTACTGGTTACTACTGGGAGAAGTGCTTCGGCCGGCAACGACAGATGAGGCATGACGTTTCGTTAGAGCTACTCCGCCAGCGCTGCGTTCGTCGGTACCTCGGCGGCTGGCTGCGTGTACGAGGCCAACGACCGCATAGCTAGCCCCACGCTAATCAGAATCAGAACGGCACCGGTCAGAAAGGAGGCGCCAGGGAAATGCACGGGCGCTTTTGGGCCCGTGAAGTAAGAGAAGATATTGGTCATCAGGGGCGGACCGATGATGGAGGTGAGACTCACCAAACTGGTGAGGGCGCCCTGGAGTTCACCCTGGGCATTCGCGGGCACTTGCCCCGCCATGAGTCCCTGCAAAGCTGGGCCGGCAATGCCACCTAGACAGTACGGAATTAGGAAGACAAACATCATCCAGCCCTCAGAGGCAAAAGCGAATAACAGAAAGCCAAGCCCATACAGCGCGAAACCTATCAGTACTGAGCGCTTGGCCCCTAGCTTTGGATTGAGGTAGCGAATCAAAACGCCCTGCACCAAGGCCGTGAGCACCCCAATAGCGCCTAGCG
>Ga0325401_1002714_pt1 | contig 15888 bp, 16 predicted proteins | sample PopdelMetagenome_FD_205666 | JGI IMG/M metagenome (GOLD analysis project Ga0325401, IMG submission 205666) | Populus deltoides microbial communities from Bellville, Georgia, United States - Xylem-PdKOR-R2 | ecosystem: Host-associated > Plants > Phyllosphere > Stem > Wood/Secondary xylem | place...
AACTCTGAAATCTTTGAAACTTTAAAACAGGTAAGGATCAATATACCTTTGTTAGAAGCTATTAAAAAAGTACCTTCTTATGCTAAATTTTTGAAAGATCTGTGCACTGTGAAGAGAAAATTGAATGTGAAAAAGAAAGCCTTTTTAGCCGAACAAGTAAGTGTCATTCTTCAAAACAATAATGCTTTGAAATATAAAGACCCTGGTTGTCCTACAATTTCATAGTTTATTGGAGAACATAAAATTAAAAAAGCTTTGAATCTACCGTGAGTAAAACATAATTTGATGAATATGCAGATTTGCAAATGATTTATTCTCAAAAAGGCATAAAAAATGTTGATGTGGATCATTTATCAAGATTGACAACAGATTCAAGATTTGACATCACACCAATCGATGATTACTTTTTTAACGAATCCTTACTTTCTCTTAGTCCAATGCCTTGGTTTGCTAATCATATCAATTTTCTTGCAACAGGAGATTTGCCAGCTCACTAAAGTACCGAAGATAAAGGAAAGTTTTTGAACAGAGTGAAGAAATTTTATTTGGATGACCTTTACTTATTCAAATATTGTCCTGATCAAATATTTCAAAGATGCATTTCGGACAATGAGGTAAGTAGCTTCATTAAACTTTGTCATTCTAAGGCATGTGAGAGTCATTTCTCGTAAAAAATGACGACTGTAAAAATCTTACAATATGGATTCTATTAGCCCACCATGTTCGTAGACACACATGTGTTCTGCAAAGCTTGTGAAAACTGTCAAAAGTCAGGATTTATTTCAAACCATAAGGAATCTTTAGATAATCTTCTATTGACTTTTGAGAAGTATCCTGGGGGAGATGTTCATTGTGCAATTCATAACTTACGACCCCATTTTCATAAAGAACATGCTCGGCATAGTCTTGGGAATCTAACTATAAAAGACCTTATTTGCTAGTTTTTAAAAAAACTGGATGGGAAGCCTATCCCCGACCCATAGAGGGCGTTTAAGTCGTTCTTGGATGTAAAATCAAGGGAAGATGTGAGCCACAATCACAATTACCTGTACATACACTTGCTTTTTCAAGATAAATAAATCAAGAGAGAGAGAGAGAGAGAGAGAGACTCTAGCTGGCCTATATATAGGTGGTATGATTGCATTTTCAATTTCTCATCTATAAAATCTTCTCTTCCTTCCTTTTATTTCTACTCAACTCATACATTTAACAAATATAGAAGTGTGTAGAAATGGCAGGTTCCTCAAGTCACCTCATAAGAAATATTTGTATTTTTGGTGGATCCAGTCCTGGAAAGGAAATAGAGTTTTTAGAATCAGCAAATCATCTTGGTCAGGTACTAGCTAAGAGAAAGATTCATTTAGTGTATCGGGGAGGCAACTTTGGGTTAATGGGGGGTGTGTCATTAGCTGTATTTTTAGGAGGCAGTCAAGTTTTGGGGGTTGTCCTCAAAGCTTTAGCAAAAGGGGATATCATTGGAAAAACAATTGGAGAAGAACTACATGTCTCCACAATGTCTGATCGAATGAATACAATGTTTAACCATGTTGATGCCTTCATTGCCTTACCAGGAGGTCTGGACACATTGGAAGAGATCTTTCATATTTTCTCTTAGGCCAAACTGCACATTCACTATAAACCCATAGGTCTGTTAAATGTTCACGGTTTTTATGATAATTTGTTGTCTTTTCTTGATCATATTGTGGAACAAAAATTTCTAACATCTTCGGCATGATAAATCATAATCTCTACTGCTACTGCTGAACAATTGATGACCAACTACAATCTTTCATCCCTGTAATTGATCCCTCCATGAGTCGCATAAATTGGTCAACTAAGGAAAGCCGTAAAAAGCCTTCATTGGATTTGAGCCTTCGTTTATGAAACCTTGTGTCTTTTGGTTTTATGAATAGCATAATATTTGTGTTTTATTGTTTCTTATATTTGTTTAAGTGTGTTTCAGGTTTGTCAATATTCGCTGTTTCAGGTGATGTCTCCTGTACTGTATCTTTCTACCTTAGAACATTGAGGACAATGTCTCATTTTGGTTGGGGGGAGAGGATAGTAGTTGACATAAAAAAAAAACTAACTAATTGTTTTTAATAAAACCATTTAACAAAACTGTTATTACTAGGATGACAGAGTAAGAAAGAATTTTATTGACTCTTGAGACGCATCTTAATAAACATTTTTCAATGGTTATTTGCAATATTCATAACAAGGTTTATCACATACTTCTCTTGAAATATTAAGATTTACAAACTCTCGCATTGTTATCACTTGATTCTGCTCATATACTCATTTAACAAGTATTCTTAAACCTTCATTTTCACATATGACACGACCAAAAGATTGATGTCTTCTCCCAAGTGCAAGAGTGTCGAAGTAATAAATAACCCGGCAAGACCGGGGTCGAACCACAGGGAGGTTATTGTATAAATTATAAGTAGCAATAATACAACAATAATAGTAACAACAATAATAATAACAATAACAACAACAACAACAACAACAACAAGAATAATAATAATACTAGTAGTAGTAGTAGTAGTAATACTAATAATAGTAATAGTAATAGTAATAGTAATAGTAATAGTAATAATAATAATACCAATAATACTATTAATAATGATAATAATAAAGATTAAGAAGAAGAAGAAGTTGATGAGAATTTTGAGATGGAAGATTAACGTAAAAATTAAACAATGATAACAAAAAATGTCAAGGTTAGAGGATCCACTAATGATATTTCAAACAAGTATGGTATAAACTCTTATTATTCAATTGGAAACCACACACAAAGGAGGTTCCAATCAGATTATAAATTATTAACATGATTACATTAGTTATCTTATTCGAATAATGCTAATACTTATAAATGTTGTCAGGCATTCATGATTATAACTTATGTTAACAACAAATCAAGTTACTTTCATAGCTCAGGTGTCGGTTATACCATACAGTATGGGCTATGAAAGTGCCAAGTATTTGTTGTACCAAGTGTTACACAACATAAATCTAGATTAACCATTTAACAAGCAAAGTAGTAAAAGTGAACAAGATAACAAATATAAAGCATGTTAGTATCCAACATTAAGGTCCATGTTAAGTTTATATTATACTTATTCTTACACCATTAGTGTACCCTTTTCACCTTGACATAATTAACTTAGCTACACATAATGAAAGAAAGAAACATAAATAAACAAGACAAGAACATAAATGAGAAAGAAGTTAACTAAATAAAGAAAAGGAAATGAAAGGCATAAACAAGAGATTAATATAAACAAAACTTAAGTATTACAAAAGAGAGAGCAAGAGCATAATCTTGATCTGAACACCAAGATGCCCAAATACATGACAAATGCCTCCTTTTATAGGTCAAAATTCAGAACTATTGATTTGTTGACTAATTGATGAATGGGTGGTCACATCTTGACTTGATGACAATTCTTATCTTCTTGTCTGCCAAAAATGTCATTGATAACGTCATAATTTGAACAGACTTCAATCATGAAAGTTCTAGGAAATTGTCTCATCTTTCTAGGATAAAAATTTGAGATCATTTGGACTTCTAAGTTTGGCCATCTCTTTGTCCTTTGAATTTCAGTACTTCAACTCATCAATCAATTCTTTCATTTATGTGATAGGCCTGCATTTAAGATGAACACTTACCATAAATTAAAAGTATCTTATATTATTAGATATGTTATTATAAAACATGCTTTAGTTAAGGAGTTATTGATACTTCAAGTGTAAAATGATGATATAAAACCTTGATAAAAATGCACTTTTAAGTACTAATCAACACACACACTTTAACATATGAGTGTGGGTTGCACATTGGATTATTACATTATTTATGTTCTTTTGTGAAAGATAACAACTAAGGAAAAGGGATAGTATATAATTTGCAAAAAAAAAAATTGATAATAATAAAAACGTAGATAAGTTTGGTTTCGTAGCCTCCCTAACCTAAGCAATTAAGCCCGAAGTGGTGTTTTAACACCTAATACCCTAAAGTCAACTGACTTGGGAGCTATTGGCCCAAAACTTGTTATATGGGTTAAGGAGAAAAGCTTAAGGGAATCAAACATTGCATTATCTACGTATCAATATCTGTAACCCGAGTTACTAAGCTCGTAGGGGTGTCTCAACACCTAATGCCCTAAGACCAACTGGTCTGGGAGTCATTAGCTGAAAGTTCATTACATGGGTTAAAGATGCATTGTGTTTTAAGTTATATGTATATATATTAAAAAAAGAAAAAAAAAGATAATAATCCCAACCTAAGGAAGTTAACATTAAATATTAGAACATAATATTGTTTTCTTCCAATAAAAGCCTCGTCATCTATGTTTTCATACATTGAGCACAAAAAAAGGAAGGTTTATTAATATCTTATTTAAGAAGTATGAAGCAGATATATAAATTTAATGAGAATTTGTTTATCTTGATAGATTAATGGAAGTTGAATGATGAATGCCTTGCTTTATGGAACTTGCAAATTGTTTTTCTATTTTAATGCTTTGATTTCTAGGGACTAATAATAAGCTGGTTGGGGGGTGTGATTAGTAATTAAAAGTGTATTTTTATCAAAGTTTTATATCATCATTTTGCACTTGAAGTATCAATAACTCCTTAACTAAAGCATGTTTTATAATAACATGTCTAATAATATAAGATACCTTTAATTTATGGTAAATGTACATCTTAAATGCAAGCCTATCACATAAATGAAGGGATTGATTGATGAGTTTAACTATTGAATTGAGAAGACAAAGAAAGGGTTAAGCTTAGAAAATAGATGTTGGTTCAGTTCAAACTAGAACACTATTCAGTCATTGGGTCATATCTGGAGTTGTAGATCTTGGATTTCAATTTGGTTTATATGGCTAGAAAGCTAAGACATAGGCCTAAAACATTCATGGGAGTTCAAGACTCAATTCTGCTGTTTGGAAGTCCAAATCTTAGCAACAATGGAGTAGTTAGAATTTATCTTGCAGCTCAGGCATTGTTCAGTGTTCAGCCCATATCTCGAGTTCTAGAAGTTCAAATGCACCGATTCTTTTTTTGTTGGAAAACTGAGACAATTGCCTTGAACTTTTATGAGGACAATTTGTTCAAATCCTGACATAGCAATGATGTTTTGTTCAGACAAGAAGCTAAGGATTGTCACCAAGTCAAGATGTGGTCACCCACTCAATAATTAGTTATCAAATCAATAGTTCTAAATTTTGACCTATAAAAGGAGGCATTTTCCATGCATTTAGGCATCTTGATTTTCAGATCAAGATCATGTTCTTACTCTTTCTTTATATTTTTGTAATGCTTAAGTTTTTTTTATATTAATCTCTTGTTTATGTTTTTTCTTTCCTTTCCTTTACTTAGTTAACTTATATCTTATTTATGTTATTATCTTGTTTATTTATGTTTCTCTTATTCATAATATTTAGCTAAGTTTATTATGTCAAGGTGCAAAGGGTACACTAATGGTGTACGAATAAGTATAATATAAACTCAACATGGACTTTAATGTTTGATACTAACATGATTTGTATTTGTTATCTTATTCACTCTTAATACTTTGCTTGTTAAATAGTTAATCTAGATTTATGTTGTATAACCCTTGGTACAACAAATACTTGGCACTTTCATAGCCCAACTGTATGGTATAACCGACACCTGTGCTATAAAAGGAACTTGATTTATTTTTAACATAAGTTATAATCATGAATACCTGACAACATTTACAAGCATTAGCATTATTCGAATAAGATAACTAATGTAATCATGTTAACAATTTATAATCCGATTGGAACCTCCTTTGTGTGTGGTTTCCAGTTAAGTAATAAAAAGAGTTTATACTATACTTGTTTGAAATACCATTAGTATATCCTCTAACCTTGACAATTATTTTATCCTTGTTGAATCCTTATATCAACATCACACCTCAAAGCTCTCTTCAACTCCTTTTTCTGTTATTATTTATTTCTTTATTTATAGTTTATACAGTTAACCTCCTTGTGGTTTGACCCTGGTCTTGCCGGGTAATTTATTTCTTCGACACTCCTACACTTTGGAGAAGACATCAACTCTTTGGTCGTGTCAGGGTTCATACTCATGTTTGGAGTTTCTTTGAATGTTATGTACCCAGTTTTAATCGATTGCATGAGTTTCTTTTTGAAGGCACTGCACATATGAATGTTATGTCCTGCAGCAACAGCATGGTACTCATAGGTGAGGTCGAGTTTGTACCAATTAGAGTAAGGTGGTTGCAAAGGCGTGAATGGTTCTGGAGCTACATGTTTAATGCTCAATAGCTTCTAGTACATCTCATTTAAGGGCAGCGATAATGGGGGTAGTTGTTCTTAGACTCTTTGAAAACTCCTAGTTTGGTTTATGATTTGAGACTCAGGTTTCCTGGCATAAAACGAAGGGTTGAAGTTCATGTTGGTAATTTGAGGTAAAATGTAGGAGTTTTGGAATTGGTTTTTCTTACCCTTGTAGCCACCTTCAACATGGTCGACCTCCCTCATTTTACCTTCTAAGCCTTTTTTCTCTACAGGTGCAAAGATTCTATCACTTTACTCCTTGTTTTGTACATTCTGCCATGGCCACAACATCAGTGAATTGTTGTGCTGAACTACCTATCACATGCTTGTAGTACAGTGCCTTAAACGTGTTGGCAAATAGAGTGACTGTTTCTTTATCCAAGAATGGGGGATGCACCTGAGCAGCTAAATCTCTCCATATTTGGGCATACTCCCTTATGCTTTCTTTCTCCCTATTTCAAGATTGGACAAACTGGTTCTGTCAGGAGCAATATCCATGTTGTACTTGTACTGCTTGACAAAAGCATCCACCAAAAGTTTCCATCTCCAAATCTTTTTGCTATCCAATCTCATTTACTACTAAAAAAATTGTTGCCCCACTTAAATTATCTTAAAAAAAATGCATTAGTAGTTTTTTATTGTGTACTACTTCTGCCATTTTATTGCAGTAGGACTTGAGATGAGTGATGGAGCATTATGTTCCGGTGTATTTGATAAATTTGGGAAGTCAAAACTTCTTTGGTACCACCATATTAGGGACTAGACACATCTCCGCAGCCTAACTGGTTTATACAAGTCTACCCCTTCAGTAGCCTTGATTCTGGCCTCTAATGTTGTCATTTTATCTTGATCAATATCATCAGATGACTTGGTCTTACGGGGCTCATTAAAAAATGCATTTATAACTACAGGGGCTGGTGTCGGTGTTGCTGACTACACAAATACTGGATTGTGTTGAGGCTCTTATCCATGTTTGCCCATTTTTTCTTCGAGCTGAGCTGTTGTTAGGGTCTGAACAAAGGTGACGGGTTGGTTAGAAAGACCTTTACTAGAGGCATTTCTAAATATTTACTCGAGTAAGCTATTGAGGCGAGCCATGCTAACTTTTATAGACTCAAACTCTTCTTAGAAATGAGTATCACAATGAGCACGCTCTTCATCTTCCATATTTCTCAGTCGAAGTCGGGTGTTGTAGACTTTTTAGGGACCTATATTTCAACCTGATGCATTTATGTATGTTATTTACAATGAATGGCTGTATGTGTATGGATGCAATTGTATGTATATGCACATTAGGTTTGGATGGCGAAAACCCAAAGTCTGGTCATCTCATACTCTTCTCAGAAAATCCTTCAGAGTTCAGGATTATTGATAAGATTTGTCTTGATGCAAAATGAATTACTAGGGAGTTCGTACCCTAAGGAAAGGTTCTAGACCATTACATGAGGGTAAGCTCTCTACCTTGTCTCAAAAGATCTATGAATTGCTTAGTTACTACCTTACATGAAGGCAGTATATGAATTTACAAGGAATGGTTGGGGCATGATATGACCGCTATTGCCGAGTAAATACTCGGTTCATAGTTAGATGTTTCACGAATCTGAACCCCGACTAAGAGTTATGAGGTAGACCGCTACTCCCCACCTAACCTAGATTTAGGTTTATTTGCGAAATCAAAATGCATGAGGGCATTATTCTATACCAGATGTATCTATAAATGAATAGGAAGTAAAAATACATGCTAAAGCAGTAAAAATACAAGCTAAAATTAAAAGGACGAAAACAAATAGGCAAACAATCAAACAAACAAAGTTTAGTCCAACCAAACAAGGTGTTTCTCGATGGAGTCATCATCCTATTGTGGGGCAATGTCGAACAACGCGCTGAGAGGTGGTGTTGGGAAAAGAAAGGGTTTTGAGTTTAATCATAAAATTATTATTATTATAAGGTTCAGGATTTGCTACCTCGTATTATGGTTATTAGGAGACCTATGGTCTGCGAGAGTCTGGGTAAGAGACTGGTTATGTAAGGAGAAGACACATCACTCCTAATGTCCCCTACCTAAGATAAGCTGCATTGTTGTTTGATAGTTTTTCTAGATCAAGTTTCTATTTGTTGGGCTTTTCTAAGGTCTAAGGCAGATCTCCCTTTGTGAGAGAGTATTTACCTTATTGGGCTAAGTCCAAACCATTCTAAAGCTTAAATGTTAGCATCACATTTATTTTGCACTTTATATCTTTAATACTTGAGGGTGTACTCTATTATGTAGTTTTACACCCCTAAATATTAAAGTTTACATCTAAACCCTAATATAAAATGAGCAAAATGATTGGTGAAGGGTTTTTGATACTTTAGTCAAATCCTAATGGATAATCAGAAACTAATTATGATATATATTTTTTTTGCATTTACAAAATATGAGAAAGATGCAATTTTTGTTTTTTTATGAAAACATGATTTGGAAAACTTTTAGGATTTGACTGTATGTATAAAAACTAAATATTTTTTAAGCAAAAAATAATTTTAAAGTTTTTGAGATTTTTTCTTGAATTTTATAATTTTTTTTGTTAGGAACATATTGGAGAAAACCCACTATTTTAATAACGGATCTATATCTTACAGTGTAAATATATAGCCTGATATTAATCAAAATTAGTGCAAAACATGCGAGAAAATCATAAATGTTTTTTTTAAAGACTTTTGAAAAACAAATTGATTTTTTTAAAAAAATATTATATATTATTATATTGGGTTGGGCCCGGCCCGGCCAATTAGGTCGATATTGGCCTAACGAATTTGGTCTTTTTTTTTGGTCGGACCGGCCTAACCATTTGGATTGGGCTAACACTAGTCCAACGTAAATTCAAGAGTTAATTATCTCCCCCTATAAGGAGAACGAATTATTATTCTGTATGCGGGAGGATGATGACGGGGCGAAACGAAGAAGAATGAGGAGAAGAGAGGAGGGGACTACCTGGCATGGGGAGTGTTGTTGGGGACCTGGTCGTGGAACTGGTGGAGTGGACGTTGACCGGCATTAATTGCTGGATGAGGAGGAAGCATAAGCTTACAAAGGAGAGGGGAAGCTCGTGGTGGCTGCGATGGTGGTTTCTGTCGTTAGACCATGGTGGTGCTAGGTGGAGGAGCTGGTATGTTGATGGTTGTCTTTGGCAGATGTTGGTGGCAGTGGTAGAGAGAGAAAGAGAATATATGCTGGTTTTTTATTGACTTTGGACCCAATATTCTCCACCTTCAAGCTATGAAACCACCCCTATTTATAGGAGGTGAAAGAGAGATGTTTTGTCATTACAAGTGCCAAATCTTGGCCCTTGATTCGACCCTGAAGGATCTCAACCGTTGGTTCAAAGTGGTTATCATAAGCTATTAGATTTGCTGCAGATAAAGGCTGGTTGGGTTAGTTTGATAGCCATTGTGGTGTCAATCAACTAGAAAGGATCATATTAGCGTGTAGTTAGGTGTTAGGTCGCCGTTTGTATGCAAGTTTTCTCAAATTTGGTGGAGAGATAAAGCATTAAATGTCTTGGGAAGGAGGTCACTCGAGTAGCTTTTCAGTGAAAATCTAAAGAAGAAGATGAACAGTTAACTCAAAACGGCTTTATTTTGGTAAAGTTCATTTTAGTCCTTTAATTTATGATTTCTCTCAATTACACCCCTGATTAGCTTCTAATTTTTAATTTTGTTCAATTTTGCCCTTGACGAACTTCAATGGTAGCCCTGAATTTCAATAACTTTTTCATTTTGGTCATTGGTTTTGGATTTATGTGATTTGACCCTCAATTGACTATTAAACTTTCAATTCTCTTCAATTTCATCCTTGATTTCAATCAATTGGGTCCTCATAGTTCGCCGCCTTTTTTTAATGATTTCGTTATATATTTGATTTGTGAATTTTTACTGTAAAATGAGAATCGGGTATGCGATATACACATGTCCCCTTTTTTTTCTTTAAAAAAATAAAAAAAATATATGTATTCTTCGCTTTCCATTCAAATTTTACTAATTTATTCACTAGCGCAAGAGTTGGAATACCGTACTTTTTGGTTACGTAATCTTTACCAACGCCAAAGTTGGAAGTATCCGTAGTCGAATATTCATTAGCGCCAGATTCAGGAATATTATAAGCAGACCATCAAAAACAAAATAAAACAAACCCTTAACAATTTAAGACAAAACCACCAATGCAACCTACCTCAGGTAAGACGCTTAATGGGTGATAATATCTTTTCTTTTGCGTAACCAATCCGGTACTATAAAATCTTTGTTGACCAATTAGGGTTCCTAGAGACTATAATACTAGGCAGCAACTCCTTGAATTAGACCTTTTACCCCCAAGAACAAGATGCCAGATATATGTTCTTTCGATCATTGTGAATTTTTAAAGGTCATCGCAATGTCAGGTGCAATAGAATGGCGACTTCGCTGGGGACTTCAGGACTAAGTTTTTTTTTGTCTTATTATTATTATCTTGTTTGTTGTGCTGTTTTTTAGTATGCATCACTATTGTCATGCATCACTTTAAAAAGCACACACTTTAAAATTTAAGATAGTGGAGAAGTAATGGTACCCCAATGGTTTTAGTCTGGGAAAAACTCGTGAAACTATCCAACTCTCATTTGATTGCTTAATTGATAGTGGTTGGTATACTGATCTGATATTACTCAAGGTCTTTATCTTCACACTACTTGTAAGCCTCATATAGATCATTCGAGGATGATCACTGAGCATGTGAAAGACCCTTTAAGACTAGATAGTAACCTCTCCCTTAATGCACTTAAATGACTAAAACCTATCTACTAGGTTGTACCATGTGTAATCTCACAATGGCAAGCCCAACATGTTCCATCTTGAATTCCAAGACATCATGTAGCAAATGGTCATCACATAGGATATAAGAGTCTGAGTTATTATAGCTGATAAAAGCGAACTAATTTGAATTGAAAGCCGAAAAGCTTATCAAAAGCTCAAACTTAGAAAAAACTGGACAAGGATCCCCTTATTGGCATGATGGTGACATTAGGTTCTTAAAATCCATGAATAACAACCGTTGTCACCCTATGAAGGGCAAGTCCACATTGAATCGACATTTTCTTTCTTGATAGCATCATCACTTGTGTATGATTGTATAATTTTCATTCAACAGGTTGAATTATAAGTTCTTTATTGAAACACACCTATAACACGCGACCGTAAAAAGACAAATGGAAAATGAAGAAAGAGCACAGTTGGAAGCCCAACACCTAAAAGAGTTAGAAAGTCTTAGAGAAGAAGTCACAAGGCTTATTAATCTACTCGAATAGGCTTTGAGATCTAAATCCAAAGAAGCAAAATTTACAGCTCAACCTGAACCTATGCTCACAAATCCACAAAATCTGGGGGCAAATAAAGTGTCATTTGAATCTCAACAAGCTATATATTATGAATTTGCTCAACCAACATATCCCATAAGAATGTCGTCTACCATTGACTTTACAGTAAAGGAATCTCAAAATGAAAAGATGGTAAAAGAAGATGGCCTGGAAAAATTAGTTGCCCTAGAAAAAAAAATGAGGGCATTTAAGGGAACTAACTTATATGATCCTATAAAGGTTGTTGAGATGTGCTTGGTGCCCAACATGGTCATTCCTAAAAGTTTAGAGTGCCAAAATTTGTCAAATACACTAGAACTCAATGCCTTATAACTCATCTCAAATCATACTGCAACAAAATGGTTGAGGTGGTTTATGATGAGAAACTGTTAATTCACTTCTTTCAAGATAGCTTGAGTGGCGCTGCCTTCATTTGGTATATGTGGTTGGATAATACCAAGGTGAAAAAATAGAATGATTTTGTTGATGCCTTCATTAAGCAATATAAGTTCAATATGGATGTAGGCCCTGATAGGTCAAGCTTGCAAGCTATGGAAAAGGACAACAAGGAGTCCATAAAGGAATACACCCAAAGGTGATATGGGGCAGTTGTACAGATTAATCTTTCTTTATTAGAAAAAAAAGGTGATCAATTTATTTTTCAACACTTTCAAGGCTCCGTACTTTGAATACCTGGTTAGAACCTTTGCATGATATTTTGCTGACCTGGTTGCTATAGTTGAGAGGATTGAACAAGCCATCTGGTTAGGAAAGATTGCTGACTCAACTAAGGAGAAACATTTGATTGGAAAAAGAAAAGAAACTGAGGTTCAAAATATCGAATGTGGTTACAAAGGCAAGAGAAAGAATTACCAAAACAAAGACACCTAGAGATCAATCATCCTGAAGATGAAGCAATAATGTCATTAGGCCAAGAATTACCCATATATAACCCCACTGACTAGTAGAAAGATATCACTATCTAGGAGTTTATAGGAGAGAAACAATTGGAATATTCTAGAAAATTCCAATCAATGATTGCTAAGTGTTTAGGCCTTTTGTATTACATTATTAGTGATAATAGCTCTAGATGTTGTCATTAGGTCTTTGTTGTTGAACCTCTTTTCTAAAGTTTCAATGAAATAATGAGTTTGTCTTTCAATTGTGTCTCTTTTGTTGATTTACAACCAAACATTATTCACAAATACACATTTGCAGTCTTGCATGATCTCGTAGACTCAATTCATTTCTCTTATCAAAATCTTTTCCCCCAATGGAATTTTGAAAAATTGAACTTGTTTTTTTATTTCAAAATTGAATTAATGTTTATTTTGAAATTGTACTTGTAGAACGACAAATGAATTAAACAACTCCTTCATTGGGGTAACTAAATTCTAAACAAAAGTATATGGATAGAAAAATGAGTAGTCACCCTCACACCATGACTCTTGAGCCCAATGTTTTATATGTACACATAATGGTATGTAGTGGATTCATTATTCATAGACTCATGAAATGCATCTTTTTGCAAAGTCCAAACCATTACACTAGACGAGATCAAAGTTTATTGATCTTAACTGTTTGCACTTGAAATGAGGAAAGGTCATTTTTATTATCCTTTTCACATTCTAAAATGAATATATCCCTTGTGATCCCTTTTTAAGCCTAAATAAATTTTCTTTCATGAAAAATCCTGATTAAGATCACACCCCACACTAAGAGCAACTGAAAATGTCAATGATAAAAAATGATGAAAAAACCATGAGAAAGCCAAAAAGGCAGAAAAGCCCAAGAAACCCAAATGCTAGGGGGCATGCCCAAATCATAAGAAAAAGTGATAGCCAAAACAAAATGAGCATACCCCGACCAAAATAATGAAAAAGGGCAAATCAAAAAAGAAGGGCAAAAAAAAAGATGAAGGACACAAAGAGTCGAACTGCTGATAGGGATCCTTGGTCTTTGAAACCTTGAAACACTCGTTGAGCCTTATGAATAATTTTCTTTCATAACCAAAAACCACAGCCTATGTTATGTGCTTGTAGAAGTCTTTTGTAATCAAGCAAGCAACCTGGAACAATAAACTATGCTCTCAAAATACAAATAGTACATTTTCACAAGAGTCATAACATCAAGAACAAGATACTCATTATTATTATTCATACTGATAAAATAAGTGTTCAAAAAAAGACAATTTTTTCTCAAAAAAAACCTTGAGCTTTTTCTCGAGCCCTTCGTTTTGGAACCCACAAAAGCAGAAGGTCACCTCATGATGTACCTTCACGAATGGCAATTTCACCGACACAAGAACAAATCATCTCCTTTCCAAGAAAAAAAATAACTAGGGAGTTGCAAGATTACAAAAGCAAATTGTTTTAAACTCACATAAAAAATATTTTTTGTTTCCAAAATGCAAGATCAAGATTTCAAGATTTATTCTAGACAAATATTTCTTCACCAAAACCAAAAAAAGGAGAGACGTGAGAGAAGGTATACTCAAAACCATTATTTGTCTGAGTCACTAACAGAGCGCACCTAGGGGCAATGACCATTACGAGGGGGTAATATTGTAGTTAAAAGGTGAATTGATCCCTTCAAGATAACTGTAAAAAAAAAAAAAGAACATTTCCTACAATGAGACAAGGGGGCATTTTTATTTACAAAAGGCAGTTTGATCCTTTCAACAAGTAACACTGAAAGTTTTTAATAGTGAGACAAGGAAGTAATAAAGGATATTCTCAAATTGATCAACGAGACAAAGCATTTCCAGCAAGTAAATGGGTCACAATGGGCACCATAAAGGCTGAGCTATGTAAAATTAAAAACATTATGAAAAAAGACTTACATGGGCTAACTCGAGTGGGCTAGAAACCAAATAACAAAGAGGACTTAAAATAGAAATGGCAAGACCTCATGAATCAAGTTACAAGGAGATTGAGAAGAAATGGGGGCTTATATTTCAAATCAGGTAAAGATGCATCTATATCATCTAACTCTAAAACATTGAACGAATATATTTCGCAAAAATTCACAAGAGAAATCCCTGATGGGATCCATCAAAAGGAAGGCCACCTCGAAATGACCAAGAATTGAAAGTGCTTTTGAAAAATTTTCACTTTTGAGAAATTTTTGACTTAGACAGGCCACCCATGAGAATTAGGTCACCCAAAAAATCTTTGTATTTTTCAACTAAAAAGGTCACTCATCATGATGACACCCTTCAAGTTTTACACTTAAGCAGGTAGTCCATGAGAATTAGACCAATATGAAAAAAAATATTCATATCTTTCATCAATTGAGAAGGTCACTCATCACAATGAGATTCTTTGATTTTTTCACCTAGGCAGGTCGCCCATGAGAATTAGACCAACCTGGAAAAAAAATCTTCATATCTTTCATAAATGGATAGGTCACCCATTATAATGAGACTTGTCATAACCCAATTTTTGACCATTTTATTTTAATTATTATTATTATTATTTTATTTACTGAAAAGGATAAACAAATGATGATAATGATGAAAAAAACAAGTAAAATGAAATAAATGAAAAATGAATTAAATTTTGGGTTAAAGACAACATGATTGATAAGTTTTGAGATTTAATTGAGTTTGAAATTAATTTAATTAATCCAATTAAGGGTTTAATTGGAGAATTGATAAGTTTTGATTGAGTTTGAAATTAATTTAATTAATCTAATTAAGGGTTTAATTGGAGAATTGATAAGTTTTGAGACTTAATTAAGCTTGAAAATTAATTTAATTAATCCAATCAAGGGTTTAATTGGAGAATTATTAAGTTTGGAGACTTAATTAAGCTTGAAAATTAATTTAATTAATCCAATTAGGGACTTAATCGAAGAAATATCAAAGTTTGGGGTTTAATTGGGGTCTAAATTGCAAAAAATAAAATCCAGGACCAACTTGAAAATGACGCAGAAATGTAAGGATCCAATTATATTTTAACCAGGGGTTTGATTGCAAAATTAAAAGAAATTACAAGGACCAAATTTGCAGCCAGCAAAACAGGGTCATTTTGCAACGACTGTTCACCGTCTCTTTACTCTACAACGGCTCTGCCATTAAAGGCAGAGATGTTTCGTCCGTTGGCAGCTAACACGGATGTTTTCTTCATTGAAGGCGTCGGTTACGAAGCATTTAGGGTGGGGGGCAACTGTTACCACCACCGAGG
>Ga0325401_1002715_pt1 | contig 15888 bp, 9 predicted proteins | sample PopdelMetagenome_FD_205666 | JGI IMG/M metagenome (GOLD analysis project Ga0325401, IMG submission 205666) | Populus deltoides microbial communities from Bellville, Georgia, United States - Xylem-PdKOR-R2 | ecosystem: Host-associated > Plants > Phyllosphere > Stem > Wood/Secondary xylem | place...
TTTTGGTGTACTTGTATTTCAATTATCCCAATAAAGTATTCATAGTATTGTCAGATCAACAAAACTTTATTTTTGGTCAAATTGAAACTTCTTTTCTCTTTTATTTTTACATTTTAAAAACGTTTTTTTTTTAAATTAAATTTTTTTTTTTTTAAATTAATATTTTTTTAGTGTTTTTAGATCATTTTGATGTGTTGATATCAAAAATAATTTTTAAAAAATAAAACAATATTATTTTAATGCATTTCTGAGTGAAAAACACTTTAAAAACAACCATATCCACACTCCAAAACAGAAATATATGGCAGCCATCACATAGGGCATGCGGATGGGAGGGAGGGACTAAGGGACTATAGTTCAGGTTTATGGCCAAAAATAAAATAAAATGGAGGGGCTGCTTTGACCAAAAAGTAAAACTTGAGGGACTATATAAAATGATTTCTTATCAAACATATGTGATTTTTTTGCTCAATTTTGCAGTTCCATTAGTTGAAGAGGACAGCGGCATGAAACCAAGAGAGAGGGAGAGAAAGGGGTTTTTTTTTTCCTTTCACGGGTAAATCGATTGCCAAAGGAACCAATAATTAAAACACATGAAAAAGATTTATTTATTGATCTTATTCTAAAGACCACCCGCCGTGCATGCTTGATTTGATGGGGCTTTCATGTTTAACAAATGGGCCCAAAAGAAAAAGAAATCCACCGTGTAAACATCATATGATGGTGATGGTGGCTGGCCCAGGTATTTATCGTGTTAGAGCACCAAGAACGTGTTTCGAATGTCACTGCTCACGTGTTATTAAAAAATATAATTTTTTTAAAAAGTTAATTTTATTTTATGTTATTCCATTGTTTTGATGTTCTATACCAAAAATATATTTAAAAATTAAAAAAAATATTATTTAAATGTATTTCCAAGCAAAAAATACTTTAAAAAACAACCATTACCACTAAAGTTGTTAAAAACACATTTTTGACATGGCACGAAAAATGCAAAATAAACTCAGATCGTAAAATCATAAAGAATTTTAAAATATATTAAAAAATAAAAATTCATGCTTCAAACAAAAATTTATACATAGTTCAAGCGCTTTAAAATACATCAAATAAAAATTCATAAATAGTTCAAGCATCTTAAAACACATGGTTTAAATAAAATTCATACATAATTTAAGTAACTTTTCATTAACTAACAATTAACAAACTTAAAACAAACAATCTGCTGGTGTTCAAGAATATGCACATGCACCAAAACATCATTTCTTTCCCTTTCCATCTTCACATAATTGCATGATAATTCCATGAGCATTAAAGTTGGGCAGAACAGACAAAATTATCAAGCAGATCCATATGCCCATATGCAATCTCACCACATATCTTTTTAGCACATGATATTCCAATTGCTTACTTGTTGTGGTGCATTATGACCCTTTGGGACTGCAAATACTTCATTATCAAGAGGGATGTCAATAGATGACCATTTTGATCGAATGAAAACGCTTGTTATCCCAGCCTTACCATTCTCGAGAAAGCCTGAGAAAATGATGAACACCAGTATAAGTTGAAGCAACATGGATTATGTCTCAATAACCTTTGGCATGATTGTTGATCAATCAACCAATAACAATTCAATAGTTTTATCCCATAGTTAATGAAAATAATCAATCACAACAAAAAATCAAAAAAAAAATAGCCTACTATCCATGTTCAACTCGTAATTCTCCTCTAAAACCATATTTTCCAAAAACAAAAAATTCAACAGTTGCACGCAGAATCAATGCCAATAAATCAATCAATCACATAGGCAAATCAACAAAAAAGGAAAACAAACACTACTATCAATTTGGACCAGTGATTTCACTCTGGAACCATATTTTCATTCTAGGATTTCAAAACCTTTTTTAAGCTCTAAGCTCAAATAATCCACACCAACCAATTATTTGTACAATCGATTTCCAACTCTAAAATCAAACAAACACAAGCCATTTTCAAATCCTTCCAAAACATTAAAAAAAAAAAAGAACAAAAGCATTACTTTGCAACAAGAAAAATGGCTAACAAGTTTTGTGTATTTCAAACATAACCAGCAAAAACCAAGACATCAAAGTCAGCCAGCAACGAAAGAAGACTAAACACTTTCCTCATTCTAAAACGAGCAAAGAGAAAAACATAATAATCGTATCGTAGAGGGAATACAAGACTACAAAGGACTGCAAGGCAAATCATCCATATAATAATAACATATAAATAATGTATAAAGGACTGCAAGGCAAAGAGAAAAACAACAACATGAGTTAATAAACTTTCAACATCATCGTCATCATTTTAACCATTGAATTGATGAGAAATCGTACCTTACAACATTAATTTGAAGAGGGTGGCAGAGGTGGTCATGTGATGATAATATATGGAGAAAGGGAAGAGGAGGAGTAGGTTAGCAGGGAAAAACATGGTGGCGATTTAGGGAAAGGGATTGGCGATTTGGGGAAAGGGGAAAGGAGAAAGGGAAAAGGGGGAAGTGTGGAGTGTCGGGCGGGGCAGTGGGGAGTGGGCACTCAGTAATTGTTTTATTTTTCACGTGAAATCGTGAAATCGGTCCGGTTTGAGCGATTTTAACGAGTTGGACCGATTTTACGCGAGTTTGACTAATTTTACTGGTTTTCGAGTTTTTAACCCGATTTAACACATTTTTATGTTTTGACTCCTAAAATCGCACGATTTTACGAGTCAGAACGCGTTTTTGATAACCTTGGTTACCACAATACCAAATATGTTCTAAATATTTATAATTCCTGTTCGGAAAATCTATAGCTTTTAGATACATGTCGTTTTTGAAAAACTATAAATTATAGGTTTTTAAAAACAAAACATAAAAAATAATAATATTAATTTTTAAAATATTACCAAACATTTTAAAGCCATAACCATAGCTAAAAACCATAGCCACAACCAAAATCATGATTTTCGAACTAGACACTAAATCAATATGAGTACATGTATTTAAGCATTCTAGAAGAGATTTAATCTCAATTAATGTACTAGCTAGAAAATGTTTGATGCCCTCTGAAGGAGCCTCCTAAAGTTGATTAATAATCATACTTTTTGTTGTGTTTTTCGCTAAGAAATTTATGTAGGAGTTGGACTCCCTGCATGCGTGCTTGATCTTCACCTCCCACTATCTTGTTAACATATCCTAAATATCCACAACTATAGAATTGAAGATATGTAACAAAGGGACATTCACTTTAATAAGTTTTATAGCATCAAGAGAATCATAAAGACAAGAAACATTCATGTAACATTTATCCCAAGCAATCCTTAAACCATGTATGATTGCTTAAAGCTCTCCCAACAAATTAGTTCCAATACCAGAAAAACCAACCAGTCACGATCCATTAATGTCCCTAATCAATCCGCTGTACCCCACATTCCTCGGATTGCCAAGGCAACTTCCATCCACATCCAACATGATATGATCCTCCTTAGGATGTTTCCCAGCAAACATTAATTACATGCTTCTTCCTGTAGTTGTGAAACTCAAGAAACTTATCAATATCTGCATTACATAGAATTATTTATTATGTCACCCACTAAGCCCCAACATTACTACCATAAAAACCATCATATTCATATGCATCCATGTCCACCACATCCCAACTAAAAAGAGAGAAATTATATCAAAATATATAAACTTCATGATCCATTTGTAAATTGATCTAGTCATAAAATCATCCTTGTTGGCCATGCCTAAATCTTTCTAGATATCTTGAGCCATGCCACAATCACGTAAACAATGAATGACATTCTCATGTACATCCAAGCGATGTGGACATATAGAGTTAGACGAGAGGTGGTAATGAAATATAGTAGAATTAGTTGGCAAAGCATTATGGAAAATTTTCCAAATGAAAAGTTTCATTTTCTCAGGGACTCTCAGTTTCCAAATCCAAGATCAACAACCATCCACATTAACTTCTTTTTCCCGAACGAGTAGCCAATGGAAGGCAAACTTAGAGCTTTAAGTACCAATCAAGCACACCAAATCTTTGTTCGTACTTTACTAATTAAAAGGAATAGCCATGATTTTTAGCTCAATATGCTCTGAAATAATTATGGCTAAAGATCAAAATTCCACATACCATTACATCATATATTCTTCACCACCATATCCCTATCCATTACATTTATAATGTCCACTATAGATCCTAGCCTACCATCTTTTAACCATTGATAAACTAGAGAGAAACATTCATTTTTACCCATTGATTTATAACCATCCCTAAGTTGAAAAAATGCTTTTAAAATTGATCTCCACGTAGGACATGCAAGTTGGGGAATTCCATCTAATTAGAAAAGATTCTGCCTTGGGAGATATTTATGATTATAAATCTTGACCCAAAGCTTGTGTGGATTGTTAAACATATATATTCCAAGCTTGTTTTCCAAGTAAAGCAATGTTTAATTGCCTAGCATCCCTCACCCCAATGCCTCCATATTTCTCAGGTTAAACAAGCAAAACCTATTTCACCCATTGTATGTAACATCATGAATCTTTGTTTCCGCAAATAAAGCTTCTTATCTTCTTAATTTCAGAACAGACACTTGCAGTAGCCAATAATTCTATATAGTATAAATAGGAATAAATGACACAATTGAATTAGCAAGAGAGATTCTCCCTGCACGATTCAGAAGCTTTTCTTTCCACGATGCTAGCCTCTTGCTGATTTTTTCCAATAAGAAATTGAAGTCTGCCTTTTTCATCCTCATATGAAAAATAGGAAACCCAAGATACTTGCTAAAATCCATGGCAAAACAAATTGAAGATTGTTGGGTAAAAGCCATCAACTCTAGGGGATTTAAATGAACCCATTCCTATAAGAGCTACATTAACCTTCTCTTTCAATACAAGTTTGGTAAGCTCTAAAATCCCTTCCTGAGATAACATTAGTAAGCTATTCAATTTGATGAACCTAGGCTCTACCACATCTCTAGTACATGAGTGGTCTTTATAAGAAAATAGAGAATTTACAGAGAAAGGATTGAATATAACTTAGATAACACTAGGGTTTATGAACACCAACATGTTAACACCAAACAAACTACCTAATAGGGGGTTGCCTATGCACTACACAAGTAAGATATCATTTAGAGATAAATTAGTGGGAAGCAGAAGTCCTCCACCATATAGTGAGAAGAGGGATCTATTAGAGAGTAGATTGGTAAGGATTGAATATGAAACCGGGAATATACTCCTTTCGAAGGTCTTCGTTGATGATTCAATGTTCATACAATTATGTAACTCATGGATAGACTCACTAGTGGTTAAACTTTTGAGTAAAGATATTGGGTTTAGATTGATAACTTCACGTTTAAAAGGGATATGATATTTATCTCGATGTTTTGACCTTATGGATGTTAGAAAAGGATTTTATATGGTGAAGTTGGATATGGAGGAGAATAAAGCCAAGGTTGTGAATGGAGGGACATGGATGATATTCGACCATTACTTGACAATGAGAACATGGTCGTTTTATTTTGTTGCATTGAATGCCATGATTGATAAAACCCCTAGTTTGAATTTAGTTTACTATAACGATAATTTTCTAATGGCTTTGGCAGTGGCCCTCAAGAAGCCTATTAAAATGGACTTAAATACTTTAAAAGTAAAAAGAGGTTGATTTGCGAGGATTTGCATGGAAATTGACTTGATTCAATCGGTGGTTGGCGAAGATTGTATTGGGGATCATTGGTATAAGGTAGGATATGAGGGACTTCATGTTATCTATTGTAGATATGGTTATTACGGTCATAATAACAAGGATTACAAGATTGAAAATGATAAGTTTGACCCTAAATTTTCTCAGGCTATGCCAAGGGTGTAGGAGCAGATCAATGAAAGGAATGGTGAAAGTCAAAAGACAAATGACATGGCTTCGGCTACAACATTAAAAACCAGCAAGATCTAGGAGATTGGCTTATAGTTACAAAAACAAATGTCCATCTAAGAATGAAAAGGGGCGCGTTTTAAGGGGGTAACTTATAAATAACATATTTAATTCATTGAAGTTGGCTGATGATGTGGAAATTCACACATTTTATAAAGGTGAACCTAGTGGAGCTAAAGATGCAATGATGAGCTCTAACCAAAGCGCCTTATATGAAGCCCAAAAGAAGAAGAGATTGAGGAAGGAGAGGTTGGATATTCTAGTTTTGGGAGGCCTAATTGGTTTATCTGTTGGGAGTAAAGCGGAAGCAGATAAGGGAAATAAAGCTAAAGAAGTGCAGGAGCCCACTTCTAGGCCTAGTTTTTATAAAGTTGATAGCTCGCATATTAAATTTAGCCCTACACTTTTTGGTATGGTCTTCTATGTAGGTGATAAGAATGATACGCAGCTTCTGCAAAGGAGATATCAGCAATGTGGGATTGGTAAACAGGGTAAACAACAATTAGCAAGTATGAGAGATGATAATTTGCTTATGATGAAGGGTTTAGAGGTTGAGGATTTTCAGCACGAACCTAGAGAGATTGACATCAGGATGACAAGTTCAATGTATGTTAAGGGGATGACTGGAGGTTCAAATCAGGTTATGGACATTTCTAGTTTTGATAGGGATTGGAGGAATGTTCCAACGTATTTGGAGGAATTCCAAACTAGTTAACAATTTGTTTCTTGCCAACTTATCTGGTTGTTATATAGTATTTATGAATTAGTTTATGGATATGTCTATTATATCCTAGAATGTTCGTGGGGCTACTAAATCTCGAAGTAGATGGCATTGTAAAGAGTTAATATGAAAGCACCATCATTTAATCTTTATTGTTCTTGAGACGCATTCCTTTTTTGCTCAGTCTGCTGGATTTTAGGCTAGTTTAGGTTATTCTCATAAAGCAGTGGCCAAGGCACATGGGCACGCATGAGGGATTTGGGTGCTTGGTTGTGGTGGGTCTGGGATTATTTCAACTGTGGATATTAGACATCAATGTGTGATAGTGAAATTAGTTTCAAGCAATCAGTCATGGGTCTGTTCAGTTGTGTATGCTTCCTTGATTCCTCAGGCTCGGTTTACTATATGAGATTATTTAATCATAATGATAACTAATATTTATGAACCGTGGATACTCATAGGAGACTTTAACAAGATCATGTACCCTTATGAGATATGAGGTGGTGTCTTCTTATAGTGTCGGGTTAGGAAGTTTATAGCTATGATTGCCACTTGTAATCTTATGGACATTAGCTCCATTGGAAACCCTTCCCATGGCATTGTAATATTCAGGGTTGCAGGTATATTGCTAAAAAACTTGATAGGGTTTTGGCTACTCCTGAATGATGGCTATATTTTCAAGATGCTTGTTTGGAAAATTTGAGCAGGTTGCACTCTTATCATAACCCCATTATCCTTAGATGTGGTGGCTTTCTTTGTTATACTGGTAACAGGCCTTTCAGGTTTGAAGTGTTTTGGACAACTCATCCTGAGTATATTTTTGTGGTGTTTAGTGTTTGGAGCAAGGGAGGAGATCATAATGTTAGTGCTGGATTGAAACAAGTCGGGGAGGATTTGATTTTATTTAATAAACAAACCTTCAAGAATATTTTTAGGAGAAAGTGATTCATTGAAGCCAAGTTGAATGGGATCCAATGTGAGCTAGCATGAAGATTTCCAGATTCTCTTTTCTCGCTGGAACACAATCTGCAGAATGAATATAATGAGATTCTTCATCAGAGGAACTTTATTGGTTCCAGAAATTGAGGAAGAATTGAGTATAGTATGGGGATAGAAACACTAAATTCTTCCATTCTGAGACAATGGTACAAAGGATACAGAATCGTATTGAGGGATTGTTTCTTGATGATGAAGAGTAGTGTACTAATGATAGTAAGCTTCAAAATGTTGCCCTGAATTTTTATTACTAATAACTGTCTTTAAAATACTTTTACTATCAAACCAAAATAATAATAAAAATAATAATAATAATAATAATAATAATAATAATAATAATAATAATAATAATAATAATAATAATGCATGAAAGACATCATCAATCACAATTCAAGTCTTTTGGCATATTTGAAAGTGTGATTAAGATTGTTTTTCAGAGTTTTTTTTCTTGAAAATATATCAAAATAATATTTTTTTAAACAAATTATTTTTGATATCAACAGATCAAATCAATCTAAAAACACTAAAAAAATTAATTTAAAAAAATTTAAATTTTTATGAAAAGTAAATTGAACCGTGGCATAAAGCGAGCACATTGGACACTAAAGCAATATGCATGGAAAATTAAAATTCTTAATCATGTCATGTGTCCCATGAAATTTTCTTTCAACTCAAACACTAATAGTAGTCGACAAAACCCAATGAATGGATTTTATATGCTTTTAAAAAACCCTCTTACATCATCTAGGTCATCACTAAAACTTGATATCCCATTATGTATCGTAATTATATTAGCATTAAAAATAATATTTGATCAAGAAATATATGTATATAAGCATAGTGGTTGATGAACCAAGATTTTATCAGTAAAATTTTATATAATTTTTCTAAATTCTTGGTCGCTTTGGGTTGGCATGCACCAATCTCAGGCGTGCACTTGCTAGACCTAACACTAGGGTCTGACAGGAGCTGCCACGCCTAACGCTTGGGCTTGGCATTGCGCCAAACCTAAGCGCAACCTGCCAGACCCAGCACTTGGTCTGGCAGGTGCTGTCAAGCCCAATAGCTTGGCCTGACGCTTGTTTCCAAGGGTGTAAGGCCTAAAAATTTTGTCATTGCACCCCAAGCATGATTGGATTCACTACACCTATGGATTTAAACATAATACCTGGATTTAACGCAATAAATTCCATATAGTTTTTACATAAATCTTAGAGGAATTATTTATCAACAAATATGTTTAATTAAATAAGTCTACACTTCATTAACACCATTGTATTAAAATCTCTCATAGTCTATTATGTTTTCATCTCTTAGCCGGATAAAATGAGTAGGATACATCTCACAATACAAAATTAATATATCACAAATATAAAATTACACTTTAACTTCTCTTCTCCATAAAAAAAAAATAAGACTCATGAGTTATAAATACACAAAGAATCCTTCAAAATAAAGGTTCATAATCTCTTCATTCTCAATATTTTTAGCATATATATTTTCAAATTTTATCTCTCTAAAATATTATTGCACTTTCTCTTTCTTAAAAGATTCTTACTTAAGCATCTGAGAGTTCTCACATTCATCGAAGAAGACCTTTTACAGGTACCAACCATAAGCTACCTTGGCTTATCAGGCACCAAGTATAAATTACCACCCTTGATTATGAAGAAAGATCAGATCATTGGAATCAATTAATTAACTGATTATTTAATTCAGGAGCCTTGTTTTGATTTGGGACATCCTAAGCAGTATTTGCTCGTTCAAATAATCAAAGGTAAAGAAAGTTTGATTCTAATCTTCAATCTTCCCGTGGTTGTAGTACCGAAAAGATGGCCTTTCTAAATTCCAATAGTTATATTTAAATTTCATCTTGTAAATATAATATGATTTTCAAAACAAAATTAATGGAACTCTAATCTAGAATAAAATACCTGTAAAATAAACATCATCATCTGTACAATTTTGTTGTCATGAATCTAAATAAATGGAAAAGTGATACATGAAAAAGTGCTCATCATGTCAGTGTCCCATGTTTTTCACATGAATCATTTAGCGATTCAAGCACTAGTGATAGCCCGCAAAAGGAAAACCTTATTGGTGGAGTAAACAATCGATTCCATTATTTCTCTGGCAACTATACATATACTGATATTTTTATTGATCATGATATCATTCCTCCTTCTCTAGTTCTCCAAGAAAAGTACTTTACATCGTCTTAACGTCTTGATACTTCATAATTCATTTCTTTCCTTGTTATTCTTGAAGACTAAAGATACAACATCATGGGATTTCTTGATGCCACCTATTTCATTGTCCAGATTTTACAGGACAACATTTAGAATATGTTCCACAAGTCGAAAGGTGGTTGATTAATGTCACAATTAGATGGAAGACACTTTTATGGTAGTTTGTATGTGACATTTAATTGATAAGATCTACTCATTAGAAAATACCTGCATAACTCTACGTAAGTAATATTAAAGATGAGTTTCTATAACGAAAAGTTATGGTCTAAGATGTACAAGTGTTAGTTAATCTGTACAATGGCGCTATTAATTACTAATGGTGAATCAAACTTAAAAAGTTGTTACTTCTATGCTGACAGGCTTATTTTGTAACCTATTCCTTAATATGTCAGGTGGTATTGATTCTTCTAGCTGGATTGGAGCTTTCCTTGAAAATTCAAGCTCATAATTGTTTTTATTTTGAGTGAAGAATGTTGCCAGCCTCATCCGAAGTCCTCAACCCATTAGCATTAACAGAATGAAGGTCACTTCCCTCCAACGCTTTTGCAATAGACGAAAACCTGTGACAAGTAATGCCATGGTAGACGCACCAAATGTAATTACGAATAAAATTGAGAAGGGCCCTGGCCCTATACTTTGGATTCCAGTGGCATCAGATGTTAAAGCTAAACATTTAGGAAATGACAACATTTCTTCCTCTAATTTTTATATTTTTCCATTCTGTGTTAAGTATATAATAGCCTCTGAAATATTCAATGCCAAAGAGGAACCCTTTGAAAACACCTGTCAGATAAGAGAAAAGGATCAGAACATGGAATTAAATGGAAATACTGCAGTTGAACATTGGGGGGGGAAGAAGAAGAAAGATTAATAGATAATTACAAAGCCATAACCACTAAGGTTGTATGTTGGTCGTATCTTGGTGAGGCCCTTGCAATACTTTGCTAGGAATTTTTTTGCATGAGGGGTAAACAAGAAAGCTACCCTTATAAGTCCACTTGATAGAGATTTCAAAGTCATCAATTGAAGCAATTCTTTTGATGTTCTCTGCCTTGAAACTCAAGACTTTCTCTAAATACCAAAGAGTGAAGGAATTTCCATCATAACCAATCGCAGCATTTGTACTTTGGAGCAAACTGATGTCAATTGCAGAAGGTGTAGATGGTGGAGCTTGTAACATTGATGTAAGGTCTGCTGTGTAAGTTGAGGTAACGATAAGGATTAGGAAAAACCAAGGTATTAGCAGCAAACGGGACCATTGAGATCTGAGTGATTCTCCTGCAAAACAAATTTAAATCAGCAAATAACTCAACGCCTTGCCATGTGCAATTTCACGTACAAGACTGTCCGTAATGATTTTTTGGTGTGTGAGTGGTTGAACTTCTTACCATGAAAATACAAGTGTTGAGAAAGAAAACTACAAGATGTTTCCCATTTGTCTAGCAGGTGAACCCCCGAGCTCCTCGTTCTTTTCATGCTCAAGAACCCCAGACAACAAAACCAATGTATACAGTCATAACTGCCATTAGAATCCACATTTTTTTGGTGAAAGGCCTCATGAACATAAAAGATTGGTATGACTTGTTTGATTTTTTCACCACAACCGTCACAAGTGTTGTTATTACAATATCTCCAACATCTGCATCATATATCTTTCATAAAGAAATAAGCCCTCATTAGTGTCATAAATCTTAAATATTATTTAATATTCCTAAACATAAGTTAGAGTGAAATAAGTAAAGATTTATGAACTTTGAGTTATAAAAAAACCCAGCATTTCATTTCAGGAAGTCAGGAACTCCGAAAAATAGTTCAAAGAAAAAAAGGGGCAACTACTTTAGAACAGCAGAAGTTCAAAACTGACCTTTTCAGAAACAGCTGTTACCATATCATCTTAAGAACCATGAAATGGAACCATGTCATAAATCAACGAGTATTGCAGACACTTCACCACGGCTTCAAAGACTTTGATTGAAAATCCAGTTATCAATGTCACATTTTGATTTTCATCATGAATCCTCTCACCGGCAACAGAAACAATCTCCTCCGTCATGAATCTCAGCAGCTTCAGCCTCTACGCTGTGACCAACAGCTTCTCAACACCCTTGTAACTTCATCTTCTCACCAGCAACAGAAACAATCTCGTCGACGCCAACCTCTTCTTCCAGCATCACCAGCCTCTTCAGACCAGCCCCAAAAGCTGTCAGCTTCACCATTAACAGCTCCACCGTAAGCTGCTAGCAGGATCGCCAGGCAGCAACACCCCATCAAGCCCAAGTAAGTTTTTTCATCCCTTCCCTCTTGCATATTTTTGCTTTCCTGTTACACATGAATTAATTCATGTTCTGCATAAGAAAAACAAGACGGGCTAGACCCGTTTCAGTCAAGCAAAGATGGTTGGGCTGTTAGTCGACCTAACCCAATCCAACCGAGCTAGGCTTGGGTTTTGGGCTTAAACAACCTCAATTTGAAAAAAAATTAAGGAAAATTTTTAAATTTTTCAGAAACCACTTTAAAATTATTTATGGATCCATCAAATATTTTTCCAATAATTTTGTTTAATATCAAGTCATAGATTTACACTGTAAAATACGGACCTGTATAAAAAATATATAGTTTTCCTCCAATAAATAAATAAAATTCATTTAAAAAAAACAAAAAAATGTGTTGTTTTTGTGCATACAACCAAATCCTAAAAGTTTTTCATGCATATTTTCTAAAAACAATAAGATAAAATCACATTTTTATCATGTTTTAAGAAATGCAAAAATGGATATCGTAATCGATTTATGATTATCTATTAGGGTTTGACTAAAATACCAAAAATCTCATAATAATTAGCTTGTTATTTAGAATATTAGGAAATAGTTATATCTAAGAAATAAATGTGATGTTAAATCTAGACCTTATATGTGAAGAGAGATCTACCTTGAACCTTAGACAAAACCAGTGGATAGAAACATGACGTAGAAAAACAATCGACAAGCAATGTAGCTTATCTTAAGTAGGATGTACTGGGGTTATGCGTCTTTTCCCTACACAACTAGTCTTCATGCCTAAACTCTTGTAGACCAATAAGTTTCTTGGTAGTCATAATACTAGGTGGCGACTCCTTAACTTCATAAACATAACTTTATGATTAAACTCAAAATTCCCTTTAACTTCCAGGAGGCAGCTCAACCATGCAATGCTGTGCACGTCACGACAAGTCCGCACATGTTGGTAACTCCCTCGACCAACTAGGGTTCATATATGATGTGCATAAAGACTAACACTACCTTGTTAGCATAAGTATTATGACTGGCATACCATAGGTTCATCAAACAAACAGAATCATATATCAAGGCTCAACTCATACAATCAATCAAATGAGAAGCTATCAATTTAGAAATCAATTCATAAGTACATATTGGCTCATATCAAGAATTTAGTCTCAATAATTGATCATGTTTTTTCATAGATAAGAAATAATAAGCGATATGTGAATTACCAAGATACATGATCAATTTCATACTACCAATTCAAGTATTTATACTACTCTTTTAGCATATGAAATATTATTCACTTACTTGACTCAAAAGCATAACAAGCATATAAACAAATATCCAAGGAAATCTTGTTGATGCCCAGCAAGTAGAGTGTCAAGAGTATATGAATATAAAAGAATAAATGCTAAAAAACAATTAGAAAAGAATGTACAATTTTTGTTGATGCCCAGCAGGTAGAGTGTCAAGAGTATATGAATATAAAAGAATAAATGCTAAAAAACAATTAGAAAAGAATGTACAATTTATTTACTACACTTAACTTAGGGTCTAACCCATAACCCTATACATTTAGGAATAAAACATAATTATAAACTGAAATCGGTCCACCCAATCGATCCCAAACATAACCTAAATTAACCGAAACTAAAAGAATTATCTAACCTTACTGTCAGGTCAATCGATCTACCGGTTCAACCTAACTGGTTAACCAAAACCATCTAAGACAAACCGATTGGCCAAAATCTATCAATTGGTTAACCGTAATACAACACACCAACCAGTTTACAGGTTCTACCTAACTAGTGGACCAAAATCTAGTAGCCTAAACAGTCGACCGGTTTAGACAAATTGATTGACCAGTTCATTGGAATTTTATATTCCCGATAACCAGTCTTAATAATAGCAGATCCTAATTTCAACAAAAATCTATAAAAAAAACATAACCATACATTAAACACATATCAAATAACCTATAACACTTAAATCAACCCATCACATTATAATCAGTCCATCAATTTATACCCAATTCATCAATTAATCTCTAAAATACAATTTCAAACCCTAAACTTTAACAAAACCCAAAACCTTAACCAATAACATCAATTATACACATTAAATCATAAATCTCACCTCAAAAAATAAGTTTCCAAATCCTTCTCCCTTTTCTCTTTTGCTTCTTCTGCTTTTCTTTCTCTACTCCTGGTTCTCTCTCTAAACTTTTAGATTTTTTTTCTTTTTTCTTTTATTTTTTTCTAACTTTCTATTTATACTTATCAAGCTTTTATTTAATTACCATAATATCTCTTATTCATTTACACTTAGTTTTAAGCCCCTAAGGGCATTGTTGCGTTTTCCTATTAATTCTTTCCCTTTATTTTTCAAAACATCACACCTTCACATGGACATCACAAACCAAAAACTTTATATCTATATCTTTCTCTTCTTCAACATCATTTTCATCATCCTCATTAAGTTTTAATGGTTGATTCCAATCCACAAAGGAATTAGAATTATCAAAACTTTTAGTTTTAACATCATTTTCATCATAATCAGGAATTGCTTCCTCTGGTTATGTCTCTTATACAGGTTTTCAAAATTAGTCATGGATATGTGATCACTCTTCTGACAATCTTCTAGGCTTTTCGCTGATATCAATCAACGAGTAAATATTATAATTTGTCTCTGCATGTCTTTAATCACCAGTTCCTGGACATCTCTTTTCAATTTTATAATTTATTTCTACATGTCTTCTATCTTCAATTCCCGAACATCTTTTTATCGAGAGGAACCTCCCCATCCCTTTCTATATGAGCACATTATTTTTTGCTATCTCTTCCAGCCATGGTTATTCCAACACATAACAAGTAAATATCCACTGGGATCGTTGAGCTATGATACTAATTAACATAGACAAAAACACAAATAAGAAGACAACAAGCTAGAAACATAAAATTAAAGCTTAATAGGGTTGTCACACATAACTCTAATTCATAATTTTATTTATGAGAATAAAATTCTGATATATTCTGCTGAAATACAAGCAAAACAATACTATTTATGCTAGTCTTAAGTCTAGCTTGAAGAGTAAAAGAATCCTAATCAATAACTACTGAGTTAGTTTAGGGATTCCTGAACTATGAAGTAAAAAATAAAATTATCATTATCAAAATTTGATTTCCTAAACTAAATAAAAAAAAATTAAAAACATCATAAAGTAAAATATTTTCTTAGATTAATAGAAAATAATCTACAAAAAGCTAAAGGAGAAAGGGATTTTAATGTACCCATCATTACAAAACACTATTCATTTCAATAGTTTTTTTTTTGCCTTTTTAGTTTTTTTATTTTTTTAATCTATGTTTCTTTCTCTAATTTCATACTTCAACATTTGATTTATTGGAGATTAGACTTCAAAATTTATTGTGGTTTGCGTTAAACATTAACTTGGTTGGGTTAACTTAATTGACTCGAGTTTTTTTTGTCTCTTTTTAATTTTTATTTTTTTAAAATTTCATCCTTTAACATAAGGTTGATTAAAAATTATATTTCATGATTTTTTTTTATTTTTTTTCCATGAGATTAGCTCGATCTCATGACTCGGGTCGCGAGAATGACGATTAACTCGAATCTTTTTTTAATTGGTATTTTTTTAATTTCATCCTTCAACATTTGGTTGATTAGGAATTAAGTTTCATGATTTATTTTGATTT
>Ga0325401_1002717_pt1 | contig 15881 bp, 10 predicted proteins | sample PopdelMetagenome_FD_205666 | JGI IMG/M metagenome (GOLD analysis project Ga0325401, IMG submission 205666) | Populus deltoides microbial communities from Bellville, Georgia, United States - Xylem-PdKOR-R2 | ecosystem: Host-associated > Plants > Phyllosphere > Stem > Wood/Secondary xylem | place...
CATGTGCTTCACATACAAGCAATTCATGTATAGAACTTGATGGAACACACAAACGACTCTCTTTAAACAAATATCCATCAAGTCTATAAAACTTTCCAAAAGCCAAAGTTTCGCAAGTATTGTAAACATTAGCAAAATCACTATCATCCTTATGTGTTCAAATCCTAGAAATCTAGCATCCAAAGTAGATAAAAGAACATACCTGCGCGAAAGTGCATCAGCCACAATGTTTTTTTTCCCTTGCTTATACTTGATCACATACAGAAAGGTCTCAATAAATTCAACCCATTTAGCATGTCTCCTACTCAACTTACCTTGCCCTTTCAAGTGCTTCAATGATTTATGATCAGAATGTATCACAAACTCCTTGGGCCACAGGTAATGTTGCCATGTCTCTAAAGTTCTTACCAAGGCATAAAGCTCCTTGTCATATGTAGGGTAATTCAAGGCTGCCCCATTAAGTTTTTCGCTGAAATATGCAATGGACCTCCTATCCTGCATTAACACAACTCCTATACCAATACCTGATGCATCACATTCAACTTCAAAAGCTCTCGTAAAGTCTGGCAAAGCTAAAACATGCGCCGAACAAAGTTTATATTTCAACAAATTAAGAGCCTCATCATGTTCATCATTCCATTTGAATCCAACAGACTTTTTCACAATTTCAGTTAAAGGTGCAACAATAGTACTAAAACCCTTCACAAACCTTCTATAAAATCTAGCAAGTCCATGAAAACTCCTTACCTCACTTATTGATTTTGGTGTAGGCCAATCACGGATGGCCTTAACTTTCTCCTCGTCCATCTCCATACCCTGCGCAGTGACGACATAACCAAGAAACACAATTTTTTTCATGCAAATGGTACACTTCTTAAGATTAGCATATAATTGCTCACTATGCAACACACTAAATACATTACGCAAATGATCAAGATGCTCATCTAAGTTATTGATATAGATCAAAATATCATCAAAATACACAACAACAAACTTACCTATAAACGCACGCAATACAGATTCATTAAACGCATAAACGTGCTAGGCACATTTGTAAGTCCAAACGGCATGAATAACCATTCCTACAAACCATGCTTAGTCTTAAATGCAATTTTCAACTCATCACCCTCTTTCATCCTACTTTGATGGTACCAACTTTTTAAGTCAATCTTAGAGAAAATACATGATCCATGTAACTCATCTAGCATGTCATCAAGCCTAGGAATAGGATATCGATACTTTACCGTTATGTTATTGACGACATGATAATCGACACACATCCTCCATGTTCCATCCTTTTTAGGCACAAGTAGCACTGGCCCACAAGGACTCATACTCTCACGAATGTACCCCTTCATCATCAACTCATCTACTTGCCTTTGAAGCTCCTTCATCTCCTCAGGGTTGCTTCTATAGGTTGGACGGTTAGGAATTGAAGCTCCGGGCACAAGATCAATTTGATGTTCAATCACCCTTAATGTTGGTAATCCATCAGAGATGTCTTCATGGAATACATCATCAAACTCCTGCATCAAAGAAACAGCCACACTAGGAATAGCATAATCAAGATCGTTAGTGTTAAAATAAGCCTCTTTATACACAAGTAAGATCATTGGCTTATTAGTGAAAATGCAGATCTGATTTGAGATCCTTTTGCATAAAAATTAGGTTGTTTCTTTAATTTTTCCACACTTTTATCATCACACAAGCTTAATTTCTTCACTCCTCAGTTTTTACCTCCACTCTCAATTGGTTTAATTAATGATTTACGTTTAGCCAAATCTGATGGTTTTCTCTCACCATTGTCCTCACGTGAATTTTCACTCTTCCCATCCTCACATTCTTTTTTAATTTCATTTGATCATTATACACTTGTTTTGGAGAAAGAGGTACATGAGTGAAATATATTTTCCCATTGCTGATATACTTCATCTTCTTTGATTTACATGTTCAGCGCACGCCTTATAACCAAGGCCTCCCCCTCAACAGGATATGCAATCTCCTCATCACTACAATCCACCAAAGGTGGCATCTCTTCACTTTCAGATTTGTCACTTTCGGATTCAACCTCTCCATTGTCTCTTGTAAGCATAACTCTTCGGTTTGAACACTGAGATGCAATGTGCCCCTTCCTTAAACACTTAAAGCATTTAATATCTCTACAAATTTACCTTTCCCATCTGTATGAGTATCCTTTTTGGCCTTAGGTGGTTCGGCCTTCGTATAAGGCTTTGGTTGGACAACCCCCTCTCTCTTCAAATTCGACCTCCATGTTGAGGATGATGAAGCCGAATTGGTCTGAAAACGTGTGTTGTCCCTTCTCTTTATTTGCCTCTCCACCTTCGTTGCTATATGGACCATGTCCTCCAATTCCACACAATGTTGTAATTCTACAACATTCGCAATGTCCCTATTCAGCCCATTTAGAAATCTAGCCATAGTAGCTTCTCGATCCTCAATCACATTGGCCCGAATCATGGTGATCTCCGTCTCCTTAAAATACCCATCCGCGGACCTAGAACCCTGATTCAAACCCTGAAATTTCAGATACAAATCTCTATAATAGTGGTTAGGCACAAATCGCCTTCTCATCAACACTTTCATCTCCTTCCACGATGCTACCGGCCTCTCTCCACTCCTCCTTCTACTAATAACATTCTGATCCCACCAAATCAGTGCATAATCCATGAATTCAATGACTACCAATTTCACTTTCTTCGCCTCCGAATAGGGCAATCAAAAATCCAATCCACCTTTTTCTCCCACTCCAAATATGCCTCAGGTCGTTTTTACCTTGAAAAATTATCCTCACGTTGCTTGTATTTCGCTCAAACTACTCTTAATATCCTCACACGCCTCTCGTCTCCCTTTCCTGCGGTTCTTGCAAACTGAAACCAACACCAAATAAAACCAACTTGGCAGCACAATCCAAATATATATGACTCAAAAAGCAATAAAAACCAGAAAACAAGCAAAACAAAACTGTGATGATAGTCTCCCGAGTAGCAAGCGAGTCAATCCGAAATATGAACGAAACTGAAGACTCGAATAAAAAACAGAAAAAAATATGAAAAAAAATGAAACAACACCCAGATATGTGGATATGATGAAAATAAACTGAAAGAAATGAAAACAACAGAAAGCAAGTGAATTTCAAAAGTTGACGCAAAACAGACTCGTTTACGACGAGTTAAGTCTGAATCTATAACCTAAAGTAAATAATGTCCAATTGAGTTACAATTTCAGATATAGTGCTATATCAATCCACATAGACAGAATATAAAGTTTGAGAAATTCACGATAAGGTTTTATATACTGACGCAAAAACGTTATGAATCAGACCTGGTTAGACCCGAATTTGAAACCCAAAGCAAACGATATCCAATTGATCCCAAATTTTATATATGGTGCGATTAGGAACCCAGTAATCAGAGTATAAAATTTGATCTAATTCCGAGTTGAGTTGATCCAATTTCTCTTGTTTAATTTTCTGCGGCAGAATCCAATAAACTTCTTTTTGAACGGTTTTTTTTTTTGCTTTTCTCTTTTGGTTTTTTTTTTATGGTACTGATATATTTTGAACAATAACAGAATGAAATAACAATTTTTTTTATATGCCGCATATTAAAGGAGAAGAAGAAATTGGATACTAAGGAATTTTTTTTTTTGCGGAATCAATAAGAAACAAAAATTTCAGAAGGATATAACCTGATTAATGGAGCCAAGCTCTGATACCAAATGATGCGAACCTCGTGATCACGTGGTCACGCAACCCACACGCAAAGACCATTTCTCGGAAAGCCAAGTAAATCAGGTTTGATAGGAGTGTGACACAAAGATAACTTGTACCTAGGCACCACCACTATTGGAAACGGAGACCCCCACCCAACGAATATTGATTCGCGAACGAGAAGTATAAGTATGACACCACGAAGACAGTTGTTCTTTGATAAGTCGTTTTCAGTTCTGTAAAGAACCAAGGAAGGGAGATTATCCCACCAACACACAATAAGTGCAGCAAGAAGTTTATTGATCTGAAAATTGCGTAACCTTAGATGTTTGGTTATGCCTTTATTTATACTGACTCTAGACTTAAGAAAACCCTAATGGACCCCCCCTTAGGTGGACTTATATGAAACCCACTTACAATTGACCCAAATAAGTAATAATAACCCAAAAACTAAGAAGAAAATAATAAAAATAATAAAATTTCAAAAATTATCATGCTAAATATTTATCATGCTAGAATCAGATTTGTCACCCTTAAGAAGTCCCAAATAAACTAGGAGAAATCTGATTTGGAAAATTTATGTTGCTGCCCCCCTTGATGTCCTTGATTAGCTTGGATTTCCTTGTTTAACTTGGACAAATAAGAAAATAAATTTCCTCCTTTGTTGCTGATTTAATTACTTTCCTTCCTAAGTTAGGAAAAGCATTAAATAGTCCTCCTCTCTTTAGGAATAAGATATGGCCAACTTCCTTACTTAATTAGGAGAATAAATTGCTGACTTTTTATCCTTGTAGCATTAGGAAAACAAGCCTAACAAGGCTGGTATTGGGCCGGACACATCAACCCCTTGTTCCACACGAATTGGGCTCTTCTTGGACCTGAACTAGATGAATTAAAGGCTGCCCTTCATGCTCCTTAAATGTCCCAAGCCCCTTTAGGTCCATTTTGCTCCATATGTTCTGAACAAGCCCATTCAATGCTTCTTTAAGCTTCTTTGCCCTAGCTCATGTGATTAGCTCAATTGGCACCTCCAATAGGTCGTTGGCATGATTACGCTTGGTGTTGGGCTGATCCGCATCAGCTGCCATACCTCTAGAGCTCGAATCTAAGCATAGAACTCGTCGTAAATAGATTAGTTCAAACGCACCCATTTAACTTTTCACTGAAGAATGGAATCGGCCTCTTTTCTTGCATCAAAACAACCCCAATTCCAACTTTGGAAGCATCACACTCTATTTCAAATGTTTTAGCAAAGTCTGGAAGTGCTAAAACTGGAATTACATTCTATCTCGTAAAGTCGAACCTAATCTACAAGAAGATTCAGATAGCCCCATAAAAAGATCAAGAGCGAAACAACTGCAAAGGGTAATACGATCCTGTAAAGGTCAAATTCAGATTTTGACGTAAAATGTACAACTATCCAGTTTTACGGCAACAATTATAATTTTCAATCAGACAATTGGATCGAGCTGAAAGTTTACGTAGAGTCTCTTGATATGTTGTACTATTTGGCTATACGAATTATAATTTTCAGTCTCTTGGTTTAAAATTACAGGTCAATTGGAATTTGGAAAGGCGTCGAAACACAAGTCAAAAGAGGCTATACGAATTTTGTTATTTACTTCCTTTTGACTTGTGGACTTTCTATTTGGCTAGGATTCTTTTCCTAAAAGTATTTGGCTAGGACTTTCTATTTGGCTAGGATAATCTCCCTTCCTTAGTTCTCTAAAGAACTGAAAACGACTTATAGAAGAACAACTATCTTCGTGGTGTCATCCTTATACTTCTCGTTCGTGAATCAATATTCATTGGGTGGGGGTCTCCGTTTCCAATAGTGGTGGTGCCTAGGTACAAGTTATATTTGTGTCACACTACTATCAAACCTGATTTACTTGGCTTTCCGGGAATTGGTGTCTTTACGTGTGGGTAGTGTGACCACGTGATCACGAGGTTCGCATCATTTGGTATCAGAGCTTAGCTCCATTAACCAGGTTATATCCTTCTGAAATTTTCATTTCTTGTTGTTTCCGCAAAAATTCCTTAGCGTCCAATTTCTTCTTCTTGATTTTGCAGCATATCAAAAAAATAAAAAAAAATTAGTTATTTCATTCTATTATTGTTCAAAATAAGTAGCATAAAAAAAAAGAGAAAACAGAAAGGCAAAAAAAAAATCATTCAAAAAGACGTTTATTGGATTCTGCCACAGAAAACTAAACAAGGGAAAATTGGATCAAATCAACTCATAATTAGATCAAATTTTAGAACCTGATTAGTGGGGTCCTATTCGGACCAAATATTGATTTTAGGGTCAATTGGATATCTTTTGATTTGGGTTTCAAATTCGGGTCTGATTCATAACGTTTTTGCGTCAGTATATCAAACCTTATCATAAATTGATCAAAATTTATATTCTGTCTATTTGGGTTGATATCGCACTATATCTGAAATGTTAACTCAATTGGACATCATTTACTTTAGGTTCCAGATTCGGACTTAACTCGTTGTAAACGAGTCTGTTTTGCGTCAACTTTTGAAATTCGCTTTCTTTATGTTGTTTTATTTTCTTGCAGTTTATTTTCATCATATCCAACATATTTGGGTGTTGTTTCATCATTTTACATATTTTTGTTTCTGTTTTTATTTGAGTTTTCAGTTTCGTTCATATTTAGGATAGACTCACTTGCTACTCGCGAGACTATCATTGCAGTTTCTTTTTACTTGTTTTTTGGTTTTATTGCTTCTTGAGTCATATATATATATATATATATATATATTTGGATTGCACTGCCAAGTGGGTTTTATTTGGTGTTCGTTTCAGTTTTGCAAGAACCACAAGAAGATGAGACAAGAGGTGTGAGCACGTGAGGATATTAAGAGTGTTTGAGCGAAACACAAGCGACATGAGGATAATGTTTTTTACCACTAACCAATTTTTGCAAGTACTATCATGTCAGATCAAAACAACACACCACCCCATCCCGAGGGGGAACTTACGTTCCAAATGCAAGCCATGATGCAGATGATGGAGAGGATGCATTTTGTGATGTGAAATGTGTGTGACAGACTTGATAGGGTGGAGAAACGTGGTAACGAGGCTGGTACAAGCACCCAAAATGGGAGGAAGCTTGGGGTTGAACCGAAAGCAAACAGTGGCAGTAGGCCCGAAAGGCCAAGGTGGGCTGATTATGATGATTTTGAGGAGGCCATTGATGATATTGGTGATGGTGGTTTTGAGGATGAGGCCATCAGAAAGGTTTTCGGCAGCTTAGAAACCGAAGGGATTATGGGAATAGAACTAGGGGCCACTTCGGCCAAAGAGAAAATTTCTGTAATGTTGGGGGACATGCTGATTTAGTTGGTGATTTGGATGCCATCAAATTGAAAATACCTTTTTTTCAAGGTAAAAACGATCCCGAGGCATATTTGGAGTGGGAGAAAAAGGTGGATTGGATTTTTTATTGTCATAACTATTCAGAGGTGAAGAAAGTAAAATTAGTAGTCATTGAATTCACAGATTATGCACTGATATGGTGGGATCAGAATGTTATTAGTAGAAGGAGGAGTGGAGAGAGGCCGGTAGCGTCGTGGGAGGTGATGAAAGTGTTGATGAGAAGGCGATTTGTGCCTAACCACTATTATAGAGATTTGTATGTGAAATTGCAGGGTTTGAATCAGGGTTCTAGGTCCGTGGATGAGTATTTCAAGGAGATGGAGATTGCCATGATTCGGGCCAATGTGATTGAGGATTGGGAAGCTACCATGGCTAGATTTCTAAATGGGCTGAATAGGGACATTACGAATGTTGTAGAATTACAACATTGTGTGGAATTGGAGGACATGGCCCATATGGCAACGAAGGTGGAGAGGCAAATAAAAAGAAGGGGGAGTACACGTTTTCAAACCAATTCGGCTTCCTCAACATGGAGGCCGAATTTGAAGAGAGTGGGGGCTGTCCAACCAAAGCCTTATGCAAAGGCCGAACCACCTAAGGCCAAAAAGGATACTCATATGTATGGGAAAGGTAAATCTGAATCTCAACCTACTCGTGATAGAGATATTAAATGCTTTAAGTGTTTAAGGAAGGGGCACATTGCATCTCAGTGTCCAAACCAAAGAGTTATGCTTACAAGAGACAATGGGGAGGTTGAATCTGAAAGTGAAAAGATGCCACCTTTGGTGGATTGTAGTGAATTAGATGAATTATAGGCTTTCTTTCATGCTTCTTAAATGTCCCAAGCCTCTATAGGTCCATCTTGCTCCATGTATTCTGAACAAGCCCATTCAATGCTTTTTTAAGATTCTTTGCCCTAGCTCTAGTAATTGGCCCAATTGGCACCTCCAATGTGTCGTTGGCATGATTATGCTTGGTGTTGGGCTGATCCTCATCATCCCTCCCCTCTCTCTTCAAAAAGATTCGACCTTGAATCATCACCTACATCAAACAGAGTAAGATCAAAAACATTAAAGTTAGCACTAACACCATACTAACTTGGTAAATTAACTTTATAAGCATTTTCATTGATCCTTCCAAGGATCTGAAATGGCCCATCTACTCGTGGTTGTAGCTTTGATTTCGTATAAGCCGGAAATCTCTTGTTACACATATGCACCCAAACCCAAATGGAGATTGTGTACTAGTGTAGTTCTTATGGAAATTGTTGGATATTGAGTTTAAAGTAGTTTTTATGGTTGTATAAAAGAGAAAATTACCCTTAAATTTCAAGTATAAGATGATTAGAAAGATGGGAGTTGTACAAAAATTTCAGGGTGTTATAGTTGGTATCAAAGTATATGGTTGTGATTTAGTAGACTGCAAGGGAAATACTGATGTGAACCTCATGATCACGTAATCACGCCACCCACAATCAAGATTGAGATATGATCCTGGAAAGCCAAAATAGATCTAATAGTAGTGTTACACGATGGAAACCTGCACTAAGGCATCAACACTATTAGAATGAAGTAGAATGATGCCACGAAACCAAGTTAATCTTTGATAAATCAGATTTAGTTCATTCAAGAACTGAAAAATGGAAGAATCACTCTCATACATTAAAACTGAAAAATTAAGAAGTAATATTTATGAATGGCTGCCGAAATTTAGGTCACATGAGTTTAAATAGTTCTTAAAAAAATTAACCCTGAAGGATTTACCCTAATGGACTGATTTGGCCCAATTACAAAACTGACCCAAAAACCTTAAACTAAAAATCCCATAACCTGATCCAAACAAGTCTGGGTTCCTAGTTGAAAATAAAGTATTAATTAAACCCAAACAAGCCTTGGTATATAGCTAATTTATATTCAGAAATCATTTAATGATATACCAAATAGTAGTAAAGCTTCATGAAATGAAATAATTTCTTAATATGAATAAAATGATGATATAATCGAGGCTTTGATGATATAAGATTGAGTGAGATGAAAATATATGTTAATACAAATCTTATTTTAAGTAGCAAGTTAATTCAATAATATGTTATAAAATATGAATTGGAATTATAATTGTGTTTATGTTTCATGCCTTTATTGATATCTATGCTAAATTGGTTGCTTGGGCCTACATGTAATTTTTTGTTTTATCACATGGTACTGTAAGAAGTGTTGTATCTTAAAATACAATGATTTTGCTATGGTACCTAACAAAATGGATAATAAAGGTGTAGAGGTTGTATTATAGATGCGGGGGTAAAGGTTTGGAATTGATTATGTAATAACTATTATTCTACCTTCTGAAGCATCTAATCTTAGAATCAGGAAATTAGAGATCAGACCCATGATTATCTCTTTAGACATGGAATTCATTTTGAAGGAATAAATGGTTAACTTATATATATATATATATGGAGAAAAATTTTTAGATAGGCAATAGGTTACTTGGCCAAAATTGTGAATATGGTAAAGGGAAGGATTAGCTTAAAAGAAGTAACATGGACTATGCCGAACTTGGCTTGAATTGTTGTGTAGAGTTTTTCAATGAAAAATTAAGTCATTTGAACATTAAAAATCATAAAAAAATAAAGTCCTTCAGACATTAAATGTCAGTGTAAAAATAGTATATCCATGAACTTATTTACAAAAGTATTTGATTACGTGAATTAGTAAATATGATGAATGGTATAGAAATGTTTGAATATTGAATCAGGATGTTCTATTAAAATATAGGAGAAGCGTTCAAAGTGAGATCCGACTTCTCAAGGGTATGTATAGTTGGATTTCAAGGTAAGGGTTGCCCCTTTGGTTATTTAATTGTTTAATTTTTTATAATGCTAGAATACAATAGGAATTATATGTATTATGTAATACTGTATATCATGAAAAATATTATTATGTGAATATTGTCTACGGGCGTGAGAAATATTAATATTGTATGAATGTTACTTAAGGGTAGGAAATATATTGTTGTGTGAATATTGTTTGCTAGCATGAGAAATATTGTTATGTGAATATGCCTACAAGGCTGGAAATTAGTGTGTGTGTGTGTGTGTGTGATTTGTTATCAACTACAACAATGGACATCCATATGTAAATAAAAATTATCTACCAAGATATTTAATTGACAAGCCATCTTGAGTGGAGCTCGTGGCATTAATAAAATGTATTGTTGAGATATTTAATTAATTAATCATTCCGAGTGGAGCTTGTGGTGTCAATGTAATTAACTGTTAGTATATTTACTTGACCAGCAGTCTTGAGTGGAGCTAGTGGCGTCATTGTAATTGACTATCAGATACTTTGATACGATCTAGGCAAGGTCAAATTCGGATTTTGATGTAAAATGTGCAACTATCTAGTTTTACGGCAACAATCATAATTCTTAATCCAATTGTTGGATCGGGCTGAAATTTTACGTAGAGTCTCCAGACATGTTTCACTGCCTTGGGTTAAAATTGTAGGTCAATCGGAGTTCGAGAAGGCTCTGCTAATACTGGTCAACAGAGGCTGTACGAATTTTGTTATTTACTTCCTTTTAACTTGTGGGCTTCCTATTTAGCTAAGATTCTTTTCTAAAAGGATGTGGCAGCTGGTTTTGGAAATCTCCTAGTTCTACAAAGATCTTTAATGGGCTGAAACATAGTTTCCAAGTGTGTTAAGGATTCATAAATGTTTCAGAATCCTTTTCTTACAAGGATTCCTTATTCATCCTAGCTATAACAAGGAAAGAAGACTTCAGGATTAATACTACCTTCAGATCAGATTTCTTAGTCTATTTGGGACTTCTTAATTGTGACAAATCTGATTCTAGCATATTTAGGATAATAATTTTCAAATTTTTATTATTTTCTTCTTAGTATTTGGGTTATTATTACTTATTTGGGTCAATTGTAAGTGGGCCTCATATAAGTCCACCTAAAGCATAACAAGACATGTAACTTAGACAATTCAGATTAATAAAACTTCTTGTTTGGCGCACTGTGTGTGTGTGTATTGGTGAGATAATCTCCTTTTCATGGTTTTCTAAAGAACTGAAAAACAACTTATTGAAGAACAACTATCTTCGTGGCGTCATCCTTATACTTCTCATTTGCGAATCAATATTCGTTGGGTGGGGGTTTTCCGTTTTCAATAGTGTTGGTGCCTAGGTACAAGTTATCTTTGCGTCACACTCCTATCAAACCTGATTTACTTGGCTTTCCAAGAATTGTTATCTTTGCATGTGAGTTGCGTGACCACGTAATCACGAGGTTCGCATCATACTTGATTAACTAAGCTACTAGGAGTGGAGCTGGTATCATCAATGCAACTAATTTGCCAGGTTACTAATAGATTATTAGATGGAATCAAATATTTGACTAATACAATAAAATGGTGTATTGATGTTAAAGTGTTAACTATTGATTAATGAATTATAAATAGAGGTATATATGTTTTGTCATACCATTGCAGAACTCTATTCTTGATTAGTAATGTAATGCTAAAGGTCTAGGAAGGTAGGACCATGAATTTGCTTAGAATGTCTGTGGATTGTTGATGTGTCGAGGTTGTTTAATTTTTGCGGAGAGTCTGTTAAAATTTCATGAAATTAGGAAAGTTTCCATTTGAAAAAAATAAATCTAGGTAAAGTTGTGCCTTAAATCTTTTTTTAAGAGTTGAAAAATAGTGTGAAGAATAATAGAAAATGATGGAAAGGAAAGGAAACGATGGAACATGGTGATGATAAATACGGATTCCGTGAGATTAAACTAGGCAAATAATCGTAAGAAAATCTAAAATTACAAAATATGTGTTAAGAGAATTGTACGAATTAAGTGTGTTTGAAGAAGTGAATCATAAATTAATTTCATTGTGAATTGAAATAGTGGTGTGAACCAGATATGGGAGGGATATATATATAATTGTATGGATTAAATGTGTTTAAGGAAGCGAATCGTAGTAGGAATCAAACTTATTGTGAGCAATAGTTACTATGTTGTGATTGTAAATGTTAAATGTATACTATGATGAAATAAAAATTCATCAAAAATTGATGAAAATGTTGAATTTGGAATCTGGTGTAGATTGATGTGAATAAATTAGAAAGTAATACACTCATATAAAATTATAAAGGTTTTAGACTAAATCTTTATATAGTTCTTATTGAAATTATTGGATGCTTAGTTTAAAGCATTTCTTATAGTTCTATAAAAAAAAAGATTTACCCTAAAATTTCAAGTATATGATGATTAGAAAGATGAGAATGGTATAAAAAGACCAGGGTGTAACACAACCCATATTGACTTGTCATTGCTTCCGAGTGTTGTCTACAAGTATTTATTCGTTATTGATCACTTTTCATCAACCTCATGAAAATTTTATTTCTTTACCATTCATGACTTATGAAGAATGGTACATCATTTTAATTTAGCTAATGTCACCGTCTTGAGCTTATATTGATTTTTTTTTCAATGCTCTAATGTAAAGTTTGAAGGTGTCTGTTTATTAATTCTATTTTTTTATCATCTCCATGAAGAACCAATATTTCCACTTTTGTGTTATGATGGAGTTCTTTAAATCATCATTTGGCTGATGTTATTGCTATAGATTCCTTCAAACACAACTTCTTTTAACACATCTAACTTTGTTCATCTTTCTTAATAGCTATTATTATAAAGTACACACACATCATCATCATTCTTGCTAAGAATTTTATAAATTTAGTCGATGAAAGTTTTTTATTGTAAAACATTTTTTTTCTCATGATATCATCTTTTTTATTTTGGAACCAAACTATAAATTTTAAAGATTATGTTCATGTAGGTTCAATTATTGAAACAAAATCATTGAGATTTAATTTTAAAAGTGTTTTTTACTAATTGGGAACTTAGATTTTTTAGTCAAAAGCCTAAAACAGTTTATTCAAGTGTTATAATGCAATATTGGATTTTTTTTTTTTACATATGATGAAATGGTTATTAGTTGGGATAAAGGAAAATAATGGTTATCCTAAATGTTTTGCTATTTAGAAAAATAAATAGCTCCGATAGATTATTCGATGATGAATGCTATATATATATATATATATATATAGGTTTGAATCCTAAAATAAGGATTTCAACTTTTCAAAGGGGAGGTACTCTTGCTAATTAATGAAAAACCGTCATTTAATGTAAAAAAGAATGATATACAACTCATAAATAGATTATAATTTTTACTTAAAAAATATTTTTCTTCTCTTTTTAGAGGCCAAAACTTATCAACATAAATAAATTGTTTTTTTAATCAAAAAAGGCTTATAAAAGCATGCAAACAAAAATTCATGTCTACAAAAAGAATGTGATATAAATGAGACTCAAAAGATGTTTAAGGGTTTAAAACATATGATCACTTATTCTTTGAGGCTTTACCTTCTTGATTTTGATGATTGATCTCATTTCAATTCTCCAAACCACACATATGTTTTTGCCATTGATATATCTTCGATTGTGGACTGTACATCATTATTAGGGACACTATAAAGAGCTCCTTTTTTTTTCTTTCATTTAAGTTATTGATCATTTCCTTACTCTTTTTCACATATGCATGTGTGTGTTGGTGAGATAATCTCCCTTCCATGGTTCTCTAAAGAACTGAAAAATGACTTATCGAAGAACAACTGTCTTCGTGGCGTCATCCTTATACTTCTTCTTGTTCATGAATCAATATTTGTTGGGTGGGGGTCCCTGTTTCTAATAGTCGTGGTGCCCAGGTATAAGTTACTTTGTGTCACACTCCTATCAAACCTGATTTACCTGGCTTTCTGGGGTGTCTTTGTGTGCTAGTTGCGAGACCATGTGATCAAGAGGTTCACATCAAAGGATGTGGCCGCTTGTTTTGGGAATCTCTTAGTTCTACAAAGATCTTTAATGGGCTGCAATATAGTTTTCAAGTGTGGCAAGAATTCATAAATATTTCAAAATCTTTTTTCTTATAAGGATTCCTTATTTATCCTAGCTACAACAAGGAAAGAAAACTTCAGAAATTAATTCTACCTTCAAATTAATTCTAGTGGTCTTCAAATCAGAACCTCGTGATCAAGTGGTCATGCAACCCACATGCAAAGACACTAATTCTCGAAAAGCCAAGTAAATCAGGTTTGATAGGAGTATGACACAAAGATAACTTGTACTTAGGTACCAGCACTATTGGAAACGAAAAACCCCCACCCAACATATATTGATTCACAAACGAGATGTATAAGGATAACGCCACAAAGTGATGTGCATCATGGGAATTATAATCCATCTTGTAAAGCTAAAACTAATATGAAAGAGGATTCAGATGGTCCAATGACAAGAGCGAGAGCGAAACAACTACAAAGGGCCTTGACGAGTCAAATTGGAATGATTGAAGCTGCGTCGGAGTTAAAAATTAGCAATCAGTTTGAAATTGGTTCAAGGATGTTTATTTGCCTACAATTGGAACTTGGAGATGGGAAAAGCCCTTAATGGTTCTTTTGATGCTGGGCTACTTGAATTTGGGTTGATATACAAATAAGTGAAGAAATTGATGCTGTTTATGGTCAGAACAGCAAATGAATTTGAACCTGAATTTGAAGTCATCCATTGCATGTGAAAACAGGACTAATCTAGGTGGATTTCAAGTTCAGAACATGTTCTTTCTAGATTGTCCAACCATGATTGCATTGGACTTTTGTGTAACAAGATATGGTTGTTTTAAATTTGGTCTGTTTATGTTAGAAAGGTCAAAAAACGTGTGCTAGTTAATTTGTCTAGGTTAGTTTGTCAAAGTCTATTTTTTGGGCTTGACTTCTGCCATGTTGAATTTTTCCTAACTTTGGAGGGATGTTCCAGTTATAAATATAGTATCAGAATATGTAATAAGGCACTTTTGGCCAATATTTGAAACTTAATTCATAGAATTACGAGTTGTTCTTCTAAATTAATTTTGTGAAGAACCCTACCTGACTTATCACTCTTCAATCACAAAGAGTGTGGCGTCGAAATCCTAGATTGATCTTTGTGGCGTCCAGATCGACTTATCAAAGTATCATTCTAGTCTATCCCCCATCTTATTTACCTTAAAATCACTATAATCCAGCCTAAACACCAAAAGAAAGACAACATAACCAGACCCATCCTTCATCCATTTTCGTAAGATTCATTGTTGCCAGATTTCGAATCATTCACGGCGCATCATCTGGTATCAGAGCATCGGTTGCGATCTAAGACAAGAGCCAAAAACAGAAGAAGGCTTGCTGGAATTAAGGTTGATTAACTTAACTATGGTTGGAGATAAAGGAGATTTGTTGGTTGTGCAACGGGTTCTGAATGCACAAATTGATGTTAGTGATGAGCAACGTGAGAACATCTTCCATACTCGATGTCAAATTCAAGATAAAGTGTGTGGGATGATCATTGATAATGGAAGTTGCACTAATGTTGCGTCAACTACCTTGGTGGAGAAATTGGGTTTAACTACCCTTCCACATCCCAGGCCGTACAGTTTGCAATGGCTGAATGAGAATGGGGAGATTCGGGTGACAAAGCAAGTCCGTGTACCATTTTCCATTAAAACCTATCATGATGAGGTTTTGTGTGACGTTGTGCCGATGTCAGCTAGCCATTTGTTGCTGGGTCGTCCATGGCAGTTTGATAAGGATGTGACCTATAATGGACGAAAGAACACTTATTCTTTTATGCTGAATGGAAAGAAGGTGAACTTGTTACCATTG
>Ga0325401_1002719_pt1 | contig 15865 bp, 7 predicted proteins | sample PopdelMetagenome_FD_205666 | JGI IMG/M metagenome (GOLD analysis project Ga0325401, IMG submission 205666) | Populus deltoides microbial communities from Bellville, Georgia, United States - Xylem-PdKOR-R2 | ecosystem: Host-associated > Plants > Phyllosphere > Stem > Wood/Secondary xylem | place...
TCTCTACAAATTTAGTTTTATAATAATGGGTGGTTTTGGAGTCTTAGCAGTATAGAAACCATTTCGATCGATCGGCAGCATTATAACCTTCATGAATATTCAAATATCACACTAAAATATATCTGGCAGGGAAAAACTATACGGCAACAAATTGAATCGTTCAAATTCATATTCACCGGGGCAAGTGATCCACTATTTTAGAAATTCTTCTTCAGGGCAAAGAAAGCTGCCTGACTTGCTACCGTAATACACCTAGTTTTAGAGATCAATATAAATTATATTTTAGAATATGATGTAATAATTTAAGTTATTGAGTTGAGATAATTTTTTGATATAGTATCAAAGGCTTGATGACCAAGCAATCACGAGTTTGAATCTTATCATCCCTATTTATTTGATAAAAAAAATAAGCACAAGGTAATGTAGATATATGCAAGTTTTAAACTTAAAGAGTTTCACTTAAGGAAGTGTGTTAAAAAATAATATAAATCATATTTTAAAGTCTTATCTAACCATTTATATAAAAATATAATATAAATCACTTGGGTTGAATCGGTTTTTTAACATCTATTACCGATTTTATAAAAGCTTAAAAGGAGTACATCTTCGAAGGTGATAGGAATCGATTGGAATCCAAACTTGAGATAATGTAGCCTGGTCTGATTTTCAAATAGATTAAAGCAAATAGATTTGAAAATGAGACCAGGCTACATTATCAGGCACGTAAAAGCCTACAGAAGATACCAACTTCATTAATAACAAAAAAATACATTTTTTGTATGTCCAATCATGTGACCCTAAAGAGAGAAAAAAGTACGAAAATTCACGAGGGTAGCCATTGGGGTGTGTTGGTTCTGTATCTAACAAGGGTCTTCAAAAAGATGCAAGTGCTCACCATATATTTCTTGATCATGGATCCCTTCGAATCTGTATATGTTTGTCCCTTAGTCTTGAGCCCATTTCCACAGTGATATATGTGTCTTTGAAACGACAACCCTAACGTACCAAGTGGCATGCAAAACAAATCTATTTCAAATATTACTTGGCTTTGTTTCTTTTTCTGGTCTTTTGAATCTGAAACTTCACCCTTCTTTCTGCGTTATATATATATATTTGTCCCATAGTCTTGAGCCCACTTCCACACTGATATATGTGTCTTTGAAACGACACCCCTAACGTACCAAGTGGCATGCAAAACAAATCTATTTCAAATATTACTTGGCTTTGTTTCTTTTTCTGGTCTATAGGGTTTTGAATCTGAAACTTCACCCTTCTTTCTGCTTTATATATATATATATATGTTAGAAACGGGATGAACTAGCAAAGTTAGCTATTGATCTCCTCTAATCCTGTTTTGAATTTGAAACTTCACCCTTCTTTCTCAAACCCATATACCATTTTTTGTGTTTTTCAATTTTTGTTCATTGAAATGAATTAATTTAGAGTATACAAGTCATTTTTATTCCATTTACAATAAAATAAATCAAGTCATAAAAACTCAAGCTTAATTACACCTAATAATTAAATCACACCAACGCGTATAATTTATCATTTTGATTGACATTTAATGGGCTCCACTATTATGTGTACTTTTCTGGACCCTTTTATAGTCGTTTTCAAATTAATGGATGAAAATCATGCATGTTCCATCAAGATTCAATATCTCGTTAAATTAATCGATTTACTTTCCTTTTTAGTGTTTGAGCTTTTTATTTCCTACCCTACAATGGAATGAATCGCTCCATCCAACTGCCCGTGAGAAGTTGTTTGGAATTGTGTTTGTCCCTGCATTTTAGTTGCCTTTTAAAAATATGTTTATAATAAAAAAATATATTAAATTAATATTTTTTTAATATTTTAAGTTGTTTTGATGTGTTGATATAAAAACAAAAAAATATATTTTAATATTTTAATATGAGAAAAAAATATTTTATTATATTTTTAAATAAAATATATTTTAAAAAGTATTTTATATTATAATACCAACAGATATTAAAAATTATTGTGTGTTACCTGGTGTATCCATTGTAAACATGGTGAGAAGACTCCAGTCAATCCATTTTATATATATATATATATATATATATATATATAAACAAAGTTTAATATGATTAAAAAAAACATGAGGAAGCAGATTTACTAATTCGACCAAATATGCTAAAACTTTAGGAACCACTCATGAGAAGTTAATTTGTAAACAAACATATATCAGAATTCGCCTGAAAAAAACAGAAGAAGAAGAGTTGAGCTTAAGCGTCCATTTGCAACATTCGTTTTGCAGAAAATGTTTTTCCTCATGTGAGAATTCTTGAAAAATATTTACCTTATTAATTATTTTTTTATTATTAAATGCATTAAGAAGAATATTTTTTCTATAAAATAAATTATATTTCATGGATGATTTTTTATCATAAAATGAGAAAATTATGACGTCAATAATGGAAGTATTAATGATGGTTGTGGTTAATGGTTATGGTGGTAGTATTTATGTTAGTGATTATAATAATGTTGATAGTAGTAGCTATTGTCGTAGAATGATGATTGTGTCATATACGATATCTCGGCAAACTAAACATAAAAATAAAAAATAAAAGTTGTCACTTTGTTTTATGGTAACTAAGAATCCTAAATAATTTTTAGTGTAATGGGCAAGGGGATTGTTATGTAATAGAAAAGATAAATATCATCATATACATCTTAATATCACCATATATATCTTACCTAAAATAAGTTGCATTATGTTTGTTTTTAATGATAAAAATACTTGTTGTGCTATTATAAAGTTTGTCTCAACTAGTAATTATTATAAGATAATTATTTGAAATTTAAGTCTGACAATAAGATTCAATCCTCACTTTCAAAATATAAGCATTAAACTCAAGATTGGTGAATGATAAATAGGCTTTGCACCTACTTTCCTTTCCTTGATTATATCCAAAATGATCCTAAAAGCCTTTACTTAGTAAAGTCACATTAACCCAACCTAAATCTACTCACAACATGAGGAGAAGTATATTGAAACCTAGAAAAAATGACCAAGTATATTTACAAGAAAGCTAAGTTTCTACTCTACAAGTACAAAACCTTTTAAAGGATTTTACCATACTTTGACCAATTCTTCAATTAAAAAAAAACAAAACTTTATATTTTTTTTAAAACCATGAAGTTTCAACTCCTTGTGAATATAACCATTTTAGGGATTATACCATCCACGGGTTGATTCTTTGTTAAAAGGAGAAAAACTTTTTTTTTAATTTTCTAAAGAAACCACTAAAGTTTCAACTTCTCGTGAGCAAAATACTTTTAAGAATTATACCATCTAAGGGTTGATCCGAGTTGATTAGATAATATTTTTTATTTATTTGTTTTTCAATGTTTATTTATATTAAAAAATAAAGAAAATATGTTTTTATAAAACAAACATACCTTAAACCTTATGTCTTAGGCCTATCATGCACACAAAGCACAAACCAAACTTGAACCATGATTAAATTTGATGACATTAGGTTTAAGAATCAAATTTAGACTATGCCGAGGTTACTTCTCAAGTTACATTGCAGGTTGAACCTAATATTTTTAATGTAAAACAAATGCCAAGGTTTTGGGCTTTTTAGTCCAGGCTCAAGAGCCTAGGCCTTGCTTTTTGAAAAAAATAATATGTTGATGACAGATCGTCTACTACAATAGACTACATGTCATCTTTTTCCTAGAATCTATTCATCAAATCAAGGATGTGGTTTTTGAACCCAAAAACTCTTTTTTCAACTATTATTTTTAGTTAAAACACCTAAAACATTACTCTAAAGGCCTACATAAACTCACTTATGGTATCAAATAGCCCAAAATGATTTGAAAAAATAAAAAACAACCCGAATTGATAAAACTTTATAAACTCAAATTTATCATTTTAAACCGGATAAAGGTCAAAAAACACTTAAATAGAACTTAATTTGACAACTACTTTAGAAATGATGTAAATGACTGTAAGCTTAACATGTATGATTCTAGGAAGTCATTCGGATAAGTACTAAAGTTGGTGGAAGTGAACAAATAATTAAGCCAAATATTAATCAGTAATATAGCTTGGTAGTTTGTCGTTGTCAAACAAAAGAAACGGATGTAAAATGCATGTTATTGGTTGAGTTCTAACTATATTTAATTTATCCATGATGTATAATTTTGATTATATATTTAATTAGTCCATTATGTATAATTGGATTATTAACATAGATGAGTTTCAATAATGCAAACTATGTTATAGAGAGATTAATAGTAAAGATTAATATATTGGGAGAATATAGACGTTAAAGGTAAAAGCAATACTAGACATTAAGGGAAAAACTATGAAAATAGATATCAATTATTAGATTAGTGAGATCCATCACTGAATTTCTTCATTTATATGGTTCATAATCTTCATAAAGGTTTTTTTTTTCTTAATATTTGATATTTGTGTAAAAAAAATGATCTATTTAAATCTTTTATCGTAGTTTTGGCTTAATTTGAAGGTCAAATAATAAATTGTTATGGTTTCATGTCGGCAAGTAAGATTCAGATTTGTTATAAATTTTTCCGTATTTGTTTTAGGAAAAAAAATTCCAAAAACTTTTGTTTTGTATTTTTTTTTCGTAAAATATTTTATAGGAAAATTGGTCATTGAAAAATATTTTACAATCAACCTTCAAACTTAGTTCATTTACTGTAAAATATTTTCAGCTTATAAAGTTTTGTAAAATATTTTATAAATAGTAATCCACTTATAATATTATCTAACTATTCAATCACCACCTCCATCTCACCACCGTCACCTCCTCCATCACTACCTCCTCCACTACCATTGTCATCGCACCACCATGACCACCATCATCTCACCACCGCTACCTCCTCCATCACTACCTCCTCCACTATCATTGTCATCGCACCACCACGACCACCATCATCTCACCACCACCATCTCACCACCACCACCTCCTCCTCCTTCACCACCAATATTAAAAAATATTTTACATGTTAAATATATTACAAATATTAACTCATTTACAAATAGTAATTTACTTACAATATCATCCAATTATTTCAACCATCATCTTCATCTCACCACCACCACTTCCTCTACCATCACCACGATCACATCACAACCACCACCACCACCTCCTTCTCCATTACCACCATTTTCTTCTCCGCCACTGCCATTGCCACCGCCATTGAAGAATATTGTAAACCCTTAGATAAAATCAATGAAATTAATAAAGAAAAGTGATGTTATGGGATATAATTTAATGAAATTTGATGTAGTCTGCTTAAATTTGATATTAAAAACGCTTCTAAATATGGGAAATATGGCTTGGCGAATGAAAAGGATATAGACCCATAACTCGAAAATTTATAAATTAATGATAAATATGGAAAAAGTTTTATAATTTTGGGGTGAAAATATTTAGAAAAGTATTTTAGAATTTTCAAATGAATTAATGCATAGTTATGCTCATAAATGATTTTGACTGCTAGTAAAAGCATGTGTGCAATCACGTAGTTTTTAACCTATAAAAGAATGAAATTTGAGGAAAATTTGTATTATTAATAGGGATGGGAGTTCTCAATAAATTAATTTAAAATGTGGATGATTTAAGTAGATAAAACAGTACAAAAAATTGGATTTTTGCGTAAAAAATTACCTGCTGGCCAATTTTATGCTATCAAGCATAAATCCTAACTCGACCAATGGATCAGACTGAAATTTTACGAGCAACCTTCTGACACGTCACTCTACCTTGGGTTATAATTTTAGATCAATTTGGTCAATCCAAAGGCAACTTGGCCAACTAATAAAAAAAATCTAAGGACAAAAATGAGAGGAAAAAAAAGATAAAATTGATAGAAAAAAAAACATCTTGATCCAACTCCTTGCCTAGCTCAGGTTTAAAATTAAAATGTATGGGGGTTGTCACAATCTGATCTAGTTGACTTGGTAACTCCAAAGACAACCCGGACAAATTAAGGAATAAAAAGTATGAAGCTGAAAGGAAAAAAAGAAAATGAGAAAAAAAGGGTTGGGTTGAAAAACAAAAGCTTCATTATTATGAACAATAAAGCTCGATGATGTTTTCCAAGTCTTTTAGTTTTATCAGGCAATTATCTCTGATACTGATAGAATTTAGGTAAAACCCCAACTCCTTCACTTGTTCATATGAACAATGAAGGAGCTACAACTTTAAAAAACAAATATGTTACATCTTTCATTTTTCTTTTTTTGATTGAATCTTTTTTTTACTTTTTTTTTAATTTTATTTTTTAAAGTTTTGTTAACTTTGAATTGATCTTCATAATTTGTTTTGAATTGTTTTATATTAGGTTACTATAGTTTCAAATAAACATCTTAATATTTGATTGGTGTTTAATTTTATGAACACATATTTTTGTTTCATGTCATTAAGTAAAAATAGTTTAAAAATACAAAGTTGTTTAACCCAATGGAGTCTACAATCTGGATCATGGGTGAAGCAGCAAAGTTTAGGTTGATTAAATATATCATCATCTTAATATTAAAAAAAAAGATATCATCTTAAAAATTTTTTAAAGTCAAACCACACTTCTTACCGGTTATTTATGTTGCCTTTGAACCCACCAAGTTTATTGTATCATGTTAGGGTAACTTTCATACTAGTTAATTTTCAACACATGTTGGGCAAGAAGTTGAATCAAGAGATTTTAAGGTTTACTCGATGAGTCGGGTCCTTTTTTTCCTGTTTTTTTTTATAAATTCCATCTTCCTTTTTTTTATTGAATCTTTTTTACTCTTTTTTTTTTCAATTTCACCTTTCAACATTTGGTTGATTTTGAACTAGTCTTCATAATTTATTTTGGTTTGCTTTTGATGAGGTTATCGCAATCTCAAACAAATACCCGATATTTGATTGGTGCTCAAGTTTTCGAGTGTCTATTTTTGTTATCATATCAGTAAGTAAAAACTTGTTTAAGAAAACAAAGTTATTAAACTCAGTAAAGTTCATGATCCGGATCACGGGTTAAACTGTGAAACTCATGTCGATCTAACATATCATCGTCTCAATATTAAAAAAAATATATCATCTTGATTTTTTTAAAAGACAAATCAATTTGTTTATCTATCATTCGGGTTGCTTTTAGATCCATCAAGTTGTCAGGGTCATGTCAAGGCAACTCCCACGCAGGTTAAATTTAAACTTGGGCTAGGTAATGAGACAAGTTGGAAGGTTTCAAGATTGACCTGCTGAGTCGGGTTTAATAACAATGTCAAATAATTGCTTACGGCCTAAACTTTTTTTTGTTCAAGCTGCAACTTTAATAAAAAAAAAATAACATAAAAAAAGTTCATATCACATCACAGGGAACTATTTGGTATTATTATTAAACTCGTCCCAATATGTCAACCTCAAAACCTCTCAACTCGTCCCAACATTTCAACCTTAAAACCTCTCAACCCGACTTCTTGCCTAGCATCGGTTTAACATTAAATATTGAAACAGTAACATATTGAATCGACTTAGTCTTTACAGTTTAATCTATCAAGTTTACGATCCGGGTGATGGACTCTACTGGGTTTAAGAAATTTTTTATTAAAAAAAATTATTTTTTACTTAATTATATGATAACAAAAATATACATTCGGAAAATCAAGCACAAACCAAACATAAACAAATATCGAAACGTTTGTTTAAGATTGCGATAATCTCATAGAAAATAAATTGAAATAATTTATCAAAATAAATTTAAAATCAACAAAATATTAAATAATAAAATTTAAAAAATGATGAAAATGAAAGGGGAAAAAAAAAGAGAATTAAAAAAACAAAAAAGGAAGCCACCTCCTTCACTGTTAAGGTAATTCTATTCCAAAGTTTTTCTCAATCAAATTTAGATACCAAATTTATTTTAAAACTGGATTCTTTTGGTGATAATTATTAATAAATATTGAAGATATGATATCGATGCATGATTCAACGTGCTAACGTCCAACAGGAATGGTTCAACTAATTGAAGCAGAAGCAAAGCAAGTAAATATTGATCCACTCGTTAAAATGGGCAACAATCCCATCTGTTTATACAACAAATATATTAGATTGTGTTTGTTTACTTTAACGAAAAAAATTAAAGGAGCCATTATCGTCCATTTATTCCTCCAATCCTTCCTCCTTTGAATACAAGTGAGAATAAAATGATTTGAACCATATTATTTCCTTGACCAATTAAATAACGATTTCGGTGTCCTCCAACATTCAAGTGATCTAAGAACAGCGTTACTTTCTTTGAAGTTCAAAATCTAATTTTGAAATAAATTAGCTGCTAAATTAATTGGAAAGTGAAACTAGAGATCACTTTCTTTGAAGGGTGGTGAAAACGAAAATAAAGAAACTATGTGAAACTAGATCACTTAGCATATATCGATTTTGGAGTTGTAAATGTTTTAGGATGGAATTAGGAGAGAAAGGCAAAGGAAATGGTTGATGATCAGCTGTCATAAAAGATGGCGGCTGAGACGTAAGATCTGAGGAAGAATATACATTAGTGTAAGGTAATATCATATTTTGTTCTTGTTCTTGTTCTTGTTGATGATGATGCTGTTGTAACCTTTGTTGTTCCATTCTTTGTTGCTTTGGAACAGTAAGCTGCTTCTCTCCTTCAATCTCTCTATATTTGCTGAGATAAAATTGAAGTGGAGCGATAAAGTCTTCAAACCCTAGGGTTGTGACGGCCCAAATAATATCATCACCATTAATAGTCTCTCTTCTCTCTTTGGCATATATCAGATGCTTCTCCGGTAACAAAGCTGATGACGCACTCTTGAACTGTTTCTTTCGCGTCTTTCATATTGGAATCGCTTTATTCATAACTCTGCCAATATTTGCTATGGGAAGGAAGTGTTCTTGCTCTTTACTGTTGTGATTGTTGCTGCTGCAACTCTTTAAACATGGGTTTTCTGGGCTTCCTCCACCGTGGCCATCCGTTCCACTTCCATGGTTTTCATCTTCCGTTTCTCTCCCATGCACGCACACACGCCCTCTCCGAAGTGTAACAGATTGGTTTTAACTTTGATAGTAATGTTAAGGCTTGTTTTGTGGACTGAAATAACTGGAAAGAAGAACAGGAAAATAGGCATGTTAAGAGGGAAAATAAAAGACTTGGCTGATTTTTTAATAGATAAGCTGCTTTTGTGGAGAAGTAGATTACTTCCATGACCTAATCTAACTTGTGTTCAAAGTATTGATCGGTTTGGGCTTTGATATATGCCTCCATGGTGACAAGCTTTGGTTTAATTGTTGGGGTTAAGATAAGAAGATGGTTTCACATAGTTTCTTCTGAACCTCTTCCATTGAATCTGGGAAACTTGACAAGCAGTCAATTTTGTTGTAACTTACGTCGTGATTGAAAGAATCTCTCATCTTAGGTTAATTTAATGCTCGTCACTCTAGCAAAGCTATACATATTAAGCTAAAATAAATTTGGGTTTCTATGAACAAAGGCGAATGTTTGTTCATGCAAATTGCAAACTGGTATCATTTATCAGATGAGATCCAAACTAGATAGAAATAATGTGCCAGTTGCGCATCATTTTCCTCGTAGAGAACATACATGAGGTTCGGTTTTTGACAAATATATTTCTGGACAAAGGCAAATGGAGTCAAATAGACAATCTGCCAAAATCAATTACAGAACTGCAAAACCATTGTTAAGACAGTGAGGAAACAAAAATTGAATCTCCAATAGGAGCAAGTAAAAAAGGGTCATCATGTTCTTTTCAAGTGCCGTACAAAATGTAGCTGTCCACAATCAACTTTTCTTTCCTTGAGATGCAATAGAGACAAATTCAGCATTACACAATTCAATATGATATTCAAAAAATTTGATGTTCGTCCAAACCTATAACAATTGGACTTCACACTTAAAGAATGCATTGTCCTCTTTTTAACAATAATATTAACTGAAACTGTGACACAAATCTTGGGATGAAGAAATCAAAAAACTAAAAGATACGAAAAACATCTGACACTGACAATGACAATCCTAATTATCATGGTAGATAAGCTAACATGGAGATACTGTTACATGAATTGTAATTAGCAACCAGAGCAAAAAGAATACCTAATCTCACTTGCAATAGAGCACCGAGAATGGAAGTGCCAATGACTGGGCTGGAATCATGCTTAAGCAATAGCATAAGTGAGTGTCTCTGACTCTCTGGGTCGCCACTTGGATTTCTGGACACACAGCAATCCTTCCTTGTCCTTAGAGTAGGTCATACGAACCTCCCACTGCATAGACCTTGCCATGTTCTCCAGCTCATTCATGGTCTCAACATTGTCCCGGACAATGAGCTTCCCTTCCGGCCTCAGAATTCTATCAACTTCCGCAAATACAGCCACCATACTGCACCTGTAAGACTCACAAACCATTGCAAGGTTAGACACAGAAAGCAGAGAAACAGTGAGGTTTATCAAGTGAAACTTTCAGCGGTAAGAAATGCACTTTAGATTATTATTATATACCTCTTTTTAACCTTGGAGAATAGATGGTCCGCATGGAGAAGATCATAAGATCTAGGATAAGTGCTAAATGATTCACACCAATCATGATAAATTCCAAACAGCCCCCGTTCATAAATTATAGGTAGAGTATCTGGCGAGTCTACTGTGATCACATTCATGACCCACACGTTCAACTCCTTCAGAGCTGCAGCAAAACTGCCAACACAACAAGAATATCAGACCAAAGAAAAAAGGCAATATTTACATTTTATTATGTAGCTTTGCAAAAGCACCAAACCCTGCTAAAAGGGAAGGTGGGGAAGTAGATTATTCTCCATGCCAGCATAACAAATTTTCACATTATAAAGAATCATGGCAAGAAAGATAAAAAGTTGTTAGGTGTGGTATTTTGCCAGAGAAATAAACAGGAGCATTAATCATTTAACACTTTCAACAAAAATTGTGCTTACCCTCCATAAACAGATCTCATGTCCATGGCATTTCTCACAGATGACCAGTTTATTCCAATTCCATTTAGATATGAATTGGAGACCACCCGCTTCCAGTGCTCATAATCTGCAGTGAAATCTTCTGGTGCTGGTTTACCATAAACTCCAACTTGGGAACTCAACATCCAATAAGGTGTTTTACCCAACCTTGCCGGCCATTGCTCTGGCCATTGAGACCCACGTTCCAGTGAATCTACAGGCACCTTATGCATACATGCTTGCAGTGGCACATTCCTAAGCACAAGAATGAAATTAAATTATAGAAGTTATGCACTTTGTGATGTATGCTAGCTATTCCTATGCACGGAAATTTGTTCTAAGAAAAATTATGGCACCTCCTTCAAATTCAATGCATGTTCTCCAGATTCACATGCAACTTTTCTTTGTGTGTATGTGTGTGAATAGAAATGTAAAAGAGCACAAAGATTTCATGAGATACACATGCATGGAGCAATGGTTGAAAGACACGTATCCACAGAGAATTTTAGCAGTAAAACATTGATTATTACTATATTCCTCGCCTTAACAGTAAAATTACCAGGCTGCATTTGGATCATCAGATGCTTCACAAAGTGGAGGCTCTTGTTTTGATCTTTTCTCATAGCAGTCATTGGAAGTAGGCTTCCTGTATGTAGCTACACCCACTCCATTAATTGTGTCCTTGTTAATAGACACAAGTTCCCAGCACATAGCTTTTGTTAGTTCGGTCATGGCTGCAAGAAATTCCCATGAAAAGCACATGTTAGAATCCATCAACCCTCTCAAAAATCAGTTCATGTTTGGTTAAGAAATCACCAACCTTGCCAAATTTCAACATCTTCAGCTAGCTTCTGATAAACAGGAGTAGCAGACCACACAAAGAAACCACCAGGTCGCAACACACGATTCAGCTCCAGAAGAAGTTTACCTCCTGCATATGTCAATTGCTCAATTAAGATAAAACAAAATTAAATTTTATATTCCTCTCTATATTTTGTTAAATAAAACTAAGAAATCCCATTTTATATAGTATCGATCAGAAGAGATCAGCACATGGAGCAAATCAAAGAACACGACCCAAAAAGGTATACAATATAAGTTTGGATGAGCTTAAACCTATATGAGGAAATGCAAATTAAGTGCCCACCTTCAATATGCCACGGTACTCTACAGCGCGCACAATGAACAGCATCAAAAACTCTGCCAGGGTAGGGAAGCCTCTTTGTTCCCATCACAGCTGATATAGCTGGGATTCCTCTTTCAAGAGCAAATTGTACCTGAGCTTCATGCTCATCTTTAGGGGCAAATGACATTGTTAGAACATCTCTGTCAAAGAGATATCCTCCAAAGCTAGCAACTCCACATCCAACATCCAATATCACACGGGTTTGTTTTCCCCATGCAATGTCAGGCACAGACTGCACCATACAAGTCTCTAACATTCAGAATCTCACAAGAAAATGGAACACAAAATTCAAGTAAAAGCAATTGAAAGCTTATGCATCTTCTTATATATATTAAAAAAAAAAACAGTAAATATGTAAGGGATTGATAAATAAGCTTTTCAACATGAAAAGGCAATTTTGCTGGATTTTGGAAAAGTTGGGATGCTGTATTATCAAAGATTTTCAGATTTAATGTACACAGGAGAATTGGAACAGTGTATCTAAGTACAAATAATCATTCAACACACATGACAATAAATGAAAAGCTGACTGAATAATTTCCCCCTTCACGAGTCTATGCTACCCCACTCAGTTTCTCAGCATTTTCCAATTCAACTCCCACACTGCAGCTCTATCTTTCTTCCAACCTAAAAATAACTTCTGCACCTGCCTTTGAATTATTTTTCCAATCTTTCAAGTTTTTCAAACCACATCCTAAAGCCTCCAATACCATGCTTATTTAGTGATGACTTAAGAATTTGGATATACCATGCATCCAATTTTATATCCAAGATGTAGGCCATCAAGTGCAGGGGTAACCTAGATCCAGCCAAACTAGAACTTTATTGATTAGAATAACCACCAATAGGGGGGGTCAAAATTATTCATGAGGCAAAGATCTTAAGACAGCTTACCACTCAACCACAATCTTAAGTTTACTTTCAGAAAACTAAAGACAACAATATTTGTAATGATAACACACAGCCAGGTATGCACAATCACATTAGTAACTCCAGAATGCTTGCAACCCAAAGGGAGGAGAGTAGCAAAGTAGCAACCATACATTCATAAACACACAAAAAGAGGGCATTAAAATAACATATAACGTGGTTCACCTCATTTATGAAGTCAATGTAATGAAGAGCGCCATGCTTAAACTGGGTTCCACCACCAGGGAAAGTGAGGAATTCACCAGTAACTTTCACCCAGTTTTGATGCCCCTTAATTTGTGCAAGCTTGGTGTGGGGAACATTATGGTACCATATCTGCAACAGCACAGAGTATTAATCCAACATTGCAAGAAAATGGCAGGCAGTCAATGAACTTGCATAAAGTTATTGAACGTACTTTTTCCCTGCTTGTAGACCATTCAATTGGGCGTTTATATCCTTCAGGAAGAGGAACAAGACAGGTTGGGGGTTCTTCAGGACAGTGCCTCTCTCGATGTTCATAGTGCTTTGTAGAATGAAGACTCCTAATTTTTTGCCAATTGTCAAGACATGGGATATAATCAGGCCCAGCAGTGACATTGCACAGTTTCCAATTGTACCCCCCTTGTTGATTAGAAGACTTCTGAGTTTCCTTCTCATTCTTTGACTCTGCTGCCTGAGTTGACCACGAACCGCTCTGAGTGGTTGTTTCATTCAAAAGCTCTGACTGAGCCCCTGAAGGAAGTAACTCGCCTGAACTCTGGTTGTTGGCCTGCCCATCAGAACTTTTATCCGCCTCCTTACTATCTTTCTGATCCACCTTCTCATCTATCTTATCATTCCCTGTTTCCCCATCCTCACCTTCACCAGTATTCTCGACCAATTTTGTTTCAGTCTCATCAGTACCAGGTTTCTTCTCCGTTGAATTCTCCTCAGAATCTCCTTGTCCAGCTGCATTACTTTCACCATCATCTGGCTTTGTCCCTCCATCTTTTGTGTTTGTTTCTCCATTGTTGATTTTAGTGTCACCATCCTCTGCATTAGTTCCTCCATTTTGTGTCTCAGTAGTTGACCCATCATCGGACTTGGTATCTTCATTAGATTTTTCCTCAGGCTTCTCTTCTTGCTTCTCCTCAGGCTTCTCTTCTGGTTTCTCCTCCGGCTTCTCTTCTGGCTTCTCATCGGGCTTCTCTTCAGGAATCTCATCGGGCTTCTCTTCAGGAATCTCATTGGGCTTCTCTTCGGGCTTCTCTTCAGGTGTACTGCTGTCTCCTTGTGTTGCATCCTCAGGCAAATCACCCGGGCTGTCCTCAGGTTGCTTAGGATTGATTTCATTGCTCTCAGGAACTTGTTGCTTCACCTCATTCTTGTTTTTCTGAGCAGGAGCATCAACACTTTGTCCAGGAACCACAGAAGACGATGTCATCATCCATACCCCAACCAAGCAGAGACCCACAAACACCGTGATTGTCACTGTCGAACAGTAACTCGAATTTTGTCTTCTATTGTCTACCCTGCTATATTTTCCTAACGCCATGTTCTCCTATAGCCAATCAATTCTCAAAATTTTGAACACCTGCATATCAAAGTTGAAACCATGACAAATCTCACAGCGACACGGCCTACAAAGCATATATTTTGACACATCGGTCAAAATTTTCAGATCGCATTTCATCATATATTTTACACACATAAAGTAGCATAGCTCCCAAAATATACAAGAAATTCATCCCGATTTGTCAAGTCCAACCTTAAAACAGCAATATATCCACATTCGTAAGGTTGTAAGCGTAATTGGAAAACATAAAATATTTTTATCTTATGAGATTGAATTGGCATCGAACACAGGTAGCACAAAACAAATATTAATGCTTAGATCGAGAATGGATCAAATCAACTAACCTTCAAGAAAAAGCAACAGACTTTTAGCATACATAATGACAAACTTAAACAAAAAGAAAAAAACTACTACCACAAAAAAGCAAGAGATTCAAACTTGATAAAAGGTTGTCGTAAAAATCCCATTACAAATAACCACAAAACACAACATTACAAGCAAAAATAATAAAGATGTAACAAGAAAACAATGCAGATCTATATAATTGAGCCTTATAACGACAACCTTTTGCTAAAACCAAGTATTATAAAGGGATCACATCAAGATCACATAAGATCCATTAAGACTTAGTCGTGTCTCACATGATTTGCAAAAAGTAAAGAAGCCCAGATGATGTAAAACAAATCCAAGATATAATGATGAATGAGCTGAAGATTACAGGCACTGAAAAATAACTTTCTGGCATACCTTGTATTGATAATATGAAGAGAAGCGGATCTAGGGTGTGAAAGATGCAAGCTTTTATAGCCTTATTTGTTCATATTTCTAAGTTGGCAAAGAGAGAGGGAGAGAAAGAGATTGATCCAAAGCTACTAATGGACAAGAAAAGGGAAAGACAAGGATAAAGAAATAGAAGTAGGAGAAGAATACGAAGAGAGGGGTTAAATAAGAAGGATCAGTGTTCACTTTGGTTTTGGTAGTACAGAACTCCTATAATCTACGTGAGAAGGAAGAGGAAAAGGGACGGTCGAACAAGACACGGAAAGTGAAAGCCACAAGAATTGCCGTGAAATCAGCTGCTCTTGAAAGAGAGTTTCTTGATAGAAGACTACCGCTTATAATAGAGTGGAGAAGAGGACCAATTTTATTTTGCAATGTTTGCAGGTGCAATGATCATTTTGGTGCCTGAACTTGTGTACATTATTCAATTTCATCTTTAATT
>Ga0325401_1002720_pt1 | contig 15850 bp, 16 predicted proteins | sample PopdelMetagenome_FD_205666 | JGI IMG/M metagenome (GOLD analysis project Ga0325401, IMG submission 205666) | Populus deltoides microbial communities from Bellville, Georgia, United States - Xylem-PdKOR-R2 | ecosystem: Host-associated > Plants > Phyllosphere > Stem > Wood/Secondary xylem | place...
CCTGCCGCGCCACGAGAAGCCCGTGGCCGCGCGCGTCCTCCTGCGGGCGCTGGCCGGCTGCATGCCGGCCGGAAGGTAGGCCCCCGGCCGGCCCCGCGGCCAGGGTTCGGGTCAGGGCGCGGGCCAGGATGCGGGCCAGGATGCGGGCCAGGATGCGGGCCAGGATGCGGACCGGGGCGCCGCCCTAGCCGGCGGCGACGCGCCCGACCCACTCGGGCAGCGGGAAGCGGATCGTGCATCGCAGCCCGTGCGGCTCGAACGCCGTCCGCGTCTCCGCCCCGAGCTCGTAGGCGAGCATGCGCGTCAGCACGTCCGTCCCGAAGCCGCGGCGCGCGGCGCCGGCGACCGGGGCCGGGCCGCGCTCCGTCCACGCGAGGCCCAGGGTCGCGTGCCGCACGGTCGCGTGCCGCACGGTCGCCTCCGGCCCGGCGTCGTCGAGGGCCCAGAGGACCTCGACCTCGCCGCCCGGGGCGCCGAGCACGCCGTGCTCGACCGCGTTGACCGCGAGCTCGTGGATGGCGAGGGCGAGGACCTGCCCCGCCTTCGGGCGCAGCCGGACCTCGGGGCCGGACAGCCGCAGCCCCGCGCCCTCGGAGGCGCCGTAGCGCAGCAGCTCGTCCGCGAGCAGCGTGCCGAGGTCGACCTCGCCGTAGCGGTCGGCGGCGGCCTGGGCCCGGGTGATCGCGTCGAGCCGGTCCTCGAGGTGGGCCACGTAGTCGGGAAGGTCGCGGGCGGTGTCGGCGGTCCGCTGCACGATCCCGCGCAGCAGGGTGAGGGTGCTGCGGAGCCGGTGCCGCAGCTCCCCCGGCGCGTCCCGCCCGTCGAGCAGCCGCCGCAGCCGCGCGTTGTCGCGCTCCAGCGCGGCGATCCGCTCCGCGGCGTCCGGCGGCGGCAGGCGGTCCGCCCCGGTCATCGGCGCGCCGCGCCCCGGCCCGGACGGGCGTCGCGCGGCAGGGGGCATCCGCCTCCCCCCGCCCCCCGGAGCGGGCGCCTCACCCGGGCCGTCGGGACGCCCGGCGGCTCCGCGGGGCCGATCCGGGGGGGCGGCACGTCGTGCGCGGCCCGGCCGGCCGGGGGCCGGGGGCGCGCGTCGCGGGGAGGACGGCCTTGCTCGTCGACATCGGCGCGACTCCCGCCCGAGGCAACCGGCGCGGGCATTCACATGGGTTAACGCACCCGGGGCCGATGCGGGAGGGCCGTCCGGCCAGGCGGCCCACCGCCGGCGTCACGGCGTCCGTCACGCCTCGGACCCGAGGACGAGGATCGCGCGGAAGTCGTTCACGTTGGTCAGGGTGGGGCCGGTGACGACCGAGTCGCCGAGGGCCCCGAAGAAGCCGTGCCCGTCGTTGCGGTCGAGGCTCGCGCGCGCGGCGAGGCCGAGCGCCCCGGCGCGCGCGAGCGTGTCGGGGGTGATCACCGCGCCGGCGGCGTCGCCGATCCCGTCCAGCCCGTCGGTGTCGCCGGCCAGCGCGAAGACGCCCGGCAGCCCGTCCAGCCCGACGGCGAGCGAGAGCAGGAACTCCACGTTGCGGCCGCCGCGCCCCCCGCCGGAGCCGTCACCCCGCAGCGTGACCGTCGTCTCGCCGCCGGAGAGCAGCACCACCGGCGCCGGGGCGGGCTGGCCGCGGGCCGCCGCCTGCCTGGCGATCCCGGCCATGACGCGCCCGACCTCGCGCGCCTCCCCCTCGATGGCGTCGCCGAGGATCAGCGGGGTGACGCCGGCCCGCCGCGCGACCTCCGCCGCGGCCTCCAGCGAGAGCTGGGGCGAGGCCACCACGACGGTCCGGACGCCCGCCAGCCGCGGGTCGCCCGGCTTGGGCGTCTCCTCCTCCGCCCGTTCCAGGTGCCGGATCACGGCCTCCGGCTCCCCGATGCCGTAGCGCGCGAGCACCTCGCGCGCCCCGGCGAAGGTCGTGGGGTCGGCGACGGTGGGGCCGGAGGCGATGGCGGCGGGATCGTCCCCCGGCACGTCCGAGATCACCAGCGTCACCACCCGCGCCGGGTGCGCCGCGGCGGCGAGCCGGCCGCCCTTGATCGCCGAGAGGTGCTTCCGCACGAGGTTCATCTCGTCGATCGGCGCGCCCGAGCGCAGCAGCGCCGCGTTGACCGCCCGCTTGTCCTCCAGCGTCAGCCCGGGGGCGGGCAGGCTGAGAAGGGCGGAGCCGCCGCCCGAGACGAGGGCGAGGACGAGGTCGTCCGGCCCGAGGCCCCGCACCATCCCCATCATGCGGGCCGCCGCGCGGTGGCCGTTCTCGTCCGGCACGGGGTGGGCGGCCTCGACGATCTCGATCCGCCCGCAGGGCACGGCGTGGCCGTAGCGGGTGACGACGAGGCCCTCGATGGGGCCCGGCCAGGCCTCCTCCACCGCGCGCGCCATGGCGGCGGAGGCCTTGCCCGCCCCGACGACGACGGTGCGGCCCGCGGGCGGCGGCGGCAGGTGCGGCGGGACGCGCAGCCCCGGCCGGGCGGCGCCGATCGCGGCGTCGAACATGGCCCGCAGCAGCCGGCGTGGATCGTCTGTCACCGCGCTCTCCCGGATCGCCGTCGAGGGTGGATGGGATCCGGCCTAGTCGTTCGCCTGGCGCAGCGCCTCGCACACGGCGTCCGTCACCTGCAGCGTGGTGGCCGTGCCGCCGAGGTCGGGCGTGTGCAGCGACGGGTCCGCCGTCACCCGCTCCACCGCGCGCATCAGGCGATCGGCCGCCGGCCGCTCGCCGAGGTGCTCCAGCATCATCACGGCCGTCCAGAAGGTGGCGACGGGGTTGGCGATGCCCTTGCCCGTGATGTCGAAGGCCGAGCCGTGGATCGGCTCGAACATCGAGGGCGCGTCGCGCTCGGGGTTGATGTTGGCGGTCGGCGCGATGCCGAGCGAGCCGGCGAGCGCGGCCGCGAGGTCGGACAGGATGTCGGCGTGCAGGTTGGTGGCGACGATGGTGTCGAGCGTCCCGGGCTTCAGGACCATCCGCATGGTCATGGCGTCGACCAGCATCTTGTCCCAGGTGACGTCCGGGAACTCCGCCGCCACCTCGGCCGCGATCTCGTCCCACATCACCATGGCGTGGCGCTGCGCGTTGCTCTTGGTGACGACGGTCAGCAGCTTGCGCGGGCGGCCCTGGGCGAGGCGGAAGGCGTGGCGGATGATCCGCTGCACGCCGGCGCGCGTCATCACCGACACGTCCTGCGCCACCTCGATCGGCAGGCCCCTGTGGACGCGGCCGCCGACGCCGGAATACTCGCCCTCCGAGTTCTCGCGCACGATCACCCAGTCCAGCTCGGGGCCGGTGACGTGGCGCAGCGGGCTGGTGATTCCCGGCAGGATGCGGGTGGGGCGCACGTTGGCGTACTGGTCGAGCGGCTGGCAGATGGCGAGCCGCAGGCCCCACAGCGTGACGTGGTCGGGGATGTCGGGGGCGCCGACCGCGCCGAACAGGATGGCGTCGAAGCCGCGCAGCCGGTCGGCGCCGTCGGCCGGCATCATCGTGCCGTGCCGGCGGTAGTGGTCCGAGCCCCAGTCGAGATCGGTGAACTCGAGGGTGAAGCCGCCGTCGCGCTCGGCGCAGGCCCGCAGCGCCCGCACGCCGGCCTCCACCACCTCGGGTCCGATCCCGTCGCCGCCCATGGAGGCGATCCTGTAGCTGCGCATCCCTGCTCTCCGATCGTGCGGCGGCGGGCGCCGCGTCCCGGATTGATACGCGGGTGCCCGATGGTCAAGGCCGGCGGTCCAGGTCGGCGGTCCAGGCCGGCGGTCAGGGCCGGCGGTCAGGGCCGCGGCGGGCGGATGCCCGGCCCTACCCCGCCCGCCCGGCCATCGCGGCGACCCCGGCGAGGGCCCTCCTGTCCCGCACCACCTCCCCGACGAGGATCAGGACCGGCCCGCCGGCGTGCCACCCGGGCGCCCGCGCGACGAGGGCGTCCAGTCCGTCCCGCAGCACGCGCTGGCGCCCGGTGCCGCCGTTCTCCACCAGGGCCGCCGGGGTGTCGGGGCGGAGGCCCCGCGCCACGAGCCCGTCGCGGAGGGCGGGCAGGGTGGTGACGCCCATGTAGACCGCGAGCGTCTGCCCCGGCCGGGCGAGGGCCTCGAAGTCGAGGTCGAGCCGGCCGTCGCGGGTGTGGCCGGTGGCGAAGGTCACGGTGCGGGCGTGGTCGCGGTGGGTCAGCGGGATGCCGGTCGCGGCGGCGCAGGCGAGCGCGGCGGTGACGCCCGGCACCACCTCGCAGGCGATGCCGGCGGCGAGGCACGCCTCCATCTCCTCCCCCCCGCGGCCGAAGACGAAGGGGTCGCCGCCCTTGAGCCGCACGACGCGCCGGCCCTCCCGCGCGAGGCGGACGAGCAGGTCGTTGATCCCCTCCTGCGGCACGCAGTGCGCGGCCCGGCGCTTGCCGACGTAGATCCGCTCCGCGTCGCGCCGGGCGAGGTCGAGCACCTCCTCGCCCACCAGCCGGTCGTGCACGATCACGTCCGCCTCCCCCAGCAGCCGCAGCGCGCGGAGGGTGAGGAGGTCCGCCGCGCCGGGCCCGGCGCCGACGAGGTGGACGATGCCGGGGGGCCGCGCCTCGGCCGCGGCCAGCGCGGCGGCGAAGGCGGCGTCGGCCTCCGGCCGCCCGGCCAGGGCGAGGTCGGCGACCGGCCCGGTGAGGGTCGCGTCGAGGAAGCGGCGGCGGGCCGCGGTGTCGGGCAGCGCCGCGCGGGTCGCGGCCTTGAAGCGGTCCGCCATCGCCGCCAGCCGCCCCAGCGCCGGGGGGATCACCGCCTCGATCCGGGCGCGCACGAGGCGGGCGAGCACGGGGGCGGCGCCGCCGGTGGAGATGCCGATCGTGACCGGCGCGCGATCGACGATCGCCGGCATGACGAAGGTGCACAGCGCGGTGCGGTCGACGATGTTGACCGGCACGCCGCGCGCCGCGCAGAGGGCGGAGAGGGCGCGCAGCTCCCCCTCCGGCGCGCCGGCGCCGATCGCCACCGCGCAGCCCGCGGGCAGGGTGCCGTCGAAGCGCGGCGCGCGGTGGACCGCGGCCCCGGCCCGCGCCAGCAGTCCGGCCTTGATGTCGGCCGCCTCGCCCTCTCCCAGGACGAAGGCCGCCCGCCCGTTCAGTTCCAGGAAGGCGGGGAAATGGCGCATCGGGCGGCGAGTGTTAGCCCTCCGTTCCCCGGCGTAAAATAGGGAATGTCCACTGGCCGGGGCCGCGTACGGGGAACGGCGTGCCTCTGCTGGCCGCGACCGGGCGCGGGCGCGCGGGCCCGGACGAGAGGCGGGGTTCATGGCGCGTGCGCGCCGGACGCCCCCGTCGCCTCGCGCCGGCCATCGCCTTGGCAGGTGCCGTCCGCTACCAATCCCGCTACCAATCCCCGGGGGGCAGGACGGGGCGGCAGGACGGGGCGGCGATGCTCGAACTCAGGGATCTCACCCGCCGCTTCGGCGCGCGCGCGGCGGTGGACGGCGTCACCCTCCTCGTCCCGGACGGGCAGATGGTGGGGATCATCGGCCGCTCGGGCGCCGGCAAGTCGACGCTGCTGCGGATGGTCAACCGGCTGACCGAGCCCGGCTCGGGCCGCGTCCTGCACGACGGGGCCGACGTCACGGCGCTCTCCGGCCGGGCGCTGCGGGACTGGCGCACGCGCTGCGCGATGATCTTCCAGGGGTTCAACCTCGTCGGGCGGCTCGACGTGCTGACCAACGCGCTGGTCGGGCGGCTGAACCACCGGCACGGCGTGCTCGCGGCGATCGACCGCCTCCTCCTCCGCTTCACCGCGGCGGAGCGCGCCATGGCGCTCGACGCGCTGGAGCGCTTCGACCTCGCCGAGCAGGCCCTGCAGCGCGCCGACACCCTCTCGGGCGGCCAGCAGCAGCGCGTCGCCATCGCCCGCGCCATGCTGCAGGAGCCGCGCCTGATCCTCGCCGACGAGCCGATCGCCTCCCTCGACCCGCGCAACGCCCGCGTGGTGATGGAGGCGCTGCGCGACGTGAACCGGCGGGACGGGCTGACGGTGCTGGTCAACCTGCACCACCTGGACACCGCGCGCCGCTACTGCGACCGCATCGTCGCCATGGCCGCCGGCCGCGTCGTCTTCGACGGGACGCCCGACGCCCTGACCCCGGCCGAGGTGCGGGCGATCTACGGCGTGCCGGAGGAGGCGCTGGAGGCCGAGACGCCCCGCGCCCCGGAGCCCGCCCGATGATCTCCCGCCGCGCCCTCTCCGCCCTGGCGGCGACCCCCGCCGCGGCCGCCGTCACCGCCCGCGCCCAACCCGCGCCCCGCCGCTCCGCCGACCCCGGCACGGCCTTCCCCGCCCCCGGCCGCCGCCCCTGGGCCGACGCGATCCCGCTTCTCCGCGTCGGCATCTCCGGCGGCGAGAACGAGACCGACCGCCTCGGCCGCTACGAGCCCTACCGCCGCCTGCTGGAGGAGACCTTCGGCGTCCCCGTCCGCCTCTACCCCGCCCCCGACTTCGCCGGCGTCGCCCAGGCCTTCGCCTCGGGGCGGATCGAGGTGGCGCAGATGGGCGCCGCCAACTTCGCTGGCGCCTGGCTCGACACCCGCGGCGCGATCGAGGCGCTGGTGGCCGCCGAGGCCGACGACGGCACCCTCGGCTACGTCGCCGTGATGCTGGCGCGGGCGGATTCCGGCATCGCCGACCTCGCCGGGATGCGCGGCCGCTCGCTCGCCTGGGCGGACCCGAACTCGACCTCCGGCTACTACGCCCCGCGCGCGGCCCTGCGGGCGGCCGGCATCCCGCTCGAGCCCGGCGCCTACTTCTCCCGCACCGGCTTCGGCGGCGGGCACGAGCAGGCGGTGGTCGCCGTGCTGCACGGCCAGTACGACGCCGCCTGCAGCTGGGCCTCCGGCCGGGTCGGCGCGGACGGCGTCCACGCCCGCGGCGTGCTCCGCGCCATGCTCGGCAAGGGCATGATCCGGCCGGGAGTGCTCCGCCCGGTCTGGCAGAGCGACACCATCCCCGCCGGTCCCATCGCGTGCCGGACCGACCTGCCGGAGGCCTTCAAGGAGGACCTGCGCCGCTTCCTCCTCGCCCTGCCGGTGGCCCACCCCGACGTCTACGAGGGGCTGGAGCGCGGCGGCGGCGCCGGGTTCCGCACCGTGACGATCGAGGACTACGCGCTGGTGATCCGCCTGCGCGAGGAGGAGGCGGCGGAGCGCCGGCGGCGGCGGTGAGCGCGGCCGCCCGCCGCGGGGAGGCCGCCTTCCTCGCCGCCCGCCGCGCCATCCGCGCGCGGCTGGCCCTCGGCGCCGCGCTCCTCCTCGCCGCCCTCCTCGTCGCCGCCTGGATGAGCGAGTTCCACCCCGCCGCCGTCGCCGCCGGCCTGCCCCGCGCCGGCGACTACTTCGCCCGCCTCCTGCCCGACCTTCGCCTGACGACCCTGTTCGGCGGGTGGGAGACGGAGGGCAGCCTCGCCTTCTGGTTCTACCGGGTCGACAAGTGGGCGCTGCTGATCGTCGAGACGGCGAACATGGCCGCGCTGGCGACGCTCGCGGGCGGGGCGGCGGCGCTGCTGCTGGCCTTCCCGGCGGCGCGGAACGTCGCGCCGGGGGCGTGGTCCTACCGGCTCGCGCGGCGGGGGCTGGAGGCGCTGCGGACGGTGCCGGAGATCGTCTACGCGCTGATCCTCGTCTGGGCCTTCGGCGTCGGCCCGCTGGCCGGCATCCTGGCGATCGCGGCCCACACCACGGGCGCCCTCGGCAAGCTCTTCGCCGAGGCGGTGGAGAACGCCGAGATGGGGCCGTGGGACGGGGTCCGCGCCGCGGGCGGCACCTGGGCGCAGGCCTGCCGCCTCGCGGTGCTGCCGCAGGTGGCGCCGAACCTCGCCAGCTACCTCCTGCTGCGCTTCGAGGTGAACGTGCGCGGCGCGAGCGTGATCGGCTTCGTCGGCGCCGGCGGCATCGGGCAGGAGCTCTACCTCGTCATCAGCCAGAACTACTACGAGGAGATCTCGGCGATCCTCCTGCTGATCGTGGCCGTGGTCGTGGCGATCGACCTGCTGTCGGAGGCGGTGCGGCGCCGGCTGGGCGGGGAGGCGCGGGCGTGAGCGCCCCCGCCGCGGAGGGCGTGGCGCGCTGGAAGGCCGCCCTGCCGCGCGCCTTCGGCCCGTCGCCGCGGCAGCGGGCGTGGCGGGTCGCGGCGGGCGTCGCCTTCCTCGCCTGGCTCGCCTGGGCGCTGTGGCTGTTCGACATCACGCCGCAGCGCCTGTGGAACGGCCTGTCGGGCCTCACCGCCATCGTCCGGCTGATGATCCCGCCCTCCCCCGGGGAGCTGTGGCGGGACATCCTGCACGGCATGGCCGAGAGCGTGGCGATGGCCTTCCTCGGCACGGTCATCGCGGCGGTGCTCGCGGTCCCGCTCGGCTTCATGGGCGCGCGCAACATCGTCACCGTGACCCTGCTGCGCTTCTCGCTGCGGCGGGTGTTCGACGGGATGCGCGGCGTCGACCAGCTCATCTGGGCGCTCGCCTTCGTGCGCGCGGTCGGGCTCGGGCCGCTGGCCGGCGTGTTGGCGCTGGCGGTTTCCGACGTCGCGACGCTGTCCAAGCTCTACGCCGAGGCGATCGAGAACGTCGACCGCCGCCAGGCCGAGGGCGTGACGGCCGCCGGCGGCTCCCGCCTCATGGCGATCCGCTACGGCATCCTGCCCCAGGTCCTGCCGGTGATGCTCGCCCAGGCGCTCTACTTCTTCGAGAGCAACACGCGCTCTGCCTCCATCCTCGGGGTGGTGGGCGCGGGCGGTATCGGCCTCCAGATCGCCGAGCGAATCAAGGTCCGCCACTGGGACGAGGTCGCCTTCATCATCCTGCTGATGGTCGCCACCGTGGGGGTGATCGATTGGCTCGGGGGCAAGGTCCGGCGCCGGTTGATCGGCGGGCGGGCCGGATAGCCCCGTGATCCTCCCGTGCCGCCCTTCGCCGCCGCGGGGCGTTCGAGGCGCGGAGGTCGCATGAACGAGACGTCGTCCGGCGCCCCGCGCCGCCCCTGGGAACGCTTCGCCCCCGCCGGGACGGCGCCGCCCGCGCCCTGGACCGCCCCGGCCGCCGATCCGGGGCCGGAGATGACGGTGCGCGTGGGCACGGAGGACGAGGTGGCGGCCAGCCGCCTCGTGATCGACTCCATGATGCCCCCCGGCGGCCTCGGCAGCGCCATGCTCGGCGGGCTGGTGATGCTCTCGGCCGTCACCGCGGCGCTCGCGGACGCCGACGCCGCGTGGAAGTCGCGCTACCCCACCGGCCTCTCCCTCCTCGCCGTCGTCGGGCTGATCGCGGCCTTCGCGGGGATCGGCTGGCTCGTCGGCGCGCGGCTGCTGCCCCTCCTCGGCCGGCGCATGGCGGAGGCCCACGCCCGCCGCGCCCTCCGCCCCGGCCCGGGCGAGCCGCCGCCCGACGGCGGCGGGCCGATCCGGGTGGTGCTGGGCGAGCGCGCCCTGCACACGACCGGCGAGCGCGTGACGCGGCGCTTCGACGTCCTTCTCCTGCGCGGCCTGCTGGAGGACGAGGGCCACATGATCCTTCGTTTCGGCCTCGTCTCCGTCGTGGTGCTGCCCCGGCGCGACCTGTCGCCGGACCAGGAGGGCGCGGTGCGCGACTGGGCCGCCCGCCACGCGCGGGAGGGCGCGGCGTGATCGCCCTCTCCCTCCACTGGCGCCCCGAGGACCAGGCGCGCCTCCTCGTCCCCCGGGGTCGGCCCGGGCTCCTCCTCGGCGTCCAGGGCACGAGGCTGCTCGCGGGCGGCGCGGTCCTCGCCCTCGCGGGGTCCCTCGCCGGGCGGCTGGGGGCCTGGGCGGTGATCGGCCCGCGCGACCCCGCCCCGCTCCTTCTCGCTCCGGGCTGGCCGGACGCGGCGGTGGCCGGCGGGATCCTCGGCGCCGCCCTTCTCGCCGCGCTCGTCCTGCGCGCGCTGGAACGCTTCGCCCTCCGGAGCGCCTTCGAGGCGCGCGCCGCCGAGGGACGCGAGCCCCTCGTCGGTCCGATGGCCGTGACGCTCGACGAGTCCCGCGCCACCTTCCGCGCCGCCGCCTGGGAGGCCTCCCTCGACACCGGGCTGCTGAGCGCGGCGGAGGAGACGCCGGAGGGCTTCGTCCTGCGCTTCGGCCCGGGCCGGCCGGTCCTCCTGCCGCGGCGCGACCTCAGCGCGACGGAGGCGGAGGCGGTGCGGGACTGGGCCGCGCGGGCGATGGCGCGGGGGAGGGGCTGAGGACGGACGCCCGGAGCCGCCGCGGGCCGCGCCGCGGGAGTTGATCCCGCCGGCGCGCCCCGCCCGGCCGCCGGTCGGCTATGCCGGTGCGCCCCGCCGGAGAAACGCCGTGCCGCCCCCCCGAGCCCTGTCCGCCCTCCTCGTGCTCGCCGTCCTGCTGGCGGCCCGGCCCGCCGGGGCGACCCAGGAGTTCCGCTTCGAGGGCACCGCCTTCGAGCCGCCGGGCGGCTGGGACCCGGTTCCGAACCTCCGGCCCGGCGTCTGGCAGATCCAGCGGACGATCGGGGAGGGGCGGGACCGCGGCCGGGCCGCCATCCAGGTGAGCCGGCCCATCCCCGCCTCCCAGGGGGCGTTCGACGCGGTGTTCGAGCACCTGGCCGGCGGCGTGACGGGGCTGGAGGAGAGGCGCCCGACGGGGCGCGGGGCCGGGGTGACGGCGGCCGGGCACCGCATCCGCCACGAATCGCGCTGCTGCGCCCGGCGGGGCGACGTGTCGGTCGGCATCGACACGGTCGGCATCAGCGACGGGCGGCGGCACGCGATCCTCGTGCTGATCGGCTTCGGGCTGCGCGGCGACGCCGCCCGCCGGGCGCGGGCCGACTTCGACGCCCTCGTCCGCTCCTTCCGCCTCGACGCCGCCGAGCCCCCGGCCGCGCTGACCCCGCCGCCGGGGGCGGGCGGGCTGGAGGGCACCTACGGCTACCTCCGCACCGGGATCACCCCGAACGCCTTCGGCGGCACCGACTTCCGCGCCGACAACGAGGTGCGGGTCTTCGACCGCGGCGGCCTGTTCAGCAACGCCGTGCCGCCGGGCGGGCGCGACGTGCCGGCGCACTGCCGCGCGACGCCGACGGATTGCGGCACCTACCGCCTGCTGGCGGGCGGGACGCGCATCGAGCTGCGCGAGATGGGGCCCCGCTACGGCGTCATCGGGACGGAGGAGCACCCCTTCGCGCGCGACGGGGAGGGGTTCCGGATCGACGGGCTGGCGCATCGCCGCGTGCCGCCGCTGCCGCGCGGCACGGTCTTCGACGGCACCTGGCGGTACTTCCACGCCTCCTCCGGCAGCACGGCCTTCTCCTCGGGCGGCGTGTCGTCGGAACGGATCCTCACCCTCTCGCCCGACGGGCGCTTCACCCGCACCGGCAGCGGCGGCGTCACGACCACCAGCGAGGCGGGCGGCGCCCGCACCGGCTTCGCCGCCGGCCGCGCGCGGCCGGCGGAGGCCGGGCGCTACGAGGCGGAGGGCTACCGCCTGATCCTGACGGGGGAGGACGGGCGGCGCGAGGACCTCTCCCTCGTCCTGCCGGACCCGGGATCGCGGGCGCTGCTGGTGATCGACGGCGACAACTACCTCCGGCGGGACGGACCCCCGAGGGACGGGCCCCCGCGGGACGGGCCCCCGCGGGATGGGATGGCGGGCGCGGCCGGCCCCGGCGGGGCGCGGAAGCGCTGAGGACCGGACCCCCTCGCGGGCCGGGAACGCCGCGACGCGCGGCCCTCCTCCTCGCCGTCGCGTCGGCCGCCGCGGGGCCGGCGGCGGCCTGCGATCTGGACGCCCTCGTCACGGAGGCGGCGGGGATCGCCGCGGTGCGGCCCGGCACCCCCCGCCTGCACCTCCGGCGCGGCGCGGAGGCCGCCCCGGGCTGCCCGGGGGAGGGGGCGGCCTGCCGCGCCGCCGCCTACCTCACCCCCGGCGACACCGTGCTCACCGGCCCGGCCTCGGGCGCCCACACCTGCGCCGGCTTCCTCGGCGCGTCCGGCGCGATGACCGTCGGGTGGCTGCCGACCGCCGCCCTCGCGCCCGTCTCGCCATCCTCCGCCCAGGCCCTGCTCGCGGCGGGGGCGGAGCGGGGGCCGGCAGCCTGGATCGGCCGCTGGACGGCGCCGGAACGGCGCGTCGCGATCGCCCCGGGGCGGGACGGCGCCCTTCTCCTGCGCGGCGACGCCACCTGGGGCGGCAACGACCCGGACCGCCTGGCGCGCGGCACGGTCCGCACCGGCGAGGTGGAGGGCGAGGCCCGGCCCCTGGACGGCGTCCTCGCCTTCGCCGTCGGCCCGGACGGCCGCACCCGGCCCCACGACGCGGCGGACGCCCTCTGCCGCATCCGCCTCTGGCGCCGCGGCCCCTACCTGCTGGCGCGCGACAACGGCGGCTGCGGCGGGGCCAACGTGACCTTCACCGCCTTCTACCGGAGGGAGGCCCCGCCGTGACGATCGCCCGCCGCCTGCTCGCCGCGCCGCTCCTCGTCGTGCCCCTCCTCGCCGCGAGGGCCGAGGCACCGCCCGCCGGCCTTCCCGCCCCGGTGACGTCGCTCTCCATCGCCGCGAACGGACTGCGGGGCGAGGACGTGAGCGGGGAGGAGACGGCCGCCGACTGCGCGCGCTTCCGCCTGCGCCGGCGCGACGTGGCCGAGTTCCTCGCCCGCGCGCGACCCGTGGACGCGCGGGCCTACCACCACGACCTGGAGATGTCGCGCTGCCACGCCCGGGGAACCCTGCGCCTGGCGGACGGCCGGCGCGGCCGCTGGCGGATCGACCGCGAGCGCCGCGGCGCCATCCTGCTGGACGGGGCGGGGCCGGTGTACCTCCACTGCCCCGGCTGCGCGGCGCGGGGCTTCGAGCCGGTGTACGATCCGGATCGGGATGGGTGAGGGGGCGCCCCTCCTGCGCTCGCGGGACCGAAGAGGGCTCTGCCCTCTCCGGACCTCACCCGCCAAGGGCCTGAGGCCCCTGGACCCCCGTCAGGCTACCGCGGATGCGGTGATCGAAGGGGTCTCTGAACCCCATCGGTGACCGTCCTGCCCTCTCCGGGCGCCTCGGGTCATCGACCCGAGGCGTGGGCCAGTGAAGCTGGAACCAGACTCACGGAAGAAGATGATGGCGGGGGTTCCAGGGGGAGGAAGAATTCCTTCTTCCTCCCCCTGGCCACGTCCCGAACCCGCAGGATCGACCCGACCGCGATCAGAGGTTCCGTTCGAGGAGCTGCGTGATCGCCCGTGTCCGGTCCGCCACGTCCGCGGTGTTCGAGTAGGGCCGCCAGTTGATGCCCAGCACCCCGCCCTCGAAGGACAGGCCGTTCGCGTAGTTGGAGGCCGGCGCCGTGCGCTCGTCGTAGCGCACGCGGACGCGCTGCAGCTTCGCGCGCAGCGCGTCGCGGCCCATCGCGTCGGCGGTGATCGAGCGCAGCGCCGCCGTCAGCGGCTCGAAGATCGTCTTCCCGAAGTAGTCGTCGCGCGCGTAGTAGGCCGCGTCGCCGGGCAGCGTCAGCTGGTCCCACTCCACCTCCACCGGCACGGGGAAGCCCGCCGCCTCCTGGATGCCGCGCTCGATCGCCGGGTAGGTGTCCTGCCGGTAGGCGGCGATGGCGCGGCGCTCGGCCAGGCCGATCTGCGGCGTGCCCTGGGCGCGGAGGAGGCCGGGCGCCAGCGCCCCGGACGCGAGGGCCATGCCGGCCGCGAGGCCGATCGTGCTGCGCCGTGAGGTCATGCCCTGTCTCCCTGTGCCGGCGCGCCGCCGGTTCCCGCCCCGGAATGGCCGGGCGGCCCGTGGCCGGGCAAGCGGGGGCGCCGTGACGTTCGCGCGAGCGCGCCTAGCCCGCCGCCGGGAGCGTCACGCGGAAGGCGGCGCCGCGCGCGGAGGGAAGCAGCGCGATCCGCCCGCCCGCGCCCTCGACGAGGGAGCGCGCGATGGCGAGGCCGAGGCCCGTCCCGCCGCGCTCCCGCGCCGTGGTGAAGAAGGGGTCGAAGGCGCGGGCGGCGTTGGCGGCGGACAGGCCCGGCCCGTCGTCGGACACGACCATCGCCGCCTCCCCGCCCTCCCGCGACAGGGCGACCGTCACGGCGGTGCCCGCCCCGGCATGGGCGAGGGCGTTGCCGAGAAGGCTGTCGAGCACGGTCGCCGCCGCGTCGGGCGCGATCGCGGCCTCCGCCTCCCCGCGCACCGTCACGCGCAGCGCCCCGTGGCGCCCGGCGGCGGCCTCCGCGACGGCGCGCAGCGACGCGCGGCCGCCGGCCGCCGCCATGTCCGCGCGCGCGAGGTCGAGCAGCCCGCGCACGAGCCGGTCGAGCCGCGCCACCCCGTCCTCGATGGTGGCCGCGAAGCGGGCGCGCTCGGCCGCCGACATCGCCTCGCCGTGCTCGGCCAGCAGCTCGGCCGCGCCGCGCATGGCCGCGAGCGGCGTCTTGAACTCGTGGCTGATGTGGGCCGCCAGGCCGCGCACGTAGGTCGCGCGCCCCTCCAGCGTCGCGGTCATGCGCGCGATCGCCTCCGACAGCTCGGCCGCCTCGCGCACGGCGGTGCGGGGCACCGGGGGCAGCGCGGCCTCGCCCCCCGCGGCCACCCGGCGCGCCGCGGCGACCACGGCATCCAGCGGGCGCGTGATGAGGCGGGACGCCAGCGCCGCGAGCGCCGCGACGAGCAGCAGCAGCAGCAGCCCGACCGCCGCGATCTCCGGCAGCTTGCCGCCGACCGTCTGCGTGACCGAGGCCGGCGTGCGCGACAGCAGCACCACCGCGTCCACCCGCTCGCCCTCCGCGCCCCCGGCCACGCCCCCTGCCAGCACCGGCATCGCCAGATGCACGCGCAGCCCGGCGGTGCGGCTGATGCCGCCCTGGACGTCCGTCGCGATCTTCTCCCGCCGGCGCAGCACCGCCAGCGGATGGCCGGCGCGCGCCGCCTCCACCTCCTCCAGCCCCGCCAGCGACAGCCCGGTGTCGCCGCCGGTGGAGGCGACGACCGTGCCCGCCGCGTCCAGCAGCCGCAGCGCCGCCAGCGTCACCGCCTGGGTGTCGAGCAGCACCGGCCGCAGCCGCGCCCCCGCCTCCGCCGCCGCCGGCACCGGGGGCGGCCCGGGGCGCGGGTCGGGCGCCAGCGGCAGCACCGGGTCGTGCGCCAGGTCCAGCCCGCGCCGCCGCGCCGTCTCCAGCGCCCGCGGCGACAGCCCGTCCGCCAGGCTCTCCCCCGCCAGGCCCCGCGCCGCGCGCCAGGCGCCCGCGATCGCCGCCGCCTGGGCCCGCAGCTCGGACTCCGTCTGCCGCACCAGCGCGCTCTCGTAGAGGCGCAGCGCCCAGAGGCCCGAGAGCGGCAGCGCGAGCACGACCACGTTGCTCAGCAGCAGCAGGGTCCGGAGCCGCGGGCGGGGCACGGCGCCCTACTTCGTTCCGCCGCCCACCAGCGCGGGCGCGCCGCGGGGGCGGGGCGACTCCTCGGCCGTGGTGATCGTCCCGGTGCCCAGCAGTACGGAGAAAAGGATCATCGGCAGCGCCCAGAGCTGCACCGGCACGCCCCAGAAGGAATGCCCCACCGGCTGCCCCGGCGCGCGACCCCGGTTCCAGCGAAGCCCGAGCCAGACGGTCAGGGCGGCCGCGACGGCGAAGGTGAGGCAGACGCCGCGATCCACCTCCGGCCCGTCCACCTGCCGCAGGACGACGATCGGCAGGAACATCGCCGCCGCGGTGATGATCGGCACCCAGAAGCCGCGGCCCTGCCAGAAGATGATCATCCGGTCCGTCCCCCATCGGCGAAGGGTTGTCCTTGCCTTTCGTTGGCCCTCCGTGGCCAGGGGGAGGAAGAAGGAATTCTTCCTCCCCCTGGAACCCCCTCCATCATCTTTTTCTGGGTAGTTTTAGGTTCCTGCTGATCTGGCCCACGCCTC
>Ga0325401_1002723_pt1 | contig 15841 bp, 14 predicted proteins | sample PopdelMetagenome_FD_205666 | JGI IMG/M metagenome (GOLD analysis project Ga0325401, IMG submission 205666) | Populus deltoides microbial communities from Bellville, Georgia, United States - Xylem-PdKOR-R2 | ecosystem: Host-associated > Plants > Phyllosphere > Stem > Wood/Secondary xylem | place...
TGTTTTTCAAGATACCCGAGGAAAGAATAAGAAAATCGGAGCCAAAAAAGGAACGTAGATGGTAAAGTTGGCTGTAAAATGTGCACAACTAAACGTGAAAGAAGACGAGCAAGAGCAACTCATTCTTTTTTTCTTTTTTTTTTTTTGATTCACGTGGGGTGTCCGGGCCAGCTTACACGCACCACGACTATTCCCCACGGCCCACTGGACATCCTGCAAGCCCAGGAGCAGGTAAGGCACCGCGGGGGTGACAGGCGTGCACATAGAGGGTCGAACCCGGGAGGGGGGCGGAAGAAGTCCACAATGAACCACAGCAATTAGACCCTCAAGTGCTGGGTATACACGAGAGCTCGAACGAGGCACTCAGGCAGGGCAACAGGAGAAAGAAAATAAGATCTCCAAGCTGTCGTTACCTGATGAAGCTAAAACAGGGTTGACTCCCTCTCTCCGCCCTCTCTCTCTCTCTCTCTCTCTCTCTCTTGTTGTGATGTCTGTGCATACATTCGTGGATTCATAGATGCAGATCTACGTTCGTTCGAGTTTTCACATGCATTTACATTACATCTACCTAGCTACTCTTCTGCAAGGCTGATGATTGATCACTTTGTGTTAGAGTACAGTTTGGAAAAGGGATTAACTTTGCTGACCTTGTCAATAAGGGTGCTCAGGATTGTTATACTGTTGAGGAAAACCCTGTGGGGACAATGCTTCTTAGTGAAGTTGCCTTGGGGAGGTCCATGAGCTGAAGAAGACAATGGTAAGTACACGTACCATGATGGACATGTGTTTATGTAAAGCACTCGGTGCATGCTTTTCCTCTTAGACCTTGTGCAAGGTTTGAATTGGCAACTTTGCGTGCACCAGTGGACATGTCAAAGAAAGCCCATTATCCAGAATGTGTTTGTTTTCATTGTTAAAGTTGAGGTTGATGTTTAAATATAGCTCCAGCTTCTTAGCATAATTTGGTATTGCGTTTTAAATGAGAAGTGGATAAAATATGAATTTTTTTTGTTGTTTAAAATTAATTTTTTTATATATTTTTTATTGTTTTAATATGTTGATATCAAATTTGATTTTTTTAAAAAGAATATTATTTTGATGTATTTCTAAATAAAAAACATTTTGAAAAGTAACTTGCTACCACACTTTCAAATACTCTCATAAGTGAAGTTGCCTCAAGTAAAGATACCCTCATTGGCTCCCACCGTTGGCCCCTTGTCCAATCTGCTGCATGGTTTTTGGAATTAGCAGGCACTAGATTTTTTTGCTTGCACTACGCTGTGGGCGGATCAATTTTTTCTAATAAAAAAAAGATATTCAAATGATGATAATCTTAGTAAATCCAGGTTAGCTTGATTAATTCATCATCCGAGATAACCCTAAAAAAAAGGGAAAAAATAGAAAACTCAAGGCTCAATAGCCTAAAATAAAATGATGAAATAAAAAATTAAAAAATAATCAAAATTAAATCAAGATGGTCTTCAAAATCAACAACTTTGGTAATTGAGACTGAGATGACTATATAAAAAACCAAAAATAATTCCTGAACAAAATTCTTAACCATCAAAAAATTAAAAAGAAAACAAATAACAATCAAAATAACAAGGATCAAATTTGATATAAAAACTAATGAAAGAAAATAATGAGGGACTTAATTAAAAAATAAAATAAAAAGAGGATAAAAAAAGAGCAATTAAAGGAATGAGAACTAAATATGAAAAAAAAATGAAATAAAAAAACAATAAAATAATAATAAAAACAAAAATAAAGAGAATGAATACCATATTTCATATAAAAACAAAACAAAATAAAATGGAAAATGATAAAACTGAAAAAAATATATAAAAAAAATGAAAACAAAGAAAGATCCTAGTCAAAAGAAAGAGGATCATAATTGAATTTTTTCCATTATTTTTTTTTATCAAAATAATATCGTTTTTACTTTTTAGCTAAATAAAAAATCAAGCGATTAGTCAAGGGAAAATCACGTCAACACTCGTTGATTTTTTTTATTAAGATAATATCATCTTTACTTCATGCTTAGTAAAAAAATCCAATTGACCCTGGTAACCCAGGTTATTCGACCTGACCCATGACCTGGGACATGACAGGGGTCGACTCTCGGGTCGGGTTTTAAAAGCATGATAAAAAAACACCAAATGTAATATGAAAATTCAATGAAGTTAAACAATGAGAGATGAAATTGCCACAAAATAATTGATCAAGAAGAGAACTTAAAATAAAAGGAATTAGAATCATAAGAATGGAGATCAAGTTCAATAAAAAAAGAATTAAAAGCAAATGATTAGGGATTAAATTGAAAAATAAAATCCAATTAAAAAAAATAAAAGCAAAATAAATAAGAATCAAAAGAATGATGATCAAACTTGATAAAAAAAAAATCAAAGTCAAGTGATGAAATTGAAAAAAAATAAATCAAATTCGATATAATTAAAAAGATTGCAATTTTGCAAGGCCAACACTTTTTTTGAGGTGAAGGAAAAAAAAAGAGAGGGAAGAAGAAAAATTATCGCCAGAGCTCCTCTATACCATGGATGTCGACATGCGCCGCCCCACCAAGCAGAGAGTGACATGATGCTTCGGATGACGCCCCAAAAAGCTATCAATGGCCACCAGAAGGCGCCTCCTAAAGAGCGCGAGCGCTTCCCACTTACCGGCGTACGCTCTGCACGTTCCAGCCACTCCTTTTGAACCATAGAAAGATCAAAATACCCTTAACTACACATGATAATTGTAGGAAAACTGAGGTTAAAAAACCAAAAGTACTCCTTGACCCCAGGCAAAAAAAAGTTGATTCCATGGACTATGCGGTAATTACACTGTACAAAAAATATGAAAATCCAAAAACGCTCCTTAAACATTAGTTGTATTATTCTTTTTTTCAATAACATGAGAGTAATTATATTATACAATAAATATGTGAAAATATAATTCTATCTGAAAGTGTGTGTGTGTTTTTTTTTTTATCATTAAAAAGTTAATCAATTATTTTAAGGTGAATTATACTATAAAGAATTTATAATAAAATATCGATGATTTTTAGTTTTATTTTTATTTGTAATAATAGTAGTTTTCTTTGGCAAAAAACTTTGTGCTGGAAATGCTTTAATCTCACAATATCAAAGCTAGTGCTAGAAACTATAGTTTTTAAACCTGGTCCAGCGGGTCAATTCGGGACTCGGCTGATTCGGTGTTAGAACCGGGCTGGGTTTTAAAAAAAACCAGCTAGTAATTTGTCCCAAAAAACCCGGTCGACTCAAGACTCGCAAGATCCGAGTAAACCCAAATAAGACCCGACTGTGTTTCTCTTTAATTTTTTGTTCTTCATCTGGGAAATGTATTACTAACTCGCTGGATCAGGGCCATGACTCTCTCTCTCTCTCTCACCTCATCTTCCATTGCTGTCAAATAGAAGATTAAAATTCTGGTTTGAGAATGAAAATGAAATGGAATAAGAGAGGAAATTGTGAGGTTTTATTTATCGTGAACCAGGAATTAAGGTCGTGCAATTTTACTTTTTACAAGAAGGAAACATAAACTAAAGAGCAACAAAAACCCAAGTTTGTATGAGGGAGGGGTACGGGCTGTGTCTACAACTTGCATATCTTCAGCAGCATCAAATGCTAGCCTTCTGGTTTTTTTAGGGGCATCTAGCATTGATTCCAAACAAAGAGTAATAAGTGTGCTTACCCCACAACTTGCATACCTTTACCATGCTAGTATTTGTTCTTTTCTGGCTTTAATAAGGACACGCAATAGAAAGGCCAATCTCTTCAAGTCCTTAACTGCAAAGAAATCAATAATTAAAAAGCCAACAAGATTGATCTCCTGCAAGTTTCATGCTTGTTGTAAGCATACAATTATTTGCTCCTGAATTAATTAGATCTTGTGTTGTAACTAGTTAGGTGTTTTATAAGCGTTGCATTAATTTTTTTTTTAAAATTAATTTAGATCAACTCATCTGATTCATGACTTAATCATTATATTAAATCGATCATCGACTCGGATTTAAAAACTATACTAAAAACTTGACCTCACAAGTCATCCTCTTGGTTTTGTTTTTTTTTCTTCTTTAATATTTTGTTTGTTATTATTATTATTATGATAGTGATTTTTTAATTTAAAATATATATTTTAATATTTATACATTAAAATAATTTAAAAAATAAATATATAAAATATATTTAAAAAATTAATTTAAATTTTTATAAAAATAATTTTCCAAACGGTTCCAAGTCTAACTTTTAAGCTATGGTCACATTACTGAAAAACCCTCCTGATGGAAAGCATTCAAAGCACTTTACAAAAGGAATTGGAAAGTAATAGTCTGTGAATTGGAAAGTAATAGTCTGCTTGGGAATGCGAAACCGTGTTTCTTTAAATATTATTTTATTTTTTTTATTAAAAATTATTATTTTTTATATTTTTAGATTATTTTGATATGTTAATTTAAAAAAATTAAAAATTAAAAATTAAAAAATATAATTTTAATATATTTTTAAATAAAAAAATATTTTAAATTATAACCGTTATAATAATTTTTTAAAATGCCCAGGAATCAGATTTTTTTTTGGAGCAATGATGCCATTGTTCCTGGCGGCAAACCTTTTGGGTTCAGATATTATTGAAAGCATGTCATGCTTGTTATTTTGTTAATTTTTTTTTAATTATATATATTTATAATAACTTATTATTGAAATTAAGAAATTTACACATATTAATTATACTTTAAATTTAATTTTTAAATCAAAATATTCTCCTTTTAATAATTCAAAAATACAAGACAAATACATAATTTATTATTTTATGTATTTTACTCAATACATGACAGATAAATATATTAAAAATAAATCTTAAATCATAATAATACATGTTTATCTGATGATATCACAGCAGATATCAGCAGTTTAAGTCTAATTATTTCTAACTTGTGAGTTTAATCGGTATAAAACTATATGATATTATCAAATTTTTCTGATTTGATAATTTAATTTATAATTGATTATTCATAAACACTGATATCAGCAGTTTAATGACTTTTTGAATGAAATAAATCCAGAAAAAAGGGCAATCTTATGCCAAATCCATGTTTATCTCATGGTATTATTATATGTAGTTTTTTTTTATAAAATATTTAACTAAAATTGTGATATGTAATTTACGTTGTGAATTACATATAAAAACTTATTAAACATCTATTTTAAAATATAAAAACCTATCGTTATTTAAACAATACTTAATTTATTTTAAGTAAAAATTATTTTTAACATCAAAATATGTTAAAAATAATTTTCTATTATTACTTTAGGTTGAAAAATAAATAAAAAGATAACATAATCAGAAATATGAGAATATATTAAAAATTCATTATCAGAATAAACAAAATTATTTTCTTAAGAAGATAAAAGAAAAAAGGATTGGTAAAGGAGAGCAGCGTAAAACCCCAAAAACGCGCAAGAGAAACGCCATCGTCACCATCCATCAGATATTTCTTTCCTCTTTTTTCTTCTCTACCAAACACCCAGATATATAAATATAGAGACTGAGACACACACTCACTCACTCACTCACCCTGATCGATTACAGATAGAAGGAGAGTAATGGCGAACCCTCAGAAGGCATGGAAGGCGGAGTACGCCAAGTCGGCTCGTTCTTCCTGCAAGACCTGCAAAAGTATCATCGACAAAGAGATTCTCAGGCTCGGCAAAATGGTCCAGGCCAAACAATTCGACGGTTTCATGCCTGTATTCTTCCCCCCCTTTTCATCGCTCTTTCATTATCCCACTGTCTTTTCTTTTTCTTTTTTGCATTTTGCGACGCTTTCTTTCTTTTGACAAAAAAAAGGTGTAAAAAAGTGTCAATTTACGGGTCTCGCTTGCTTCCCCCGGCCTTCACTTCATTGTTCAGTTTTCTGCCGAGGCTTAGGTCTATACGTTGAGGCTTAGTTACCGTCGATACGCAATTCCATACCTTGGTTTACTGTATCCACTTTTTTTTTTTTAATGCCTTAAAATGCATGCGATTCTTTGAACCAGGCTTCGTAATTGACCCCGGTGTCTTGTTCACATTCTTGAAACTGTAGCTGCTCAGGAATTATCTCCTGATTTTTATTATCTGTTCGATATACAATCCACTACAGGAAAGAATGATTGAACTTTGAGTTGTAACTTCTGTTTCTTGGTTTTCATACTCAATCAAAGAAAGATAGACACATATTTTAGGACTCATATAGTTGTTTATGTTTGCGATTTCTTAGATGTAAGTAAGTTTTCTCCCTGTTTTTTTTTTCCTTTCTGAGTTGACCCTTTTGAATTATATCCTTTATCTTGCCTGTTTTTTTTTTTTTTTTCCAAAATATAAACCTAAAAGAATGAAGTGTGATGTGCATCTGTTTTCTGAATAGATGTGGAACCATGCCAGTTGCATATTGAAGAAGGCAAATCAGATAAAATTGTAAGCGTTTTTGTCGCTGGTAATAATTATTTCCGAGATAATATGGATGGATGCAATGATTAAACTTCTGTATATCTTCTTTCTATTAGCATTGATGATGTTGAAGGTATAGAATCACTTCGATGGGAAGATCAGCAGAGGATTAGAAAATATGTTGAGGAAGGAGGTGGTGGTGGTGATGACGGTGGTAGTGGTAGTGGTCCTCCAAGTGCAAAGGCTGCAAAGGCTATGGAATATGGTATTGAACTTTCACAAACTTCACGTGCAACTTGCAAGAGTTGCAGCGAAAAGATCATGAAAGGAGAGGTAGCTTTACACGTTTCCTGGTTTGGTAAATTATTTTTTTTTTTCCTGATTTTACTTCTTTTCACAAGAAGATTGATAAACTAATCCACATATCTATGAAAACTCCTTATACAAATAAATTCAGATATCAGTTGATAGCTGGTACAGCAAGGTATGATTGGAATGAATGATTGTTTATTCTATGAACTTCAATTCTGAGGGGCTGCAGATTATTATAATGGATGTGTAGGTATTTGATTTAGGATGGTTTCAGAGCTTTCACTTACATTTTATCTTGCAATTCCTGCATCAGTACTTGTGTTTTTTTGGCTGGCTGATCTGAATGCGTTTGCCTCCTTTAGTTCTTAATAGCATGTACTGCAATACCTTTTACTTGTTTTACTAGTGGTGTTTGATTCTCTCTTATGAGGCCTCACGTTGCTTTTATTGGCTAAAAAAACAAAAAGAGAGGAAAAAAGAAAGAGTCTTGCTGGATTTCTCTCTATCTGTTCTTTGTGCCCTGTTCCTTCTTGAGAAGTTGGCCAGCGTCTGATTTCTTGGTTAAAATAAGCTAAGGTTAGAACCAAGAATTGGACTTATCAATTAAAATAGCTGCGTGCTTGAGAACCTTCCATCTTAATTTTTACAAAATGTTGGGCAATTTCAATTGATGTGTGGGTCTCTGGGATATTAAATATATTTTTGTTGAATACTAGGAAGTTGTACGTGACAAATTTTTGTTCTGCCATCCTTCTACCTCGGATAATGTCCAACAATAGGAGCTGGAATTAACAAATGTGTGTGTTATAAGAGCATATAAGTCGCCACCATATTAGGAAGTTGTTACTATTAATGTGACAAATTCTTGATGTTAGAATAATATCTTATAAAACCATGAGATCTGAAAAGGTCTTGCTGTGTATATCTTCACTTTTCTTGTGTTGATTCTATCTCACATAATAACAACTTCAATTTGGTAGACTATTTGATCTTTTGAGTCTTTTCTTAAAATAACTAGATCATGCTAACATGACTATTGATTAAGCTGCTTACATTTCATCTTTAAAAATATGAAATCAATCTAGGTTCGTATTTCCTCCAAGCCTGATGGACAAGGACCTAGAGGGTTGGCATGGCATCATGCCAATTGTTTCATGGATTTGCACCCATCTGTCCAAGTGGATAAGTTGTCAGGATGGGAAAGCCTTGCAGCTCCAGATCAGGCGGTGGTTCATACTCTGGTTAAGAAGGTTCCTTCTACTGCTAAGACTGGTATAATATAGAACTAACTGTGCAATGCTGTCGTGACTGCTGTGTGTTTATATAGATACACATTTCACTGGATGCAGTCTCTTTCTCATAGCTGTTGTCTTCTTAGGCATTAAAAATGAGGGAAAAGAGGATGAAGAACTTCAACAATCATCTTCCAAAGGTGGAGCAAAACGTAAAAAAGATATAAGTGGTGATCAGAAGTCAAAAGTTGCCAAATCCGAAGCACATGTATCAACTAGCAGGGCTGCATCTGCAAAGAATGATAGTGAATTGGATAGCAAACTCGAGTCCCAATCCAAGGAATTGTGGGCCCTAAAGGATGACCTTAAAAAGCACGTGACAACAGTAGAGTTGCGTGCAATGCTGGAAGCGAATAGCCAAATTTCTAATGGATCAGAACTTGATTTGCGAGACCGTTGGTAATATCTTTTAAAACAATTTGAGGCATGCATGTTATGGAATGTGTGATTTCTGCATTAGCAACCATATACAAGTTTTGTGTTTTATCATGAATGCTAATGCACATGTTTTTCCATGTTACTAAGACTTGAAAGGGATAAACTTTTAACGTTTTGAGATGATTAATACTATCCCTGGATAGGTTTTTATTGGTGCTGCTGGGGTTTGAACCTGGGGACACGTACTGCTGAAATGATTGTTAGTTCAACAGATGGTGAAAGGTCATGGGCTTTTCTGTGCAAGTCCAGTTGTTAGCTTGTTGCAATACTCTAATTTCTTAATGTTTTTCCCACTAGTAATGATCATGGAATTTTCATTGCCCTGATAAATAAGCTTGGATTTAAATACACATGGAAGTGCTTGTTCTTAACATGATAACTGTGACTGTTAAACCACTTGATGGATATATTCAATAAATTTATGAGTTATTATGAGTTTGTAATTGTCATTATGACATCACTATAGACCACGGATTCCCCTTGCATGGAATTTTGATGCAATCTTTACTGCCATAATTCCTTTATAGTGCTGATGGGATGGTTTTTGGAGCACTTGGCGGCTGCCCGATGTGTTCTGGCTCTCTTCATTTTTCTGGAGGTATGTATAGGTGCGGTGGGTACCTGACAGAATGGAGCAAATGTTCATATTCAACTCGTGAACCAGCACGTCTTAAAGGAAAGTGGAAAATTCCTGAAGAAACTGATAATCAATACCTTATCAAGGTATACAATTGTGAGTTGTTTCATGCAGTTATTATGCTAATGGTAAATTGACTCACTGCTTGCTTTGCAGTGGTTTAAATCACAAAAGCGTAATAAACCAGTTAGGATACTTCCTCCACCATCATCTAACAACCTTTCTGGAAGTCTAGCTACCAGCAGCCAGTCTCAGTCTTCAAAGAGTGAAAGTCTGGGAGATTTAAAAGTTGCTGTTTCTGGGTTACCCAAGGAATCCATGGTATGGCATATATTCTATAGTTTGGTGAAATTATTTGTCAAATATTGTTGTAGCTGATGCACTAATTTGATCATTTTATACTTGGACTAATTCTTCAGAAAGAATGGAAAGGAAAAATCGAGGGAGCAGGTGGGCAGCTTCATGCCAAGATCAAGAAAGGTGTTTGCTCCATGGTTTTGTTTTTGAATTAAATAATTATTCCTGCTATGAAGAGACTGACTCTTGCTGTTGATTTAAGACATTTCTTGTTAGTCATTCTGCTTAATGAGTTACATTGCAGATACAAACTGCTTTGTTGTGAGTGGTGTAATGTCTTCTGAAGATGCTGATATGAGGAAAGCAAGGTAAATGCTTTCTATTTGCTGATCTTACTAAATGTCTTCTTTATTCATCATAAGTTGACTTGGTATTGTTTGGCTTGACAGGAGGATGAAATTGCCAATCGTCAGGGAGGATTACCTGGTTGACTGTTTTAAAAGACAGAAGAAGCTTCCATTTGATTCTTATAAAGTTGAAGCCTCGGGCGGGGTTTCTAGTATGGTCACAGTCAAAGTGAAAGGGCGTAGTGCTGTGCATGAAGCTTCTGGTATGCAAGACACTGGACACATCCTTGAGGATGGGAAAAGCATCTATAACACAACTTTGAACATGTCTGACTTATCAACTGGTGTTAACAGGTTATCTATAATGTCTTGTGTCTTTTTGTGGTACAACCTTATTTTCAGCTGATATCTTTAGTTTTCCTTGGTTTTGAGTGATATTGCTCCATTGGTTTTTTTAAAGTTTGCCCACATTTATTGCTTAATTCCTGAAGATGAACTGGATTTGAAGGGTCAATAAGCTTTGTGTTGAAGAAGGATAGTGACTATATGGCCTGCGCTCATTTAATTGTGTCTAGTGCTAATTAGACTTTTGAAGTTTGATATGACCAGCTAATGCAAGAATTGATTTAGATTCACTACTTTGTTTATGAGATATTTTCCTCCCTTCTAACTTTGATCTGTTTCCTGTGTAAAGCTTCTACATCCTTCAGATAATACAAGATGACAAAGGGTTAGAGTGTTATGTGTTCCGTAAATGGGGCCGAGTTGGAAATGAGAAAATTGGAGGAAATAAACTGGAAGAGATGTCAAAATCAGATGCCATCCATGAATTTAAGCGTTTATTCCTTGAGAAGACTGGTAATCCATGGGAAGCATGGGAACAGAAAAAGGATTTTCAGAAGAAACCTGGCAGATTCTTCCCATTGGATATTGTACTTGCTTATTTTGTTTTCCAATCTCATATTCTTCTTAGTGCTCCCTGCTTAGTTCTTAGTTCTTATTGATGTCTAAATTTGTAGGATTATGGAGTAAACAGACAGGTGACAAAGAAAACTAGGAGTGATGCAGACAGCAAATTAGCTCCTCCTCTGGTGGAATTGATGAAGATGCTCTTTGATGTTGAAACATACAGGTATACACTACTTTCCTTTTCACTTTTGACTTTTTTTTCTTTGGGTAATTGTATGTGTGAAAGACCAGATCTTGTGGTTTGCAGAGCTGCTATGGTGGAGTTCGAGATTAACATGTCAGAAATGCCTCTTGGAAAACTGAGCAAAAATAATATCCAAAAGGGTAGTTACCTATTAAAAATCTTTTTCATTTGCTTTCTGATACTGAAGCAGATCTATTTCTGATGCTGTAAAAAACCTTGACGATCTGAAATTTGATTCGTATTTCTTTGTGCCAAGAGCCCTGTATTTATCATTTTTTACTTTTCCAGGTTTTGAGGCTTTGACAGAGATCCAGAATTTATTAAGTAGCAATGCACATGATCCTTCTATCAAAGAAAGCTTGATAATCGATGCCAGCAATAGATTTTTCACTGTGATCCCTTCTATCCATCCTCATGTTATCAGAGATGAAGATGATTTTAAATCAAAGGTACAGGAGGCCAAGTGTGATAACATCATTGATGTTTTTTACTCAGCTGCCTTTTTGTGCCTCTCTTATGGTGGATATTTGATTGGTTGGTTTCCCTATGGTCATAGTAATTACTAACTCATTTATTTGTGACTTGCAAATTGATGCTGTGTTGAATCTTAGTGGGGACTTCTTATATGCTGTATTAAAAAGTGTCCTGCCCAATCACAATTACTTACCCATGCACCTCTCATCTTAAACTTCTCTTTTAAGCCTCTCTGAAAGTCGAGTTATTTTCGCCAAAACTTAGAGAAAGAAGTGAAATTTTGCTGCCTCTTCTTAATGCATTGTATACAGAAGGTTTAAAATAAAATTTGAAGTCACTGGAAAATTATACCTTAGGGGCTCTCCACTGACTATTGATTAACTGAAGTTTAATGGTGACTATATCTATCTCATGTACCTTGCCAGTATGAGGAATAATGTAGTTCACTATTTTGTTTCTACTGTAGGTGAAAATGTTAGAAGCTCTTCAGGATATTGAGATAGCTTCAAGATTAGTTGGCTTTGATGTGGATAGCGATGATTCCCTTGATGATAAGTATAAGAAGCTCCATTGTGATATATGTCCGCTACCTCATGACAGTGAGGACTATCAGTTGATTGAGAAGTATCTCCTTGCAACTCATGCACCAACTCATACGGTGGGTTAACCTTCTTTATAGTTCAAGCCCTCAGCACTGGCTCTGCTGGTGATGAGTTATTGTTCCTTATTTTTATCTTTCTTCCCCGCCATCCTAACAAAGTAATCACTGGTGTTTGATGTTATTATCAGGATTGGAGTCTTGAACTGGAAGAAGTATTTTTGCTGGAGAGAAGAGGAGAATTTGATAGATTTGCCCCTTATAGGGAAACGCTTAAGAACAGAATGCTGCTATGGCATGGTGAGTATCTCTTAATCAATTATATCTACATACAAACTGCTTTTGATCAAGGTTCATGGAAACCTGGAGCTTCAGCAGTAATGCAGCATGATTACAGAATCAGATATGTAAGTGAAACCAAAAAGCTGCTCCTCTACAGGTTCTCGGTTGACGAACTTTGTGGGAATACTTAGCCAAGGACTTAGAATAGCTCCTCCTGAAGCACCAACAACTGGCTATATGGTTCTCTTTCTCTCTCGTTGTTTTTCATTGTGTGCATATATGTGAACACTTATACATATTTGGGTTCATAGGCCTTGCATTATCATTTGTGATTTTCACACGCATGCCTATCGTATCTTCCTCCCTTCTACTAGGCTGATGAATGAACACTTTGCATTACAGTTTGGTAAAGGGGTTTACTTTGCTGACCTGGTCAGTAAGAGTGCTCAGTATTGCTTTACTGATAAGAAAAATCCAGTGGGACTAATGCTTCTCAGTGAAGTTGCCCTAGGGGAGGTCTATGAGCTGAAGAAGGCAACGGTGAGTTCACATCCCATGATGTTATATGGTTTGTTAGTGTGTGTATCTGTGCATGTCCACATGCTTGGTTTGAGTTGGTAACTAACATTGTGCATGTACCCATTCAACATGCTAAAAAACAAGGCCATTATCCTGTTGTGGGCATGAATGTGGGGTTCTAGAGATACTTGGCCTTAACCTTTGTTGCATGAAGTTCTTACTCAAAACATACTAACTTGTGCCTGCAAGTTTGGCACAATTTCCCTCATTCCACTTGCTGTAAGATTTCTGATTTAGTTTGCATAATGACAGCTCTTACTCACTGGATTTTCTGTAGTATTGAAACTTGCTTTAGTCACCCAATATTCTCAAATGTTGATAGGGTGGAAATCTGACACATTCAGTCTTCTGTTTGAATTTGTTTTTCCTTCTTTTCTGAATAAGAACCACAAGTTTATTTATCACAGTATATGGAAAAACCACCGGAGGGAAAGCACTCTACAAAAGGGCTTGGCAAGAAGGTACCTGAGGAGTCAGGATATGCGAAGTGGAGGAATGATGTCATTGTACCTTGTGGCAAACCAGTGTCTTCGAAAGTCAAGGCCTCTGAGCTGATGTACAACGAGTACATTGTTTATAATACAGCTCAAGTAAGTTCTATCTGCCTGGCAAAGTAGAAATTTTTAAAAACCTGCTGATGCATTTCTGTTACCATTTCAAATTTAAATTCAATTTTCAATACCTAATTAATTAAATGATATATCTCATTAGTAGAGTTTTTTTGTGGAAGTTTGGTATGGATTAAAATTCTAAGATTTGACCGCTTTCGGAACTTTATTTTGACTACTGGACAACTTGATCAAAATGATCGAATCAAAGTCTTTTGCTGCTGTATCAGAGTGGTTATCTGGGTTCTGCCAAGTAATTGAAATAAGTAATGCTCAAGGCAGAATTCTTATGATGAATTATCTCTTAGGATTACTTGATGATTTTCATATGATTATACTTTTCGATGCCCCCATAAATGGAGCAGTCCTTAAAATAGTGGTTTTCTTGGACAGGTTAAAATGCAGTTCTTGTTGAAGGTGAGGTTTCATCACAAGAGAAGATGAGGACGTTGTCTTGCCTTAAAAGGATATAATCACTACATTCCCTATGAAATTCATTTTGGATACTGTAAAAGGGTTCTGTGATGAGATCTCATTTTGGGGTTTGCTGGAGATCTATCAACCTTGGCATTTTGCATGTGTAAATGGTGTTCCCAGGCTTGGATTATGAAAACATGTCTGAATGTTTAATTATAATAACTTTTGTACAGATTATGGGAATTGGTATTATGTATCCAATGCTTTATGGGCTTGCCCTCTTTTGCTCTTCATGGGTTTTCCCCTCATTGTATGAAGGGTTTTGGGGGTGCCATGCTGGGATGCAAGCATCCGAGCACCTGGGCCAAAACTAGAGGTAGTCATGTTTAAAATTTAGTACTGCGATTGCACTCTTAGATAGCAAAAACTTCACAAGTAGGACCGGGGATGTGATTTGTGGTCCGTTGGTGCGATTGTGATCAGTTTTGGCTTCTCTATAAGGCATCTACCAAGTGATTGGATTAAGGAAAAAGCTTTAATGCAAACGTAGAGTCGACTGGCCACATGAGCATGGAGGAGAAGCAGAACTATAAATTTGGAAGCTTACACTTTAATGTGGTGTCAGCCACATTTATGTAGCAGAGGTGGTAGTTGATAGATATCCCAATCTATTCTGTAAACATAGAAGAAAAGGTGGGGCTGTATGTTTACATATCAAAAGGGTATTTATTCTATATTGGCTAATAATCTCAAAAATCTTATTTCAGAGCTTTGTAAATATGAACATACATGCACGATTGAGGGGGGAAGTTTTTGCTGTTAGAATGGAGGGCGGTGTGTTGGTCAAGCCTTCAAAGCTTGCATGTATGCTGTGTGCAAGGATAATGTTACAAAGGGATTCCAAAATCAATGATGATTATGTCATGGTTGAGAGACCAGAAGCTGGAAAGATTTGTCATGCCACTTCCCGAACTGCCTGAAACGGGTTGGCGAGGAAAGATGTGATGCAGTGCTAAAGCTGAGGTAAGAAACATGATATGTGCTCACAGTTTTCTATTCAAAGTGCCATTTTCCTTTTCCAGGGTGACGAATCCTTCGTGCTGTTTAATCTGTCCCTTTGCCACACTATTTTATTTATGCTGTTTTAGAGGAGGGACGTGGCTGGCTGGTCCTAGCACCATTTCCATGACCTTCCCTATCTCCCCACAGCTGGTTCGTTGTTGTGAGGATGTGTTACCTTTACGCTGGGCAAATCTGTTAAATGATCGACTTTATGCGTTGAAGTTCCTTCACATGTGCTGATGCAAGGGGCAGTAATGCTTCGCATATTCCCTCCACAACAAACTTACGTCTACCTCGAGCTGTGAATCATTGTAAAAAACATGCTTCGCTTCAATTATACATGAGAATGATAGCCAAGTTAACATGACCAGAGCCATGGAAACGGCTAGACAAGTCTCAAAATATCACCAAGAAAATGCATTAAATAAACTTAAAATCATGAACAAATACTTTTAAGGAGCTCGATTAAAGCCCCCCCTCCGTGTCTTCTTACCTTTTCCTTCTTGAGAGCGAGACAATCCATTTCTTGGATATGTGGACTTGCAAGCAATTGTGACACAGCATCATGGACCCCCATGGTACTGAGGCCAAGCCGACCATAAGAGGTTGGTATGCTCTCTCTCTCTCTTTTAATTTTATAATTTTACGAGTTTGAATCTTAAAAATAACATTTATAGAAATTAAATTATTTAAACATATCAGCTCGATATAAAAAAATGTATTAAAATTGTTCAGAAATAAAATTTAAGTTTAATTGATAAGAAAACTATTCTGAGAATATTATTTTTGTTTATAAAAGGATATCTGCCAAGCCAGCCATTGTATTCAAATCCCCAATCTAAACTATATTTTCTTTCTTTTAAAAAAAATAATCATAATTCAAGCCACAAGATCCTTG
>Ga0325401_1002724_pt1 | contig 15837 bp, 11 predicted proteins | sample PopdelMetagenome_FD_205666 | JGI IMG/M metagenome (GOLD analysis project Ga0325401, IMG submission 205666) | Populus deltoides microbial communities from Bellville, Georgia, United States - Xylem-PdKOR-R2 | ecosystem: Host-associated > Plants > Phyllosphere > Stem > Wood/Secondary xylem | place...
AGAAGAAGAAGAAGAAGAAGAAGATTCTCCGTGATTGAGGAGGGGTCACATACGATATGGCAGAGATTAATTGTAGGGGAGGAGTAAATGCAAATTCAGTATGGGATTGCGGTTTCATTTAAAGGTAAACGTGTCTTTATCATTCATGAACTTGTGTCATCACAATCAATTAATATTTCTTCCGAGTAGATACAAACATTTTCTCTAACCCGTCAATTTTCAACATTTACCATCCTCAACAACCAAAACCCTTCTCTCTCTCTCTCTCCCTCTCTAGTCTCTAGATGGAGATCTAGTGCAGATGGGATTCTCGTTGGCTGAACCAGAAGCTATAACAACCGTGAAAATTATGTAACAGAGTAGATTCTCGCTGTAACGTAGTTATTCTGCTGCTGGTGCTTTTTTATGAACAGGCTAAAACCCAAGGTTCAAGCTTTCCGATGTCAGAGAGATTCTTTTAGGATGCCGTTGTTATGTACATCATTGACCTTATATCCTTCAACAGGAATCTTATCCCAAAAGGAGATGCAAGCTAGTTTAGCCATCATTCAACGTACTGATCAAAGGCTTGAAGCAAATGAATGGTGAACATGTTAACTACTGTGGATATGTTTTGGACCACCTTTGATTATAACAGTGGAATTACTCTTCGCTGCAAAATTAAATGAGCTTGCATTAGGGTTTCGAGGTTAATTTGTCGTTTTTTATTTGTTTGGAGTAATAATATTTTTAAATTTTTTTATAACAATGTAATTAATTATTACATTGACTTTAAAAGTTAAAAATCTAATCCAACCTTTGATCGAGTAACCTTATAGTAATTGTATTTTACAATGAATAGTTTAATTAATTATTGTTTATTCAGCATTTTTATTTTTGTACAAATAATAAAAAATAAAAAATTATTTTTCTATCTGTTTTATTTTTTTTAATGTTGAATTTAGTTTTAATTTGTTTAATTGCTATTTGTTTTGTTTTCCGTTAATTTTTTTTAATTTTTTTCCTCAATATCTATTTGATTAAGAATCTTACTTCTTTGTTTTTTATGTTTTTCTTTAATGATGTTATCTTGGTCTTATGACCTGGGTTTTAAATTTGAAAAATTAATTAGAGTCGACTTTATGTTTTTTTAAAAAAACACTTTTTTTCAAATATTTTTTTAGCATAAATTTCTATGTTCAATGATCTCTAGCCACCTGCATGAGGAATATAAATACTTGATTCTTGGTAAAATCCAAGGAACGATGTGGAAATAGATTCCTTGTGTATGGCTTGATCACAATAGTTTGGTGCATGATTAGAATCTGATAATCTGGAATAACTTTCAATTCACCTGTTTCATAAGTCTAGCTAGCTAGTTGTGCGGTTCAAAGCTTTGAATCCAATGTTTCCCTATAGTGGCTGTGATCTTTTTGGATGTGCTGATCGATGGTGTTAGCTCTAATCTACTACTTTCTGTTTTCCTTTTGGCAACCTTGCTTCTTGTCTTAATGTGGTAAATTGTCAATGAATTGTAGCTAACTGGGGTTTGTATCTCCCTTCTCTTTAAGAAATCTCGAATTCAAACCTCTCTTTTATAATTAAAAAAAAGCCCTGCTAATCTAAACTTTAAGTTCCTAAGTCTGTGGAAACATAGTATAGAATAAATAAATTGTTGGCTTTCGTTGCCTGTTGGTCGAATCAACAATAAATTTAATGTTAAAACATTGCTAACATTTTTCTAGTAGAAAAAAAACTATATATGGATTGATTTAATGTGACCCGTTTGACATGACAGATTTAAAGATAACCTAGACGACAAGTAAAAATATAATTTAACTCAAAAAATTTAAAAAAAAATAAATATTTTAGATACAACGAATCTTGCATCTCGGCTTGGATAATAGATGTTCAAGCAAATATATACAACCACAAATTGTTTTTGACATTGTAAAATTAGGTATTCTATGGATAATGTGGCTTCAGAAAATCTAGACTAACACTCACATGAAAGCATTTAACAATTGGATGTTATAATCAAATAGTTAAATTATCATGGTGTGTATATATATATATATATATATATTCCTTTTGTTATTTATTTTGTATCACTCAAGCTCTCTTGTATGCCTAGAAAATATGTTTATAACATGGCTAATGGGAATATTTGAGGTTAATTTAAAAGTAGAGTCTATATATTTTTAGGGTTAAAAATTTATTGGAGTTTAATCTTAAATATAAGTTTTGTAGTATGAAATATTAACATGATTTAAATAAATTATGAGTGAATGAAAAATTATTTTTGAAGAACTCTTGATTGGTATGTTTTAGAGAAATTCACATAAAACAAATAAGCTTTTCTAGTGGTTCATTTAGTAAAAATATAAAAATTTAAAATTAAGGTCAAATAACACCTAAGCTTCTAGATAAGAAATGATCTAAGCAAAGTGTGCCTAAACCTAGTTTTGTTTAAATAATTTTTACAATGATAATTTTTTGAGCTACGAAAAAAAGTTATCAACTAAAATTTAGACTTGAATTTGGTTTATGAATGATTATTATTTCTTCCAGTTTATTGGTTTATTCAACTCATCATGAATGTAAGAATCTAATAAATTTATTTCTATATTAGTTTCTTTAAAATTTGAATAATATTTTTTAACAAAAAAAAAATCTGATTTAAAGCCACAAATATTCATATTTAATTGTGATTTTATAAAGGTTAATAAAGTAAGATAATTGGAGGAATTCTATCCGTTTGGTTCGTGAAATTTTCTATAAAATGGGCTAAAAAAAGTGTTTCTAATTGGGTTTTTTTTTCACTATTTTGGATAAAATTTCTACATAATTATTTACTTTTCCTCCATTTAATTTTCCATCATACTCCTTGTCTTAAGCTTTATTTAAGATCTTTATTTTTCTCAAAATCTAGAGATTAAGTTCGATTCTCGTAAATAAATAATTGAGTATAGTTTTCTTGATTTGTTGAAGCTTGTTTAAAGATAGACTCTAAACAAGATGTTATTTAGAGATGTACCTAAATAAGATGATGATATTGAAATTTTTAAAGACTTATTCTTAAAGATAAATAATTAATCCTTACAATAATAAAACTTCAACTTAATTATTTTCTAAGAATTTTAACAAGTATCCTACGCTAGTTTTTATTTAAGGATTAATTATATATATGTATGTTTAGTATGCATGCTAGGATTGTATTTTAATATATTATGTAAATTTATATATTTGCTTTATAATGATTATTAAATTACCATGTTCTTATAATATTGTATAATTATAAACTAAATACCAACTTTTCTAATTAATCTGGTCATTTTGGACAACGTTATATATGTTCTATGCATGGGTGATTTTCTTCGTACAATAAGTGTTGACTTGTAAAGAGAAACGATGGCCTTGTCACTTTTTTTATCGTAACAATATTATTTCAAATTTATTTAAAAATTGGAATTTATTGTGTCAAATTCACTCTTTATTCTTTTTGACGAGATAATTTTTATATAAAAATAATAATACATGTGTAGAATAATTGCTCGATATTAGAAAGTTTAATAATTTTTTCAAATAATTACGATATTATTTAAGTTTTATTTTTATTTTTATTTTTATTTTTATTTTTTTGTGAAAATCACATCATTGTTTTTGGTTAACTATAAAAGCACATGCTTGATCACCTATAGGGTCATGATCAATGCTCTATGTTTCACCAATTGTATCTATTTATCATACTCTTAATTTCATCCACTCGATCTCCATCTAAGATCTGTTAACAAAACATCCATGTGGCAACCCTAGAGTTTAAAGATTAATAAAATTTGTCGTGTATTACTAACAAATAAATCATAAACTAAATCCCATATATCTACAATAAAATTTTAAAAAATAATAAAAATCTAAAAGGTAGAAGTTAAATAAAAATTAAATCCAATTAAATTCAAGATTTTATAAATTAACTTGTATATTGCCGTGTATTAACTCATAAGATGTTAATTCGTGTATATAATAATTAAATTATTTATTTTATAAGAACAGGTGAAAAGCAAGTCATTATGCTAACATGATCAGAAAGAATACTAGTATACAAAAATATCTATGTAAAGATTGAAATTGTATTTTTTAAAATTTTAAATTTTTAATTTGAAAAGGTATGTATTGTTTTAATATAGTTACGAGCAAAAAACACTTAAAAAACAATTATTACCTCACTCTCAAACATTCATCTCAAAAAAAAAAACAAAAAGTGCAAACCAGCCAGTTGGATTTGAAATCGAAAAGTATTTTGTGTTAGGAAGTTTGTGCTCCTGATTATTTCAACAAGAAGCTTGCATGCACATTCTTTGCTTGAATAATGCATCAATGATCACTGTTCTTTTTCCATTGCACGGAGTGTGTGTGTAAAAGCTACTCATGGTAGCATAATACAAGCACACGACTCTTAATCATTTATAGCCTACTATGTCATGTAACATGTGAATGGGAATGGGAATGGGAATGGGAATGGGAATGGGAATGTGGGACAAAATTTAAAGACAAAGTTTGGAAAATTAATAAGATGGGACCTAGCACAGCTTCATTTACATTCCTCTCAGAAACCTCATTTACTTGCACCACGAAATGTATGAGCAAAACATTACTCCTACGATCATTACATAATACCCCTTGAAATCCGTCGCCTTCCACGGTGGCAAGGGTTGTGCTCCTCGGAAATTGTGCTACCGGGTCGCTGTCGGTGGTGGCCGGAACGGGGACCCACCAACTTGATTGTATATTTAGATTTCTAGGCCCCATTTTTAATTATGGCATGTCCCCATCCTGGCTGAGAACCGTTGGAGGCCAAACTTTGGTGCAGCTCCCCCTTACCACCCTCTATTAAATTCAGTTGTTATATAATTTAGGAAATCTTCCAGTATCTATCTCAAAAGCTATTGTAGTAAATGATCGAAAGCAATGGTGTATCCCCGTCCAGTACATGACAGGCGTTAAGCTAAGGGTCCTACCTGCAAGAAATTAATATTAAAATTAAAATGAATACTGTTTACTACTACACAGAGAAAAAAAAACGAAAAAAAAAATTGTTAAACTGATTGTTGCATTTCTAGCTCGTCAAGATCTTCACTGTCTCTAATTTTAAATTATTTTTCGTTTCAAAAAAAAAATAACAATAGTAGTAGAAATGCGTGTCTGTGTGTGTGTGTACATGAATTCTCTTGACAGTCGAGGCGAAAACAGGTTTCTTTGGCCGAGAGAGTCAACCAATAAGTGATTGAGAGGAGGACACCTTTTTGTCTATAAGGATAGTGGTGCCAAGTCAACCATGGGAATCAACTAGTGGAATTTATTGGCAAATTCCTACTATTATTGTTGCTTCAAAATAGGGTAAAATGCCTAAAGAAAAATCAACATTTACTGGACAACGAAAGATGCTAGGAGGGCCGGGGAGGCTACCAAATATTAAAACAAAAAAAAATTATCATTTGGATCTCCCATCTATTAATTAAAGTTTCCCAATTAACCTTCACTATTAGATTTTTAAAAAAAAAAGAAAAAAGAAAGAAAAAGGCCACCCCTTTTCTTAAGACAAGCATGCCATTTTTCATATGATTTCAAAGACTACAAAAATCTTAAGATAGGGTTAATTGGGCTGTGTCCAGGGAATCGTTTTGTTTTTGGGACTCAATTAATTGGGGGATACATATGTTCTTTGCCCCAAGAAAATAGGTTGTCATCAAGCAACATGTAATAATTTTAACTTCCTCCAATTTCTTACATGATAGATGTTTAATGTTTTCTAGACTTTCTGAGTTTGAATTTAAGAATAGTTTAATTAATAATAGTAGCACACCCATACACCATAGTGAAGGCAAACCATCCATGGCAAAAGTGAGAAATGACATGAAACCAGTAAATATGTGGGTGTTGAGTATTAAAAAACGAGTTGCTGTGGAGGACCGCAAGTAACAGTACAGCAGGTTTGATGCTAATAAATAATGTTTAAATTCATCAGACACCACACTTCTTGTCATAGATAGATTTAGCTCCTTTCTTGTCGTTTTAAACTCAGAAGTGACTAGATAGTTTTAGCCCTTTGGCTAGCTAGCTAGCTTGTACCTACCTCTGCAGCAGAACTGTCTTTGTATATGGTTGGTTTCATAAAATGGGGCGAAGTTATTCAGCCTACCCACCTTCTCTATGTCTCTCTCTAGCAGTTTTTGAATGGTTGATTTATTAGAATGGGCCATGAGTTGTTGAGCCTGTACCTATTCCCTCCGTCTGAATTATGGAACATGCCCTCTTACACATTGCCCTGTTAACCAGATGTTGTAAATGTGGAATGAAAGATGCCATCCACATACTTCGCCTCCAGTACAAAACAAAATTTAGAGCTTCAAAAACTCATTGAAGAAAATGACAAATGAATATAAAGGTGGTTGGCCAAATGCATTTGTGATTGTTTGTGCTCAGGCCCACTCCATACTGCAGGAATGTCTGGAACATATGGGACCTTAATTACTCAAAATCACAAGGATTTATGTTTTCTCCTCATCTTAGTGCTTATCAAAGAAAATTCTTGCGAGGGGCTGGCACTGGCATTGCAATCTAAGGAACTTACAACAGTCACCATTTGTTGAATACTTGTGGTAATGGTGATAAGAATGATTAGTGGGGACGTTTAAAAGCATTTGATTGCTCCTTACAGTAAGGGTAGGTTGTAAAGACGAGGAAGTTGAATTTCTGGCATCAATTTCCTCTGAGAGAAAACTAATCAATGTTTGTGCATTAAAAAAAAAAGAGTTCAGAACAAAAACAAGTAAATACAGGCAATTTTTACCTATGCAGAGAAGCTAATAGTAATGAGACAATATGCAACGATCCTGTGACTACAATAACACTGGAACGGTTACCTGCTCTTCTTTTAAGAGTCTCATTTGCAGCCCTCATGGCAACCACCGGTGATTTCTCAGTAGCTAATATGATTTTGTTTTCCTCTAACAATTCTCGGTTCTTCTCCATTCCATCATGAAGAGTATTAATGCCCAATTCTTCAGAAGCTTGAATCCAGCAATCCATTAACAAGGAAGCTGAAGTTGTTCGAGATATCCCCCCAGCAATGTCGGCTTCTGTAAGGAAGACAGCCTCTAATTGCAAACCTGGAAAAGTGTGACAAAATCCTAGTTAGACCTTCCAAAGAATTTCCTACTTGCACCTCTTCAGAGCATCGCTCAACTAAATAACATGTACTAAGACCTGTTATCTGAAATAGAGAATCTAAGATAGCAGACAGAAATAGTTCCTTCCACAATTGTTTTTTTTCAAAAGAAAAAAAAACGGATGTCAAGTTAGGTTCATTATATATGATGACTTGTCATTTAAGAAAACCTGTAACAACAACAATAACCTCAACTAGAATTGTATCCAGAACTCTTCAAGATTTAGTAACTCCCACAAATCCCTAAGTTCTCTGCATTCTAATAGCACGTTCTCATTTTTCTCATGTTGTCCACCTCCACACTAATCATAGACAGCCAGTACAAAAGAAACTCAAAATACAAAGGAGATAGACCTGAAAGAAATTCTCTCGCAAAAGCTAAATGGTCTTTGTCACTTGCCATTGCAACTACAAGAGCCACTCGTGCATCTGGAAATGCCATCCGTACTGTGTCCACCAAAGCTTTAGCAGAGTCTTTAGTGTGAGCTGAAAGAGTATTTACAATTGCAATTAACAGAAGAGTAGACCTCTGTAGAGAAATATCTCCTTGAAGCACGCTCAACCAGCAAAATGAAAAACGGACCACAAAACAATATTTAGAAGGCGAATAGGAGGCATGATTACCAATCTGGAACATCACAAGTAAAAAAACAATGCAGCATAAAGCAATAACAAGTATTGAAAGCTGCTTAACATGAGAATTAACCTCCATCAAGCAGTATTGTCGCTCCAGGAAGTCCTAGCACCTCAGCTTCTTTGGATGATAGAAATTGACTTCTTCCAAGCAAGAATGTATTCTCCAAACCAGCCCTGATAGATCTGTCTGAAATTCGACATCCTGAAACACATTAATAGAAATAATGACTTGTAGTAGTAGTAGTAGTACTAGTGAATAGTAAATTTGAATTAACAAGCACTAACCAATCAGTTAGAGCTGGCGCATCTAATAGAGGGTTAAGGTATAAAGCAGAAAAGGCGCAAAACAACCAATGGTAAACATAAAACTAATGGAAATTATATCAAGGACAAAAAAAAGCTAGATTTTTCTCTTTGACAGTCCTGGGTTAAAAAAGATATGAATCAGTGCAATGGGGAAGGGTAGCAGACAGACATGTGACAGCAAAATAGTGGTAAGCATATTCCACATTACGAAAAACTCATTGTCTAGTCCTCAACATGATTCTACAGCCACCAAACGAAAAATTTTAAGCCTAGTTCAATATTATTTAGCACTAAAACCAAACAGAGCAAGCAAAAAACGCAAGTGACCTTGATCACGAAGGCAGAGCGCCACACATGCTGCAGATGATGCATTGTGAAGTTGGTGCCTTCCAAGCATGCGCAGCTTCACATCTGATAACTCAATGAACTGCATTGGTTTACAAGTTCATAAAAATTAATAACAGAAATAATATCCAATTTGAACAGAAAACTAATTTGTAGAATGTGAGACTCAAAAATCTGATTTGCTATGATTAAAGGCAAGTAGAAAGGTTCAAACTAAGCAGAGACTAATGCTTCATTGGAATACCAGTGGAAAATCCCTCTCAACTTGTATCATTATATCACTCAATTGGCAAGGTCTACCATCGAGTATGATGAGGCCTTTAATGGAAGTTCTGATTCCAGCATCAGATGCTGACACCACAGGAGAACACATCACTGACGCTTTATCACGTAGTATACGATCAACATGTGAAAGAAAAGGACCGCCTAGAACCACCTGAGAATTTAAATCACTCAGAAGTGTGAATGATGGAAAAACATCGATGTATTTGGAAAAACTTCAGTGCTCATGGCTATGCAACAAGCAATTGGATTGCTACATCATTAAGTGGGAAAAACTGCAGGACGCAACATCAATTCTGCACAACTACTCTTACAGATGTAAAAAATACAGCTAAATTCTAGTTGTGCTAACATGCCTGTACTACTCCATTCACTTTAATACCATGTGATGTGCTCATTTTGTCTTGGATGGAGGGGTAGAATCTTCAAGGATCACTTCTCCTCAAGCCAATTGTTGTGTGATAGGATAGCATTTCTCGCTTCTTTGTTGTGTACGCCTGTGGGGTTTTTAGGGAGGTTTTTCATATTGATATCCAGAGGGCCTAACTGGGAGGATATCTTGTTCATCCATTCTATTTTCTCTAATAATTCTTTCTTCTTCAATCCAAAAGAAGAAAAAAAAGAATAGAGTGATAGATGGGGTTTGAATTATTTGTTCTCAACAAGTTTTCACTAATTAAATCTTCACCGCTAAAAACTCACTAAAGAAGTACATGGAAAACATTTAGCTGTGGAAAAAAACTATAATACCACAAAGAAAAGCGAGTAAAGCCAGCTCCAGGGACGTATCAATCTCATTTGCACAACAGCAAAAATGGTTAACAATCTACCTCAAGGGCAGCAATGGCTGCTATTTTCCAATCAAATTTTACCAATATCAATCCAAACAGGACATACTGTGTGACTAAATCAAAGCCTTATGAAATACAGGCACAGACGCACAGTTATTGCAGAGAAGGGTAACTTTGGTGATGAAAGCAACAATAGAATCCAGTGGAATTACAGAGTAGATGACTTCAGTTATTTTTTAAGAATGTAGTTCATATAAGCATGAAAAGACAAAAATAATAGAAAACGAATAGTTAAGGGAGAATCACCTAACTGGGCGACCATACTTAATGATTCCTGACTTTGCCACAGCAATGCTTTCCAAAGAACCACCAAGTGCTGCCAAGTGCTCCTCGCCAATTGTTGTTATAACGGAAGCAGCAAGTTCAGAACTACAAAGGATATTTGTTGCATCTCTTGCACCCCCTAGCCCAGCCTGTTACATTGAAAGTTAGATAAATACAATATTTTTAGCATAGCCCTAAATTAGTTTTTCTATGAGAAGAAACAAGACAACTAGTTACCAACTCAAAATACATTAAATAGAAAACATCATATATGCACATATTTAGCACATGAAAAGCAAAAATCACAGTGCCAAACATTAACAAAAAATATGCATAAAAATGTATTGGAACAAACCAACAAGTAAAGACTGGAAGGACAAAAATGAAATAACCTCAATGACTGCAATGTCAACTTTCTCTTCTGCCATTAAGGTGAATGCTGTAGCAGTGAGGACCTGAAAAGTTTTCGTTGTTGAGTGCCAAAAATGGGAAACTATAATTTAGAGAGAAAGGTTACAAGCATAAAAAAGGCAAGGATTAATACGCAGAGATTTCATGAAAAATAAGGTAACATTGAAATCAACGATGGAAAGAATTATGAATAAGCAAGGTCCACACACATCCTGTGCAATTTCCACCCAAGATTTGATCAATGTTGCAAGATCAAATTTCAAATACGAAACTTTAAACAGAGAGGAATATATACCATTCTGGCAACCAAACTACGAAATATAGCTGTAATAGTTGAAACAAAAAACAAATCATTAATGAAGAAACAGAACAAGGTTACACAAAGCATAAAAAAGTATCCTCAATAAGAGACTAGAAAGGCAAGGAAATTAAAAGAGAAGGGCCTTTCAAATCCGAATGCTATAGTCAACTCAATACCTCAAAATGCGTCAGAGACCCATTTTCTAATTGAATCGCCTCATCAAGTTTTGGTTTGATCATGTGAAACAGTTTGTTCAAAGTCTTTGTTGACACTGGATTGCCTGATTGTCCTAATGAAATCCTTTCCCTTATACTCATCATATGTGGACTGCTCAAAAAAACACAAAAACCCTCCATCAAAAACAAAATGAACGTTGAAAGTCTAAAACAACAATAACCAGTACATGATTGGTAGTAATTTTTTTAACATGATCGCCAAATCATAAAATAAGTCACAAGCATACCTAGTATAACAACCAACAGAATAGCCTTCTGCCCTCAAAATATTTGACAGATATGCAGCTGTTGATCCTTTCCCTTTTGTCCCCGCAACATGCACTGACTGTAAATAATCCAGTTTCGCACTAATCACGCTCAATACACTATCTTAATAGCAAAGCCAGATAAGAAAAACAATCATTTAATCAAGTTCCATGCTAAGCGCATTCAATGCCTAAGAGAAAACAACAACTTGACTAGCACCATTGAAAGAAAGAAACCCAGAAAGAAAAAAGATAAAAGCTTGGACCTTGAATTTGGATTGTGGGTTACCAAGCCGGTCCATGAGCCTCCGCATCCGACCCAGATCGAGTCCATCATCTGAATCAGTGCCAGCATCCTTAGGCACACCTAATTTCTCATAGTTTTTAAGAGAATCCAAGTAATCAATGAACTCTTTTGGCTCTGGTTCCTCTGTGTATTTAGAAAAGAAGAATCTTGTCATAGTGAGAGAATGGATCATGGGCTTTTTTGGATGGTTTCGTTTTGAGGTTTGGTTGAGAAGTGGCAAAAACCTCATCTTTTTGTACTTTTTCTGTTTGTTTCTCGGGAAAATGTGAGGGGAAGTGGAGTCATCTGAAAGTTTTTAACGTTGTTTCGGAATTTTAATTATTGAATTATTGTACTCTAATGTGAGTGTTAAAAATACTAAAATAGGGTAAAGTGTGTCTTGGGACATATTTATAGAGAAACGCTTCACTTGAGTTTCTATAGTATTAGATTTTGCAATATTAACCCTATGAGTTAATGTTAAATGTTAAGAAAAAAAAATTAAGAATACACATGATTAATTAGATTAATGGTAACTACCATTAAATCCCACATGAAGATTACAATTTAATGGCTTTGGATTTTTTTGAGTTTTTTTTATTTTTTTAATTATATTTTCAAAAAAAGTCTTAATATATCTCTTTTTAGCATCAGTTTTAGAGGCTTTGTTGTAATTTTATCATGGTTTGTTTGTTATTATTATTTAATCCTAAGAGCATTTTTGGTTTTGTACAAATAAGAAAACGAGAAAGTTGTTGATACGTACCTCACACGTGTCAGCACGTTAGCCGCTCTACCGTCATCTGGCGGCGTGTGCGGCTAACCATGGTGGTTATAATTGTGATTTTGCTACACTATTTGATTCGTAATTATAATAATTATTATTATACTAATATTTATAGTAATAATTATAAATATAATAGTTATGATAATGAATGGTAATAATGCTAGCGAGGCTAATAATAATAACAATAGTATTAACATTAATAACAATAATAATAACAATAATAATAATAATAATAGTGATCATGAAAATAATAACGCCAACTTTCTTTTTATTTTTTATTTTCATAAGTTTAGTATGGCTTACGGATTTATTAGGATAACCCAAGTTATCCTGATTTATGGGTTTGATGAATAGTTTTTTTGTTTATTCTAATTGAACATGACTTTTTTTCCCTGTCAATTTCTTTCTCATATAGTAAAAAAAAATAGTTTAAAAGAAAATCCATATTATTAAAATTTATAAAATCCATAGATATGTTCACAGATTTGGCTAATTGACTTGATTCACAAGTCTGACGTGTTTAACTTTTTTTTTTGTTTTTTTCAACGTCTTAATATTGGGTTGATGTTTAATTTAACTATCATCTATTTTTTTTTATTATTATATAGTTAAATAAAAGATAGTTTGAAAAACAAAACCAATTATAATCCTGTTAGAGTTCATAAACCGATTCACAGATTTGGCATGTTAGCCTGGTTAACCTGGTTCACAAGTTTGATGAGTTTATCTATTGAACGAATATGATTTTTTTTGTTTTTGGTCCTTTGATTTTTTAAAAAAAACTTTCCTCAATTTTGTCCTTCAATATTAGACTAGTTGAGAAATAAACTGCATGATTTATTTTTTATTGTTTTTTATAGGGTTATCACTGTCTCAAATAAATATCTATTTTTAGATTGATACTTAATTTTGTGAGCATATATTTTTATCATGTAATTAAAAAAAAGTTTATAAAAAAATTATTAAACTTAATATAATCCATGACACGTGTCGCTAAGGGACTATAATCAATCCAATATGTCATTGTTTCAATAATTTTTTTTTTTTTTTGAGAAAATGTTGTCATCTTGAAGTTTTGTTAAAAGATATGTCATGTTTTTATCATTTATCAAGATTACATTTGGACCAATCAAATCAATCAATTTAATTTAGGCTAATTCCCGCACGATTTAATTAGAAACTCAAGTTAGGCAAAGAGCTAAGTTGCGAGGTCTCGAGATTAACCTATTAAGCTAGATTTCATAACACAGTCAAAAAATTCTTCATGCTCTGAATATTTTTTTATATTTAAAAAAATTTATCCGACCAGCAAAGACCCGAGACAATGTACTAGTAATGAACTACAATATGAGATCAACTAATTAATCATGAATTTTTTTTTATTTGTTAACTTTACAAGGATAATGGAGTGTTCCCACTTGTAATTTTGTAATTAAAGCTAATTCTTATTGAAAAAATAATAATAAATTTAAACCAATACTTATATCTCAGCTAAGAAATATCAAGATATATTAATATTTTATTTTTGAAAAAAAATATATTCTTATTCTTTTTATTATTTTAATTAAGTTGTTTTAGAATATAAAATTATAAAGTTTTTAAGTAATTAAGTAATGTATTAAATAAAGTCATAAAAATTATGACAAAAATAAGCAAGGGTAGGAATACCAATTTATAGAGTAAAAATAGCTATGTGTGTGTGTGTGTGTGTAAGCTTTAAGAGTGGAAAAAACCAACAAATCAACTAGAAATTCATCAAAGAAGATAACAGTTGATGTGAACATCGTAAATATAAAAATTCAAAAACTCATAAGTAAAGTTAACATGGTCTTAAAATGCCAAAAATCAAATTTGATAAAAGAGTGTGACACAACAATTATCTTGAACTAAGATACCCAACACCATTGGAATATAAATCTTTACCCAACAATTAGCGAATCATGAGTAAAAAGTATAAGAAAAATGCCACAAAGTCAATTATACTTTAATAAGTTTGATTATTCTTTTTTTAAACAAAAACAAAATGTGTTGCTCCAAAGCAAAATACCAATTCTATCCAATAATTCATGGTTGTTGAAGTTTGACAACAATAAACAACTTAAATAGACTAAAAAAACAACCTAATAACTCTAATAAATCATAGACTCGAGGCCCAAAATAAGTCCCAACAAAAACTAAAACCCAAAATACTTAATAAACTTTAAATAATAACTAATGGATTGTCATGAACCCTTATTAAAGTAAAAGTCCAAACTAAAACTAAAATAAGTCCAAAATAATAAAAATAATACAAAACCTAAATAATAAATATAGTTCTTCATGAAACAATATTATAGAAAGTCCACAAGTAAAAAGATAACAAATAATAAAATTCATATAGCACCTTTTAATCTATATCATGATGTTTTTCTGAAAACTAATTAATCTAAAATTTTAACCCAATATAGAAAAATAAATCTAAAACTTTTTTAACCCAATCCAACAAATGGATTAAGAGTTATACTTGTTAGCATAAAATCGAATCATAGGTAATATTTACGCTCAAACATGAATTTGATTATTCAACCCTTACATGGATTGTATCAATAATTACACACAACTAAAAGATCTATTATCCTGTATTACTAAAACAATTGAGGTTTTTTTGTGCATCATTGTTCATGCTCATATATTTATTGAAGAATGTTAATATATTTTTTAACCATTTTGATAACAACTTCATGTTATAGCTCAGTTGATTAGCACGTGGGTCAAAGACTAGAGGTCATAAGGTAAGTGATGTCGACAACAATATCTTTTTTTAGGCGACATATACATTGTCATATGTGCATCTCTTTTTAAAAAAACTAAAGGGTAGATGACAAAAAAAAACAAAGGCAGGCTAGACAAGTCAACTTAGCCTCCAGGGCCGCACGTGTCTGGCATGCTATTGGGGCCAAGCATTAAGTTGATCTTTTGTTGTCTTTTTTGTTTTTTTTTCTTTGATATTTTCTTACCACTTGAAAAATTTACAAGATTGACTTACTCTTTAGTATTTACATCGTTCTTAAATGTTATTGGAAATATTTATTTGAATTTTAATATATTTTTTCAATTATTATGTATGTGATATGAAAATAATAATGCTAATAATAAATCATTTATGAAAATTTGATTCATTTTTTTAAAAAAATTAAATTTATTTTGAATATTATTTTGTCATATTTATGATTTTTCTTATATTTCAATCACACGTAAATATATGAGCATATTATTTTAATATTTTTGGTTCGCTCGCTTTAACAATCATAAAATATATTTTTTAACATAAAAATGATTAAAATTAAAAACATTACATTCACTAAGATAAACAAGAAATACATCAATATAAAAATTTATTTAATAGAAAAAAATTCAAAATAATTGTATTTTTTAGTTTAATAATAATGTCAGAGAATTCACTAAGACTTAGATTTTTTTTACATTTATTTTTTAAATTTCTTAACCAGAGACAAACTAGTTAACCTATATTAGCAAGAAGAGACACAAAGTATTTAACACCTATATTAGCAAGAAGAGACACAAATCAACTTAAGAGGTAGTTCAATCGGTCTGATTTTAGATTTGTTTCTTAATGGTCACGAGTTCGAGTTCATTCAGGGTCACTAGAGGTTTATATTGTCGTTAACTTCAGGGCCCGT
>Ga0325401_1002726_pt1 | contig 15832 bp, 14 predicted proteins | sample PopdelMetagenome_FD_205666 | JGI IMG/M metagenome (GOLD analysis project Ga0325401, IMG submission 205666) | Populus deltoides microbial communities from Bellville, Georgia, United States - Xylem-PdKOR-R2 | ecosystem: Host-associated > Plants > Phyllosphere > Stem > Wood/Secondary xylem | place...
TAGTTTTAGGCTCTTGCCCATCTGGCCCACGCCTCGGGTCCACGACCCGAGGCGCCCGGAGAGGTCAGGACGGATGTCGATGGGGTCGGAGACACCTCGTCCGAACCCTCTCGCGGCAGCCTCATGGGGGTCCAGGGGCCTCAAGGCTCCTGGCGGGAGAGGTCCGGAGAGGGCAGAGCCCTCTTCGGTCCCGAAAGCGAGGGATCAGCCCCCCCGCGACCACCGCGTCACGATCGCGTCGCCCCCTCCGCCAGCGCCTCCCGCGCCTGGTCCAGCCCTTTCCGCGCGCGCGGGTCGATCTCCGGGAAGCGCAGGTCGAGGCCCTCCAGCGTTCCCGCCACCGCCTCCGCGACCAGCAGCCGCGCCAGCCACTTGCGGTCGGCGGGGATGACGTACCAGGGCGCGTGCGGCGCGGCGGTGGCGCGGATGGCGGCGTCGTAGGCCGCGGCGAAGGCCGGCCAGCGGCCGCGGTCGTCGAGGTCCTCCGCGCGGAACTTCCAGTTCTTGGCCGGCTCCTCCACCCGCGCCAGCAGCCGCTCCCGCTGCTCCTCCTGGCCGAGGTGGAGGTAGAACTTCAGGATCACCACCCCCTGCCGGGCCAGGTAGCGCTCGTGCGCCGCGATGTCCTCCAGCCGCTCCTCCCACACGTCCGGGCCCAGCAGCCCGGGCGGGATGGAGGAGGCGGCCAGGAGCTCCGGCCGCACGCGGGGGACGAGCACCTCCTCGTACCAGGAGCGGTTGTGCACCCCGATCCGGCCGCGGCGCGGCAGCGCCACGTCGTGCCGCCAGAGGAAGCCGTGGGCGCGCTCCAGCGCGCTCGGCGCCGAGAAGGATTCGACCGACACCCCCTGCGGGTTCACCCCCGAGAAGACGTGCCGGATCGCCCCGTCCTTGCCCGCCGCGTCCATCGCCTGGAGGATGACGAGCACGGACCAGCGCGCATCGGCGAAAAGGCGTTCCTGCCCGTCGGCGATGCGCGCCACCGCCGCCCGCAGCGCCGCCTCCCCGGCCTTCTTGTCGAGGCCGAGCCCGCCGTCGTCGTCGGTGCGTCGCTCCTCGAGGGAGAAGCCCCCTCCCCTCACGACGCGGCAGGCGTCGAGGAAGCGGCGGGTCGGCTTGCTGGTGCTCAAGGCGGGCCTCCTGGCGGTCGACGGATCGAACGCGCGAGGCGGCCGGGGGGCTACCCCATCAGGTGCCCGAAGCGCGCCTTCTTCGTCGCCAGGTACCCGTCGTTCACCCCGTTGGCCGCGAACAGGTGGGACACCCGCCCCTCCACCCCGATGCCGCAAGCGGCCAGCCCGGCGAGCTTGTCCGGGTTGTTCGTCAGCACCCGCACGCGCGGGATGCCGAGCGCCTCCAGCATCGTCGCCGCGACCCGGAAGTCCCGCTCGTCCGCGCCGTAGCCGAGCGCCCGGTTGGCATCGAGCGTGTCGAGCCCGGAATCCTGCAGAGCGTAGGCCCGCAGCTTGTTCACCAGCCCGATCCCGCGCCCCTCCTGGGCGAGGTAGAGCAGCACGCCGCCGCCCGCCTCCGCCGCCATGCGCGCGATCGCCCCCCGCAGCTGCGGCCCGCAGTCGCAGCGCAGCGACCCCAGCAGGTCGCCCGTGAAGCACTCCGAGTGGATGCGGCAGAGCGGGGCAACGGCTCCCTCCTCCGGCCGGCCCACGAGGATCGCCAGGTGCTCGATCCCCCCGTCGGCCGCCCGGAAGGCCGCGACGCGCGCCTCCGGCGCGTCCTCCAGCGGCACCCGCGCCTCGGCCACGCGGACAAGGCTCGCGGCGGCCGCCAGGGGGTAGGCGCGCACCTCCTCGGCCCGGACGAGGAGCAGCCCGAGCCCCGCCGCCGCGGCGGCCGAGGCCGGGGCGGCGACGAGGGCGGGCAGCAGCCGCCCGGCCTTGGCGAGGGTGATGGCCGCGTGCGGCAGCGCCCGCGCCAGCCCCGGCGCGGCGGTGATCTGCGGCGCCTCGGGCAGGAGCTGCTCCGCCACCGGGTCGGCCAGCCGGCGCAGCGCCTCCGGCGCCAGCAGGGAAGGAGGAAGCCGCAGGGCCAGCGGCGCGTCCTCGGGCAGGGCGGCGGCCGGCACCGGATGAGCGAGCACCGGCCGGGCGAGCACCGCCGCGGCCCTCGGCGCGGAGAGGAGCAGCACCGGGGCCGCGCGCGCGACCTCGGCGAGCTCCGCCAGGCCCCGCGCCCCGACCGTCTCCGCGGCCGCGAGCACGAGCGCCTCGCCGTCCTCCTCCAGGATCACCGGCGTGCCGCGGCGGAGGTCGGAGGCGGCGCGGTGCACCGCCCGCATCGCCGCCGCCCGCGGGTCCCGCTGCGGGACGGGGGCGCCGCCCCGAAGGTCCTTCGTCGAGAACTCGGCCATCCCGTCCCGTTCCACGCGCCCGCGCGACCCCGGACAGGCCGTCGGACTCCCCCCAAGGCCGCGACCCTCACGGCGGAAGGTCCGCATATGGGGTGCCCCCGGTGTCCAAATCGAGGCATCCCGCCGCCGCGGGGCCATCGGACGGTTCCGTCGCACGAAAAAGGGAGCAAAGCCTTGCCGGATCCGCTCGCTTTGCCCCATATCCGAACCTCACGGTTATGGCATCGTCGCCCGGGCGGTCCGACCACCACACCGAAGGGAGGGTGCATGTCGGACCCCCGTCCGATCCTGATCGTGGACGACGACCCCGCGCTGCGCGCCACGCTGTCCGAGCAGCTGGCCGTGGACGGCGAGTTCGTCCCGCGGGAGGCCGGCACGATGGCCGAGGCCGGGCAGATCCTGCTGGCCGAGGGCGCGCGCTTCGACGCCGTGCTGCTCGACATCGGCCTGCCCGACGGCGACGGCCGCGACCTCTGCGCCGAGCTGCGGCGCAGCGGCATCAAGGTGCCCATCATCATGCTGACCGGCGCCGACGCCGAGCAGGACGTGGTGCGCGGCCTCGATTCCGGGGCGAACGACTACATCGCCAAGCCGTTCCGGATCATGGAGCTGATCGCCCGCCTCAAGGCCCAGCTCCGCGTCTTCGACAACTCCGAGGACGCGGTCTTCGTCATCGGCCCCTACACCTTCCGCCCCTCGGCGAAGATGCTGCAGGACATGGGGCGCAACCGCCGGATCCGCCTGACGGAGAAGGAGTGCGCGATCCTGAAGTTCCTCTACCGCGCCGGTGGCCGGCCGGTGGGGCGGCAGGTGCTGCTGAACGAGGTCTGGGGCTACAACGCCGCCGTCACCACGCACACGCTGGAGACGCACATCTACCGCCTGCGGCAGAAGATCGAGCCGGACCCCGCCGCGGCGTCCCTGCTGCTGACCGAGGGCGGCGGCTACCGCCTGGACCCGCAGGCCGGGCGCGCCGCCGCCTGAGAGGACCCTAGCGCGCCGCCGGGTCCTCCTCGGCGGCGCGGCGGGCCGCGTCGGCGGCGGATCGTCCGCCCGCGCGGGGAAAGCCGGGGACGCCCCCGGACGGACGGACGGACTGCGGCCCTGCCGAGACGGCCCGGCCCGGTGCCAGGGCCCCCGCGGCCAGCAGGGCCGGGATCAGGATCGGTCGAATCATGGTCCCGGAGCCCCCTTCGGATTCAGCGATACCGAACGACGGCCGGCGGCGGCGGTTGCGAGGGCCGGGCGCGGCCCCGGGAGAGGGAAATCCTGCCGGCGGGTCAGGCTGCCGAGCGGTTGCTCCGATCCTTCGGCGGCCCTCCGTGGCCAGGGGCCTGAGAGCCTGTCTGAGCGACCCTTTGCTGGGCGTCGCCGTCGTCTCCTGAGGTGAACACCGGGGACCGCCTGGCAGGTCGGGGAGGTGGGAGAGATGTGGACGACCCAGCATCGGGCGCGCCGTGCGGCGCACCTGAACGAGAGAGAGAGTCGCGCGGCACGCGATGCGGGAGGTGGCGGGCTGGCCGGGGCGAGCGGGTCCACCGCGATGTCCGGGCCTGGGGCGGGCTCCTCCGCGACCGTGCCGGACGCCTCGACGTCTCCCAAGCCCACCTCCGCGCCGCCCTCGTCCCCGCCGCAACGAAGGCCCTCGCCAATCCAGCCTCATCACCACCGCAAACAGGCTGTCAGGCTCTCAGGCTCCTGGCGGGTGAGGCCCGGAGAGGGCAGCGCCCTCTTCGGTCCCGACAGCGAAAGATCAGCGACCATCCCGAAACGCGGTCCGCCGGACAACCCGCGCCCCGTCGTCACGTTTCCACCCCGCGCGGGCCGGCGCTCGGCGCCGCGGCCCGAATGGACCCAGGAGAATCAGATGGACAGCGACCGGATCATCGGTGCCGGCAAGAAGGCTGCGGGCGAGGTTCAGGAGGGTGTGGGCAGCCTTATCGGCGACAGCCGCACCCAGGCCCAGGGCAAGGCCAACCAGGCCAAGGGCGAGACCCAGAACCAGATCGGCCAGCTCGAGGACTACATCCGCGACCAGCCGCTGACGGCGGCCGCGATCGCGGTGGGGCTGGGCTGGCTGATCGGGCGGCTCCGCATCATCTGATCGTCCGACCGGCGTGGCCCCGGGGGAGATCTCTTCCCCCGGGACCCGCCCCGTCGGTCCAGCTGGCGGGCCGCGCTCCGTCTGGCACCAAGTAACGCTTCACCCCCGCCGCCACCGCCCCCACACTAGGAGGCATGGCCGCCCCGCTTCCCGCCGCACGACCCACCCCCGACCCGACCTTCGCCGAGCTGCTCGCCGCGCGGCCGCATCTGCGCGGGCACGCCATGGACGGGCTGGTGATGGAGGACGTGCCACTGGCCGCCGTCGCGCGCGAGGTGGGGACCCCGACCTGGGTGACCTCGGCCGGCGCGCTGCGGCGGCGGTGCGGGCTTCTCCGGGACGCGCTGCGCGACGCCGGCCTCGACGCCTCCCTACACTACGCCGCGAAGGCGAATGACGGCCTCGCGGTGCTGCGCGTTCTCGCCGCCGAGGGCGCGGGCGCCGACGTGGTGAGCGAGGGCGAGCTGCGGGCGGCCCGGGCGGCGGGGATCGCGCCGGGGCGGATCGTCTTCTCCGGGGTCGGCAAGACGCGGGCGGAGGTGGCGCTGGCGCTGGAGGAGGGCATCCTCCAGATCAACGCCGAGAGCGCGGAGGAGGTGGAGGGCATCTCCGAGGTCGCCGCCGCCATGGGCCGCACCGCCCCGGTGACGCTGCGGATCAACCCGGACGTGGACGCGCGGACGCACGCGAAGATCTCGACCGGGCTCGCGGAGAACAAGTTCGGCATCGCCTACGCCGACGCCCCGGCGCTCTACGCGCGCATGGCGTCGCTGCCGGGGATCCGCCCCACCGGCCTCGCGGTCCACATCGGCAGCCAGATCACGGAGGGGATGGCCGGCTACCGCGCCGCCTACGCCCGCGTCGCGGAGATGGCGCGCGCCCTGCTCGCGCGCGGCCTGCCGGTGGAGCGGCTGGACTGCGGCGGCGGCCTCGGCATCCCCTATCGCGACGAGATTCCCCCTACCCCGGCGGCGCTGGCCGGTGCCATCAAGGCGACGCTCGGCCCGCTCGGGCTGCCGGTGATGCTGGAGCCGGGGCGCTGGATCGCCGGGCCCGCGGGGGTGCTGCTGGCCTCCGTGATCCTCCAGAAGCGCGGGTCGTCCCATCCCGGGTCGCGGCGCTTCGTGGTGCTGGACGCCGCGATGAACGACCTGATCCGCCCGGCCATGTACGAGGCCTGGCACGGCATCCTGCCGGTGGCGCCGCACGCGCTGCACGCGCCGCTGGCGCCCGCCGACGTGGTGGGGCCGGTCTGCGAGAGCGGGGACACCTTCGCGCGGGCGCGCGACCTGCCGGACCTGCCGCCCGGGGCGCTGGTCGCCTTCCTCGACGCCGGGGCCTACGGGGCGACCATGTCGTCCACCTACAACGCGCGGCCGCTGGCCGCCGAGGTGCTGGTGGACGGGCACCGCTGGGCGGTGACGCGGCCGCGGCAGACGCACGCGGCGCTGCTCGCCGGGCAGCGCGTGCCGGCGTGGCTGGGGGGCGGCGCGTGACGCCCGCGCCGCGGCGCCTCGCGGGGCTGCGGCTCCGGGCGCGGGCCGCGCTGCTGTGGGAGGCGGCCTGGCCGCGGGCCTGGCCGGTGCTGGCGGTGGTCGGGCTGTTCCTGCTGCTGGCGCTGTCGGGCGTCTTCCTGGTGCTGCCGGCGGTGCTGCACCTGACCCTGCTGTCGGTCCTGATCGCGGCGCTGGTCGTCGCGGCGGTGCGGGCGGCGCGGGGCTTCGCGGTGCCGGGGGACGCGGCGGCGGACCGGCGGCTGGAGCGCGCCTCCGGCCTCGCGCACCGGCCGCTGGCGGCGCTGCAGGACCGGCCCGCCTCCGGCGACGACGCCGCGCTCGTCCTCTGGCAGGTGCATCAGGCGCGGGAGGCGGCGCGGATCGCGCGGCTGCGGGTGGGCGTCCCCCGCCCGGGGCTGGCGGCGCGCGACCCGCGGGCGCTGCGGGCCGGTCTGGCGGTGGCGCTGCTCGCCGCGCTGGTGGCGGCGGGGCCGGAGGTGCCGGAGCGGCTGCGGCGCGCCCTGTGGCCGGAGGGGCCGCCGCCCGCGCCGGGGCTGGCGCCGCGGCTGGAGGCGTGGGTGACGCCCCCCGCCTACACGGGGGCGCCGCCGATCTTCCTCGACGCCGCCGGGGGCGCGGTGGCCGTGCCGGCGGGCAGCCGGCTGCGCGCGGCCCTGTCCGGCGGGTCCGGGACGCCCGCGCTGCTGCGGGACGGCGCGCCGGTGGGGGCCTTCCAGCCCCTGGGCCCGGGCAGCCACCTGGCCGAGGTGCCGCTGGAGGCCGGCGGACGCGTCGCGATCCATCAGGGCGGGCGGGAGGTCGCGGCCTGGTCGGTGACGGTGCAGGCCGACGCCGCGCCCCGGATCGCCTGGGCGGAGCCGCCCGGCCCGGCCGCGCGCGGCCTCGGCATCCGCCTGCCCTGGCGGGCGGAGGACGACTGGGGGGTGGTGTCGGCGGGGGCGGAGCTGCGGCTTGCGGCCCGGCCGGACGCGCCGCCCCTGGCGGTGGAACTGCCGGTGCCGCCCGGGGGCGCCAAGGCCCCGCGCGGGGCGGCGCAGCCCGACCTGTCCTCCCACCCCTGGGCCGGGCTGCCGGTGCGCGCGGTGCTGACGGCGCGCGACGGCGCGGCGCAGGAGGGGCGGTCCGCGGAGGCCGCGCTGACCCTGCCGGAACGGGTCTTCAACCACCCGGTGGCGCGCGGGCTGATCCTGCTGAGGAAGGGCCTGTCGCTCGACCCCTCGGCGCGCGGCCGGGCGATCGAGGGGCTGGACCGGCTGGCGGAGCGGCCGGAGGCGTTCGAGGGCGACGCGACGACGGCGCTGGCGCTCCGCTCCGCCCGCGGCCGGCTGGAGGACCCGCGCGAGGAGGCGGTGGGCGAGGCGCAGGCGACGATGTGGGAGGCGGCCCTGGCGCTGGAGGAGGGCCGCGCCGACCGCACCGCGCGCGCCCTCGCCGAGACGCGGGAGCGCCTGCGCGAGGCCCTGCGCGAGCGCCAGCAGGCGGAGCGCGAGCGGGCCGAGGCACGGCGGGAGGCCGATCGGGCGGATCGGGAGCGGGAGGAGCGGCGCGCGGAGGAGCGGCGACAGGAGGAGGCCCGGCGGGAGGGCGGCGAGCCGCGGGACGAGGAGGCCGAGCGGCAGCGCGAGGCGGCACGCCAGGAGGAGGCGCGCCAGGAGGAGACAGGGCAGGACGCGGAGCGCCAACAGGCCGAGCAGCGGCAGGACGCGGAGCGCGACCGGCAGCGCGCCGAGGCCGAGCGGCGCATCGGGGCGCTGCGCGAGGCGGTGCGCCGCCACCTCGACGCCCTGGCCGAGCGGCTGCAGCGCGAGAACGGCGAGGCTCCCGAGCCCGGCCAGCCCCCCCGCGCCCGCCCGGGGGACCGGCGCGAGGCCGAGCGCCGCGCCGACCGGATGCGCGAGCGCAACCGCGAGGACCGCCCCGAGGAGGCGGAGAGGGAGCTGGCCGAGCTGGAGCGGATGCTGGAGGCGCTGGAGAACGGCGGGATGGCCGAGGGCCAGCGCGAGGAGCGCCGCCAGCGCCGGGAGCGCGGCCAGCAGCAGATGGGCGTCATCCAGGACATGGTGCGGCGCGAATCCGCCCTCCTCGACGGCTCCCACCGCCGCGCGGAGTCCGACGCGGTGCGGCGGGAGCGCGAGCGGCGCCCGGCCTATCCCTGGAACCGCGCCGCGCCGCCGGAGCCGCCCGCCGCGCCCGCCCCCGACGCCCGGGCCGAGGCCCGCACCCAGCGCGCCCTGCGCCGCGCCCTCGGCGAGCTGATGCAGCAGCACGGCGACCTGACCGGCGAGGTCCCCGCCCCGCTCGGCCGCGCCGACCAGGCGATGCGCGAGAGCGCGGAGGCCCTGGAGGAGAAGCGCGACGCCCGCCCGCACCAGGAGCGCGCCATCCGCGAGCTGTCCGAGGGCGGGCGCCAGATGGCCCAGCGGATGCAGCGCCAGTTCGGCCGCCCCCAGCCGGGCGAGCCCGGCGAGGGCGAGGAGGGCGAGGGACAGGGCGACGCCCTGGCCGAGGGGGGCGAGCAGGGCGGCGAAGGCAGGGACCAGATGGCCGAGAACGGCGAGGGGCGCGACCCGCTCGGCCGCCGCCTGCGCGAGGGCACGGGCACGGCGGAGGAGGGCGGCGACACCCGCGTGCCGGACGAGGCGGAGGTGCTCCGCACCCGCCGCCTGCAGGAGGAGCTGCGCCGGCGCCACGCGGAGCGGGAGCGGCCGGCGGGGGAGCTGGACTACATCGACCGGCTGCTGCGGCTGTTCTGAGGGAGGCCAACCCTCGGGCGGGAGTCTTCATCCTGAGCTTGCGGGACCGAAGAGGGCTCTGCCCTCTCCGGACCTCACCCGCCAAGGGCCTGAGGCCCCTGGACCCCCACTGGGCTGCCGCGAGAGGGGTGGGACAAGGTGTCTCTCGACCCCATCGGCGCCCTTTCTGCCCTCTCCGGGCGCCTCGGGTCCATGACCCGAGGCGTGGGCCAGATGGGCAAGCGCCTGAAATTCACAGAAAAAGATGATGGCGGGGGTTCCAGGGGGAGGAAGAATTCCTTCTTCCTCCCCCTGGCCACGGAGGGCGGGCGCAGAATCAGGGCCGCAGGTACACCCGCCCCTCCATCAGCCGCCGCGCGGTTCGGTAGACCACCGCCTCCCGCGCCACCGGCCCCTCCTCCACCGTCGCCGCGACGGTGAGGGTGCCGGAGGCGTGGGCGATGGTCAGGTCGCCCTCGGCCGGGGTGCCGGGGCGCAGCGCCGCGTGGACGGTGCTGCCGGGCAGTCGGGCGGCGATGGCGAGGCACATGGCGCCCGTCAGCGGCGTGGCGCGGTGGGGCTGGCCGGAGGAGATCATGCGGACCGCCACGTCCGCGCCCTCGGGCGGGGCGGAGACGAGGGCGACCATGGGAAGGTTCCTGAGCCGGGTGCGGGCCTCCTCCTCCGTGGCCAGGCCCATGGCGGCGGCGGCGGCGACGCGGATCGCCTCGAACAGGGGACGGCCGGCCCAGGCGTCGAGCTCGGCGGGGGTCTCGTCGCCGCGGAGGCCGAGGGCGGCCGCGGGCAGGAAGACGGCGGGGTTGGCGGCGTCGACGAGGGAGACCTCGACGGGGCCGAGGCCGTCCACGGCCAGGCGGTCGGCGGCGCGGCCGGTGGGCAGCAGGCGGCCGGTGGCGGCGCCGCCGGGGTCCCGGAAGGCGAGGCGGATGGGGGCGCCGGGGCCGACGCCCTTCAGCTCCATCTCCCCGCCCTCCACGGGCAGGCCGCCCCGCACGGCGAAGCGGCTCTCGATGATCTTGCCGGTGTTGGTGTTGTGGATGCGGACGGTCGCCTCCCCGTCGGGCGGCGCGGCGACGATCCCCTCCTCCACCGCGAAGGGACCGACGGCGGAGGAGATGTTGCCGCAGTTGGCGCGGTAGCCGACCACGCGCTCCCCGATCGCGACCTGGGCGAAGGTGTAGTCCACGTCGGCGTCGCCGCGGCTGGGCGGGCCGATGACGGCGATCTTGGAGAGGGAGGAGATGCCGCCGCCCATGCCGTCGAGCTGGCGCCCGTTCGGGTCGGGGGTGCCGAGGGCGGCGCAGAAGATGCGGTCCCACGCGGCGGTGTCCTCGCCGGGGCGGCCCTCCGGCAGGTCGCGGCGGTGGAAGAACAGGGCGCGGCTGGTGCCACCGCGCATGAAGATGGCCGGGTAGCCCTCCCGCGCGCCGGCGCGGCCGCCGTGCCCCTCCGCCTCGCGCGCCGCGTTCGGTGCCGTCATCGGTCCCGCCATCAGAAGGTGATCCCCGTCCGCTGCACGATGTCGCGCACGAGGGCGCGCTCGCGCGTCAGGCGCGCGGCGAAGCCGGCGCGGCTCTCGGCGCCGGGCTCGCCGCCCATGCGGCGGAAGGCGTCCTGCACCTCGCGGTCCTCGACGGCGGCGCGGAAGGCGCGGTCGAGCGCGTCCACCACCGGCCCGGGCGTGCCGGCGCGGACGAAGGCGGCGTTCCAGCTCGTCAGGTCGAAGCCCGGTAGGTCCGTGGCGATCGTCGGGACGCCCGGCAGCAGCGGGCTCGGCCGCTCGCCCGTCTGGGCCAGGACGCGGACGCGGCCGGTCTGCGCCACGGCCTCCATCGAGTTGGGGGAGATGATCGCCGCCTCCAGGTTGCCGGCGGCGAGGTCGCGCGCGGCGTCCGCCCCGCCGCGATAGGCGACGTGCTCCACGGCGATGCCGGCGCGGTGGCCGAGCAGGGCGCCGGCGAGGTGCCCGACGCTGCCCACCCCGGGCGTGCCGTAGCCGATCGGCCGACCGGTCCGCCCGCGCGCCACCAGCCCCGCCACGTCGCGCCCCGGGAAGGCGTCCGCGACGCCGAGCAGGTAGGGCTGCGACACCGCCATGCCGAGCGGGACGAGGTCGCGCTCGTAGTCGAAGGGCAGGTTCCGCACCGCGAAGGGGACGATGAGGAAGGAGGGCGTGTCGAAGAGGAGGACGTGCCCGTCGGCGGGCGCCTGGGCGACGATCCCGGCGCCGATCGAGCCGCCGGCGCCGGTGCGGTTCTCCACCACCACCGACTGCCCGAGCGCGGCGGCCATGCGCGGGGCCATCAGCCGCGCCACGGTGTCGGACTGCCCGCCGGGGGCGTAGGGCAGGACGATTCGGACGGGGCGGCCGAAGCCCGCGGCCCCCTGGGCGCGGAGGAGCGCGGGGGACGCCAGGGGCGCGGCCAGCGCCGCCGCCAGGATGCCTCGCCGTCCCGCCATCGTCGTCCCCTCCCGTCCCTTGCCCGCAGCCTAGCACCGGTCCGGCGGGACGGGATGCGGGATGCGGCCGCGCCCGGGGCCCCGCCCGCTTGCGCGGGACCCGGCTTCGGGCAATCTCCCCCGCATGACCCCTCTCCGCCGCGAAGCGAAGGCGATCCTGGCGGTGCTGGCGGCCGTCGGGCTGATGCTGGCCTACCGCCACCTGCAGGTGGAGCCGCGCGAGATGGGGGCGCTCTGCCTCGACCTCTCCCGCGCGCCGCTCGCCTGCTTCCCGCGCGCGGGGCTGCTGTGGCTGCAACACTGGCAGCTCTGGGGCGCGGCGGCGCTGGCGCTCGGGGCCTGGGCCTTCGTCGGCGCGCCGCGGGCGGTGCGGGCGGCGGCGGTGGCGATGGGCGTGATCGCGGTGCTGAACTTCAACGCCACCTGGGGGATGGCCGGCGCCGCGCTGGGCGGCTGGGCCTGGGTGGAGGCCGTGGCGCGCCGCCCGGTGGTCTGAAACGGGCGGCCTGAGACGCGAAGGCGCCGGCCGGGCCCCTCTCGCGAAGGTCCCGGCCGGCGCCCCTTGCCCCCGGTGGATCGTCCCGAGGCGGGGGAACGAACGCCTCAGGCGGCCATGCGGTTGACCTTGCCCTCGGCGATCTCCGTCAGCTTGCGGTCGGTCGCCTTCTCCTCGGCCAGGTTCTCCTCCAGCACCGCGGCGCAGTCGGCGCGGCCGAGCTGGCGGGCGAAGGCGACGAGGGTGCCGTAGCGGGTGATCTCGTAGTGCTCCACCGCCTGGGCGGAGGCGAGCATGGCGGCGTCGAGCACCTCCGCGTCGCCGACGTCGCCCATGATCTCCTCGGCCTCCTCCAGGATGCCGTCCATGGCGGCGCAGGTGACGCCCTTCACGGGCTGGCCGTGCATCTGGAACACCTTCTCCAGCCGCACGATCTGGTTCCGCGTCTCCTGCAGGTGCAGCTCGAAGCCCTGCTTCAGCTGCGGGTCGGTCGCCTTGTCGATCATCTTCGGCAGCGCCTTCGTGATCCGGTTCTCGGCGTAGTAGATGTCCTGCAGCGTGTGCACGAACAGGTCGTCGAGCGTCTTGATCGGCTTGGAGAAGAGGCCCACGGCGCTCCTCCTTCTGACGGGGGTTCGCGGGGCGCGGAAGGTCGCGCCACCGCAGGTCCGAACGCCCCGCCGGACCCCTCGTTGCGGTTCCTGACCTAGGCCGGGGCCGCCCGCCGCGGCGGCCCGACGCGCAGCAGCGACGGCAGCGCCAGCCCGACCGCGCAGGCGCTCCAGCCGAGCGCCTGGACGTTGTGCACGCCCTCCAGCGCGGCGCTGACGACGGCGCAGAGGATCAGCACCCCGCCCGCCAGCCACTCCGCCCAGCCGCCGCCGGCGCGCGGCAGGTCGCGCAGCAGCGCGCGCGCCACCACGGCCACCAGCGGCACGGCGAAGGTGGGGAAGGGGAAGTCGCGGTAGCGCGGGTCGAAGAGCAGCATCATCTGCAGCACGGCGGCCGTGACGACGAAGAGGAAGAGCAGGTCCTCGAAGGCGAAGCGCCGCCAGTCGCGCAGCAGGTAGAAGCGGCCGCGCAGGACCCCGCGCAGGTTGGCGCTCGCCTGGGCGCCGTTGCGGGCGGGCTCCACCACGTCGCCCGACAGCCGCGCCCCGGCGCGGCGCAGCAGCAGCGCGGCGAGGATCGACTGCCCGAGGATGTTCACCGCGAAGGCCGCCTTCAGGTGCTCGTCGAAGGCGTAGGGCCAGCCGCCGCACCAGGCGTAGGACAGGGCGTTGCCGAGCGCGAGCGAGAGCAGCGCCAGCCTCCACGCCGCCGCGCGCGGCCAGGCGCGCGAGGCGGCGGCGAACAGCCCCAGCCCGATCGCCAGCGCCGCCCCCGCGTAGCGCGCCCAGAGCGGGTTCTCCTGCACCGGCCCCGACAGGTCGAACTTCGGCCGCCGGTCCGCCGTCCACAGCCCCCACTCCGCGCCGACCGTGCCCTCGTTGCGGTACTTCCAGACCTGGTCGAAGGCCTCGATGAAGTTGTAGTCGAAGCCCTCCTCCCGGCTGAGCTGGACGAACCGGCGCATGAACACCGCCTGCTCCACGCGGGACGGCACCGCCGCCTCGCGCCAGCGCCCGGCGGAGGGCCAGCCGATCTCGCCGATCGCGATCAGCTTGCCGGGGAAGGCCTCCCGCACGCGCCGCACGATGTCCCGCGTGTGCGCCATCGAGCGGTCGACGCCGAGCGGCTCGTCCTCCCAGTAGGGCAGGATGTGGATCGTGATGATGTCGACGTGGCGCGCGAGCTCGGGGAACCTCACCCAGAACTCCCACACGTCGGCGTAGGTGACGGGCTGGCGCACGGCGGCGCGCACGCGGTCGATCTGGCGCGCCAGCTCCTCCACCGGCAGGTCGCGGCGCAGCAGCACCTCGTTGCCCACCACCACCCGCTCCACCGTGTCGGGGTAGGTGTTGGCGGCGTGGATCAGCGCCGCGACCTCGCGGTCGTTCTGGCGCAGGTCGCGGCCCAGCCAGGCCCCCTTCCACATCCGCACGCCGTGCCGCTGCGCGATGGCGGCGGTCTCGTAGCGCCCCTCGAGGCTCGCGTAGCTGCGGATGGCGCGCACGCGCGGCGCGATGAGGCGGATGTCCTCCTCCACCTGTTCGGCGGTCGGGAAGATGTCGCGCAGCGGGCTCTGCCCCTCCCGGAAGGGGGCGAAGGAGACCGAGTTGAACCGCTCCGCCACCATCGGCACGTCGCCCGCCCGCGGCCGGTTCGGGAGCCACCAGGCGGCGACGGTCGCCACCACCCCGAGGGCCAGCGTGAGGAGCAGCGCGGGGGTCGGGAGGCGGGCGGGCATCACCGATCCGTGTAGCGGCCGCGCGCGGCGCGCGGAAGGCGGCCCCGGCCGCCGTACCGCCCCATTGGCAGCCCCCGCACCGCGCCCCAACTGCCCCGCCGCAGGACGAGGATACGGGACATGGCGCGGGACGGACTGGACGACGACGCGGTGCGGGACCTGCTGCTGCGGACGCGGCGGATCGCGGTGGTGGGCGCCTCCGACAAGCCGGGCCGCCCCTCCCACGGCGTCTTCGGCTTCCTCCTCTCCCGCGGCTACACCGCCATCCCGGTGAACCCGGCGCTGGACGGGCGCACCGTGCACGGCATGGCCTCCGTCCCCGCGCTGGAGGAGGCCTCGCCGCTCGACATGGTCGACGTGTTCCGCCGCTCCGGGGAGGCGGGCCTCGTGGTGGACGAGGCGATCCGGCTCGGTGCCAGGTCGGTCTGGCTCCAGCTCGGAATCTGGGACGACGCGGCGGCGGAGCGGGCGCGGGCGGCCGGGATCACGATCGTCATGGACCGTTGCCCGGCGATCGAGTGGCCGCGGCTCGGCCTGCCGCCCCGCGTGCCCGCGGGGACGGCCTGACCGGCCTTCCCAGACCGGCCCACATTAACATCTTGAAAGGTTCGGGCCTCTGGGCCATCTGCGCCGCGTCTCGGGCAGGGGCCCGTCACATGGAGCGTCGAGGGACATGACCGAGGAAGAACGCCGCATCATCACCGGCTACGTGGAGCGCGTCGCGGGCGCCGCCCCGCAGCCGGCCGCGACGTCGTCCGGGCCCTGGGGCGGGCGCAGCGTGCCGAGCACGGCTGCCGCCCCCAGCCTGCCCCCCGTGGACGGCGAGGCCGATCGCCTGATCGGCGACCTGTTCTCCCGCCATCCGGAGGCGCGCTACCGCATCACCCAGACGGCCTTCGTGCAGGAGGCGGCGCTCGTCCAGGCGCAGAACCGCATCCAGGAGCTCGAGTGGCAGCTGGAGAACACCCAGCGCCAGGCCCAGGCGAACGCGCAGCCGCAGGGCGGCGGGGGGCTGTTCGGCGGCCTGTTCGGCGGCGGCAACCGCCAGCCGCAGCAGGTGCCCTTCACCCCGCGGCCGCAGCCGATCCAGCCGCCGCCGGGCGCGATGAACCCGGCGATGATGCAGCAGGGGGGGCGTGGCGGCAGCGGCTTCCTCGGCACCGCGCTGATGACGGCGGCCGGCGTCGCGGGCGGCATGGTGCTCGGCAACGCGCTGATGGGCATGTTCTCGGGCGGCGGCGCCCAGGCGGCGACGGCGGCGTCCGACGCCTCCGGCGGCGCGGGCGCCTTCGGGGAGCAGGCGGTCGACACCCCGGCCTCCTCCCCCTGGACCGACCCGGGCGCGGCGGCCGGCAACGACGCCTCCCCCGTGTCCGACACCGGCGGCTGGGGCGGCAACGACGCGTCGGGCTACAACGACGCCTCGGGCGACGCCGGCGGCTTCGACGACGCGGCCGGCTACGACGACGGCGGCGGCTTCGACGACGAGGTCTGACCTCCCGTCGGACCCTGTCTCATTGACCCGGTCGGGCGCGCGGGACCACCCTGCGCGCCCGATGCGCGTTCCGGACCTCGATCTCGACCTGCTGCGCTGCTTCGTGCAGGTGGCCGAGCGCGGCGGCTTCACCGCCGCCGCCCCGGCGCTCGGCCTCACCCAGTCCGCCATCTCCCTCAAGATCCGCCGGCTGGAGGAATTGCTGGGCAAGCGCGTGCTGGAACGGACCAGCCGCAGCGTGACCCTGACGCCTCAGGGGGAGACCTTGCTCGCCTATGCCCGCCGAATG
>Ga0325401_1002728_pt1 | contig 15825 bp, 6 predicted proteins | sample PopdelMetagenome_FD_205666 | JGI IMG/M metagenome (GOLD analysis project Ga0325401, IMG submission 205666) | Populus deltoides microbial communities from Bellville, Georgia, United States - Xylem-PdKOR-R2 | ecosystem: Host-associated > Plants > Phyllosphere > Stem > Wood/Secondary xylem | place...
CTAGGGCAAGGCGTGGTGTGGTTGAAGTACACCTGCCGGGGCCACGTGGTACTCTACGACCGCTACTACTTCGACTTCATTAATGACAGCCGGCGCAGCAACATCTGCCTGCCCGAGCGGCTCACCAAAGCACTGTACACCTTCGTGAACAAGCCGCGGCTGAACTTTTTCCTCTACGCCGCCCCCGAAGAAATCTTACGCCGCAAGCAAGAACTATCGGGCGACACCATCCGGGAGTTGACGCAGAAATACCAAGCCTTATTTGGCCAATTAGCCGGTCGCTACCGCCAGTCGCAGTACGTGCCCATTGAAAACAACAGTCTAGACGCGACGCTCGCGCTAATCGGTCAGTATATCCAACAAGAAATCAAGTGAAACGCTTTATAGAACAATGGGTGCGGCGGCGCAACCCACACTTTGCCATTCATCCGGCTGTGCCCCTAAGCTGGCTCGTAGGCTTCGCGACCAGTACTGCTGGCGCGTTGCTGCGCGGCAGCCTACTCTGGCTGCGTGGCCGCAATCCGCACGGCGCCATGCTCGGCCGGAAGGTTCGGTTCAATTACCTCAGCCGCATTCGTTTCGGACGGTGGCTTAAAGCCGGCGACCAGGTTCGGTTCAGCGGCCTCTCCACAGGGGGCCTTACACTTGGCGACAACGTTAGCATCGGGGCGTACAGCCAAGTGATTGTTTCGACCTCCTTGCAAGAGCCAGGAGCGTACATCTGCCTCGGCCACCGCGTGGGCATCGGCGAGTTTGCCTACCTAGGTGGCGGCGGCGGTCTACGCATCGACGACGACTGCATCATCGGGCAGTACTTCAGCTGCCATCCCGAAAACCACCTGCACGCCGGCGTCGAGCAGCTTATCCGCCTACAAGGCGTCACGCGGCGCGGCATCCATATCGGACCTAACTGCTGGATTGGCAGTAAAGTAACCGTGCTTGACGGCGTGACCATTGGCGAAGGATGCGTGGTAGCCGCCGGCGCCGTCGTGACGCGCTCGGTGCCGGCCCGCAGTATTGTGGCCGGAGTGCCAGCCCGCGTTATCGGCACGCGCGAGACGCAAGATGTTGCCGTTTCCCATCTCTCTGCACTAGCCTCATGAAAACGGTTTTGATTACGGCTTATGCCGTTAACCCTTACAAAGGCTCGGAAGATGGTATGGGTTGGAACTTCGTTCTGCAAGCAGCTCGCACGCACCGCGTGGTAGCCGTCACGCGCAAGAACAACCAGCCGCCCATCGACAAATACCTAGCTGAGCATCCGGAGTTGGCCACCTTGGCGGCCAACATCACCTTCCAGTACTTCGACCTGCCCGCCTGGACGCGTTGGTGGAAAAAAGGTCCTCTGCTGTCGGTGCTGTACTTCTACCTGTGGCAACTGGGGCTAGGTGTGTGGCTGTGGCGCCGCCGCCCTGCAATAGACCTGGTGCACAACCTCAACTTCCACAACGACTGGACCCCTTCCTTTTTGTGGTTGCTGCGCCGGCCGTTGGTATGGGGCCCCATTGGTCATCACCCACCCATCCCGGCCAGCCACCTGCGCCAGTACGGCACGGCGGTCTATTTCAAAGACCGCCTGCTAGGCTTGATGAAGCGCAGCTTCTGGCTATTCGACCCCTTCCTGCGCGTAACACGCCATTCGGCTGGCCGAATACTATGCATGAACTCCACTGTGGCGCCTCGGCTGCGGCTCAGCCCGAAGGACTTTGAAATCGTGCCTTCCGTAGCTGTCGATCTGCCAGCCGAAGCACTACGCACCACCAATGGGCCATTCACGGTGATGATAGCCGCGCGCATGGTGCCGCTGAAAGGCTTCGACATGGTGGTGCAGGCTTTTGCCCGCTTCCTCCACCGGCTCCCACCCTCACAACAGATCAACACCCGACTGCTGCTCATTGGCAGCGGCCCCGAGCAGGAACGCCTGCAACAGCTAGTAGACCGGCATGACCTAGCTCTGTACACCGAGCACCGCCCTTGGCTCGACCGCACCGAGCTACTGCAACTCTACCGCGAGGCCTCTGTGTTTTTCTTCCCCTCGCACGAGGGCGCCGGTATGGTAGTGGCCGAAGCTATGAGCTATGGTGTGCCGGTACTATGCTACCAGAATGAAGGCCCCGGTGAGTTGGTCCCGCCTACTTCGAGTCTGAAGGTGCCCTACGCCTCCTTCGAACAGAATATCGACGACTTCGCAGCTCAGTTGCAACGCCTTCATGCGAATCCTGACCTGCTAGCAGCTGAGTCGGCCCTAAGCCGTCAGCACGTCGCTACGCATCATACCTGGACCCGCCGCGGGCAGCAACTGGAACTCATCTATCAACACGTCCTGCTCTCATGAAACGCATCCTTGCTGTTCATTTGCTCAATGACCGTAGCGGCAGCCCGCTGGTACTGCGCAATGCGTTGGAAGCCCTAGTGGCCGACGGCTACCACGTAGATCTGCTTACGGGCACACCGGCGGGACAATCGGGTTTTCTAAGCCACTTACCAGGCGTTACGACGCATGCCCTGCCTTACCGCTGGACGCCCAACCGGTGGCGCACCCTACTGAACTTTGCCTGGGTGCAGGTGCTGCTTTTCGTGAAGGTGCTGCGGCTGGCCACGCCTGCGACCGTCGTCTATATCAACTCCTTGCTGCCTTGTGGCGCGGCGCTAGCCGCTAAGTGCCTAGGAGCGCGCGTGGTATACCACCTGCACGAAGTATCTATCCGGCCGGCTTTGCTAAAGCGGATGCTGTGCGCGGTTGTGAATTTTACCGCCACGCGGGCAGTGTTCGTTTCGCACTACGTGAAAGAAACTCTGCAACTGCGCGTACCGCAGCAGCAAGTAATCTACAATGCGCTGTCAGCCTCTTTCGTCGTCACTGCCCAGCGGCAGCTTGCGCCTACGAGCCAGGCTTTCGTGGTGCTCATGGCCTGCTCCCTCAAAGACTACAAGGGCGTACCGGAGTTTGTGCAGCTAGCCCGCACGATGCCGACGTTGCAGTTTGAGTTGGTGCTGAATGCCCCGGAAGCGCAGGTTAAGCAGTTTTGCACCGAGCAAGCACTACCCACCAACCTAGGTGTGTTTGCCTCTACCAGCGACATGCACCCGTTCTACCAGCGCGCCTCAGTGGTCGTCAACCTGTCGCGCCCCTCCGAATGGGTAGAAACTTTCGGCATGACCATCCTGGAAGCCATGCAGTATGGCAAGCCTGTGATTGTGCCGCCGGTGGGCGGCGTGAGCGAGGTAAACCAAGTGGAACAAACCGGTTTTGCCATCGACGGCCGCGACTTGCCAGCCTTGCAAACAGCACTAGAGCTACTGCACCACAGCCCCCCTATCTATGCTCGTATGGCTGAGGCCTGCCGCCGCCGTGCGGCCGACTTTGCCCCTAGGTGCTTCACGGAGCAAGTACAGCACTGCTTCCGCACCGAACTCGCCTTTACCCCTTACGCTGCCTTCACGCAGCAACCCAAGGCAGCTACTCACGCTGCCTAAGCTTAGCCAGGGAGCTTACACTTCCTTTTTTATTCCTAATAGATTTCTATCCTCTCCGTATCCATGAATCCGAAAAAAGTAGCCGTTATTGGCACAGTAGGCCTGCCGGCTTGTTATGGTGGTTTCGAAACGCTGGTAGCGTTCCTGGTGAAATACTTGCACCAAGAGCAACAGCTCACCGTGTATTGCAGCGGCAAAAAATATCCTAAAGAAAAGCGTCAGCGGGAGTACGAGGGCGCCCGGTTAGTGTACCTACCGTTTGATGCCAACGGAGCACAAAGTGTTATCTACGACTGTCTATCTATTCTGCATGCCCTGTTCTACGCCGATGTACTGCTGATTCTTGGCGTACCCGGCGGCATCTTGCTTCCCTTCGTGAAGCTATTTACCCGCAAAAAGATCATTATTTCTATTGATGGTTTGGAGTGGCGCCGCGATAAGTGGAACCGCGTGGCTAAGTGGTATTTGCGCTGGGCGGAAAACCTAGCTGTGAAGTACTCTCACGCCGACATTTCCGACAACGATGCCATCCAGAACTACACAGCTCGCACGTATAGCACGCGCAGTCGGGTTATCGAGTACGGCGGCGACCATGCCGTGTATCAGCCCATTACGGAGGCGTACAAGCAGAAGTACTCCTTTCTGGCCCGGCCTTACGCTTTCAAGGTTTGCCGCATTGAGCCCGAGAACAACGTTCAGATGATTTTGGAGGCCTTCGCCGAGCTACCTAGCTATCCGCTGGTGTTTGTCGGCAACTGGAACAACAGCGACTTTGGCCGGAAGCTTAAGGCACAATACAGCTCGCATCCAAACCTGCACCTGCTCGACCCCATTTACAACCAGCAGGAGCTGGATGTGCTACGCGGCAACTGCTTTGTCTACGTGCACGGCCACAGCGCTGGCGGCACCAATCCGTCGTTGGTAGAGGCCATGTCGCTGGGGTTGCCCGTGCTGGCGTTCAACGTATCGTTCAACAAAGCCACTACGGAACACAAGGCACTGTTCTTTGGGTCGAAGAAAGAGCTAAAGGAGCAAATCAAAAATACCAGCATCACAACCTGGCAGCACCTAGGCCAGGAAATGGGGGCCATTGCCAAGCGGCGTTACACCTGGGAAGTTATTGCGCGCAAATACAACTACTTATTTAATAAGGTAAGTGCTGCAGAGCCAAAAGGTGCGCTGCATCCTCAGTTGAGCCGATTGAATCACCAGGAGCTGATTCAGCACCAGCTAGGTCACTACCATGCGCTTACCCCGGTGTACGAAGAAGAGCTGTAGTGTAGTCCATTCTCTATCAATTAACCAGTGATAGCCTGATGATCGTGGCCACCTGCTTTGCTGTGCAGCAGCGGGTGGCTGCCTCTGTCACTGTTGCCTAACTAATTAAGCATGTTATTTTCTACTTTACATTCTTTATATAAGGTCGCGACCCGTACTCGCCGCTGGCTACTAACGCTGGCGCTTTTAGGTGGTACGAGTCCGCTGGTGCATGCCGCCGACTACTACTGGGTGGGCGGCACTGGCCGCTGGAGTGACCTCAGCCACTGGGCAACCAGCAGCGGCGGCACCGCTCATCCGTCGCAAGTGCCCCAGAGCACAGATAATGTGCGCTTCGATGCAAACTCATTCACCGCTAGTAACCAAACCGTCACGATTCCGACCACTGTCACGTGCCTGAACATGGACTGGACCGACGCGGTACATCCTTCCGGCAGTGGCACGCTCATAAACGGCATGCGGCTGATTGGTGGCGGCACGGTGGAAGTCAACGGTGATCTTCGGTTGATGGCGGGCCTAGGCCAACAAGACGCTGGCTTTCGTATGCTCGCCAGCAACGGTGGGCACGCGCTTGATTTACAGAATGTGCCCATCAATGGCCGCCTTAGCTTTGATAGTGAGGCTGGGGGCTGGCTTTTCGTCAGTAATGCCAACCTTGTGCAATACGGCGCTACTCCAGGGCTCATTATCACGGCGGGAAGCATCGACTTTGGCGACGTGACCATTTCGTGCTACGGCTTCCGCAGCACCGGGGCACGCCCGCGCAGCCTCGACCTGAACGCCAGTACCATCAATTTGCTGGGCCCCGTAAACAGCTGGGAAGTAGCGGGCTCTAATCTTATTTTGGACGCGGGCACCAGCACGCTGCGGCTAGGCAGCACCGCACGCAGTACTGCCAATGGTTACTCCTTCGCGAGCACCGCGCAAATCTATAATGTAGTAGAAGTAGCAGCCGGCGCCAACGCTACCCTGAACGTAGCCGGCTCTACTTTCAAAACCTTAACTGTCAACGGCAACGCTACGCTTACCACGGCGGCCACTATTACGAGCTCATTGGTCCTAGGTCGCGAAGCTGTGCTACGGGCAGCGAGCAGTCAAGTGTTGGCATTCAGCTCGCGAGCTACCCTGACGACCAGTGGCGACTGTGCGGGTTTAGCCCAGCTGCAAGCTAGCATTCCGGGGCGGGCCGCTACTCTGCAACGGGCCGGCGGCTGGGGCAGCACCTCTCTGCGCTACGCGGCCGTGCAGGATATTACCTTCACCGGTGGCGGCAGCCTACCAGCTACCAACTGCCTAGACCGGGGCAACAACCAAGGAGCCACGTTTACCAGTCTTCCCGTTGCAGACCTGTACTGGGTGGGGGGCACCGGGGCTTGGCACGACCCGAGCCACTGGGCCACTACAAGCGGCGGCAGCGCCGCTAGCAATGTCTGCTTGCCGACGCTAGCTACCAGTGTGCACTTCGACACCAACTCGTTTTCGGCAGCTGGCCAAACAGTAACCCTCGATGGGGCTAACGCCTTCTGCCGCGACCTAGATTGGACGGGGGCTAACGCGCCAGTGTTTCGCACTGCCGTCGCTGATGTAGCTCAGAAGCAGCTGGGTATCGGTGGCTCGCTGAAACTCACTAGCACCATGACCCTCACCCTAGGTACGACAGACATTGTATTCTACGGGCACGAGGCTGGTCAGCCCGCTTCCACGGTCACGACGGCTGGCCGCGTGCTCACCGGCAATATTTACTTTCGGGCGCCGGGCAGCACCTATTCTTTGCTCGATGCTTTGACCCTAACGCCGGGCGCTACCTCCCCCAACGGCCGCTTGTACGTGGAGGCGGGCACTTTTACTACCAATAGCCAAGCCATTACAGCCCAGGGCTTTACTAGTGGCTACGCGGCTACTTCTTCGATCTTCACGACGGGCTCCGGCGGTGGTGGTCCCGTGAGTGCCGCTGCCACTACCGTGACTCTTGGTAGCAGCGTCATTACCCTCACGCCAGCTTCCGCAACCAGTGACGTAGGCTCGCGCACCACCTACACCTGGGACGTAGCGCCGGGCGTAATCCTGAATGCCAGCAGCAGCACCATCCGCATCGGTAGCAACAGCACGCGCAACCAGCCGGCTTTCTTCCGTGCTGGCCTAGGTATGCAGTACAACGTGGTGACCTTCACCGACGCGGCGGCTCTTTCGCTACCTACATTGGTGTCAGGCGGCGGAGCAGTTGCTACGTTTGCCCAACTCAGCTTTGCCGGGTCAGCGAACATCAACGCCAGCAATAATTTCACGCAACAACTCACCCTTACGGCAGGCAGCTCTTATACCTTCAACAACACGACACAAACCTTTACGGCTGATGCGCAATTGAATGCTATCGGTGGCTGCCCAGGCTATGTAGGTATTAGCGGCACGAGCACTACGGCCCGGGCTACGTTTAGCAAGCCAGCCGGTGGTTTACAATCGAATCAGCCACTGCAGTACGCCGCACTGCGCAACGTTACCTTCGCGGGTGGTACCAGTTGGGAGGCTACTCGTAGCTTCGACAATGGTGGCACTCTAGGTATTGTGTACACGCAGCGTCCCGTTCCGCGCACCTTGTATTGGGTAGGCGGCACGGGCCGTTGGAGCGAGCAAGCACACTGGGCCCTAAGCAGCGGCGGCACGGGCGGCAACTGCATTCCTACTCAGCTCGATGAAGTATTTTTTGATGCACAATCTTTTTCTTCGACGGGTCAGGTCGTGACGCAGGATGTTACGCTAGCTGCCTGCGCCAGCCTGAACTGGGCTACTGTGACCAACACGCCTACTTTTAGCGGCATCGCCACGAACAAGCTGAGCGTGTATGGCTCTTTGACCTGGGGCTCGGCCATGAACCAGCAGCTACTGGGTGAAACCTTGGTGCTAGGTGCGGGTAGCCTTACCAGCGCCGGCCAGCTTTTTGGCGGTGCATTGACTATTGATGCCCCTGACGCCACCGTGACACTAACGGATGCGTTGCGGCAGCCTCGCAACGGCGGCAGCGGCCTGACGCTCAGTGCTGGTACGCTGCTCACCAATAATCAAACTGTACAGGTACGTAGCTTTACGAGCGCACCGGGAGCGGCCAACCTAGCTCGCGTATTGCGCCTAGGGGCGTCACAGGTAGAAATTACCTCCGGGGCCTGGGCCATCAGTCAGCCTACTTCGCTCTCCTTCGAGGCGGGCACCTCCACTATTCTGCTCAGCACTGGCACTGCCTTCAACGGCAACGGTTTTACGTACAATAAAGTACAAACCGGCTCAAACGTAGCTCACACCATAAGCGGCAGTAGCACCATTGCAACCCTACTGCTGGCCGGCGACAACACGGTAACGGGTAACAACACGGTTACTGAGCAGCTGTACCTAGAGCCGGGCTCCACGTTTTTGTTTGGTGCGGGCACTACTACCTCGTTCAGCGCTGCCGCTAGCGTGCAGGCTGTTGGTACCGGCGCCAATGTCATCACCCTGCAAAGCACCGACAGCGGCGACCCTTTTATTTGGACGAAGCCAGCCAGCACTGGCACAAGTGGTACTGTGTGCGCCAGCTACATTTATCTGCGCGACAGCCAAGCCCAAGGCGGCGCTTACTTTGAGGCTGGACAACAGGCTAACAACCAAGGTAATACCTCAGGCTGGAGCTTTGCTTCGCTACCGCAGGTAGCCTATCGCAGCCAGCAGGTGTGTCCGCAGGCCGGACCGCACCCTTTGCGCCTGACGTTCACAGGCCTCGACCGGTTTACGCAAACGTCAACGGCTTTGGCCGTCGCTCAATTTCCCCTGACGGTACTGCTCAAGAATATGACGACCGGCACGGTGGAAACGCTACTTATTCCGAGCGCCAGCTACGATTACATTGTACCCAACAGTACCTCTACCAATGAGTATCGCGTGTTGCAGGTAGCCACCAACGATGCTAGCTGCGGACCGCTGGTCAATACCGGTCCTTTTCCAGTGGTCACGGATGCTCCTCTCAGCGGTCCGGCAGGTCAGTGGACGGGCATTGGAGCAACACCTAGCTGGTTGGATTGCCAGAACTGGGCTAGCGGTACCGTCCCGACGGCTACTACCGACGTGGCCGTTGGCTCCAGCAGCGTTGTGCCCGTCCTCAACGGCCCCGGCGCTACAGTAGGTACTCTGCGCGTACTACCAGGCGGGCAACTGGTGCTCGGCAGCAGCGCTGAGCTCACCGTGGCCGGTGACTGGCTGAACAACGGCACGGCCACGCTGGCCGCACAGAGCCAGGTAACATTTGCGGGCAGCCGCTCTCAAACGGTTGCGGGCGGTTCGTTCGGCCGGGTAGTAGTAAACAACCCCGCGGGCCTTGTGCTGCAAACTGATGCTAGCTCCGCGACCAACCTCACGCTCACCGCTGGCATCATCAATACGGGTAGCTACAAGTGGCTGCACACAAACCCACTCGGCAGCAGCCTCATTGGTGGCAGCGCAACTAGTTATGTGGCAGGCACCTTGCGCCGGAACTTGACCAGCGGCGCTACCGACACGTATGCTTTCCCAGTAGGCAGCGCTAGCCAATATGCCCGCCTCGACCTGCTCAGCGCTCAACTCGGCGGTACCAGCTACTTAGAGGCGCGTTTCGGAACCAAATTAGATCCTGATGCGGGGTTGAGCTGTGACGACACGACCCCCGCAGTGCACTATACGGCCATACATCCGGGTGGTATCTGGACGCTCACGCCTAGCGCGCAACCAACCAGTGGCAGCTACGCCGTGCGCGCTTACCTAGCTCCGTTTATAAACTTAATCAACAATCAATTTGGCCTTGTGAAGCGTCCTGAGACCAGCACCAGCGCCGCTGATTGGACTACCGGCGGGGGCCTACTTAACCCCGACGACGGAGAAGGTCGCCTCGTGACCGATGGTTATGCGTTGCGCAGCGGCTTACGCAGCTTCAGTCAGTTCGGCTTGGCTGTTACCCAGCTTCCCAAAGTGCTACCCGTTACGTTGGTGAGCTTCAAGGCAACTGCTCGCGGTAGTGCTGCGCTGCTATCTTGGGTGACAGATCAGGAACTGGCTATTACCACGTATGAGATTGAGCGCAGTACGGATGGCCGTACATTCCAGAAAATAGGTAAAAGCTTACCCAAGGCAGGTTCGCCAAACCACTACACCTACGTAGATGAAGAAGTCGCCCAGCTTGGACAAGGGCAGGTACTCTACTATCGGTTGCGCGTTGTGGAGCCAGGCACTACTACTTACAGCCCGGTAGCCTCGTTGCAGTTTACTAATCGTGCGCAGGAGCTAGCTGTGTGGCCGTCTGTTTTCACTACGGAGCTACATATCGATGGCACAAGCCTCCGCGAAGACCTACTCCGCCTAGAGTTGCTCAACACGCACGGCCAGGTGGTGTACAGTCAAGTACTGCCGCCCCACACCACTTCATTGGTGCTACCTAGTTTGAATTTATCGGCAGGTTTGTACGTGGTGCGTGTCGCTACTAATAGCAAGCTCTATCAGCAGCGAGTTGTGTACGAGCACAGCAGGTAAATAACAGATATAGATTCTCTTTTAATATGCTTCTTATTTGATCTTTTATGTGAAAGATCAAATAAGAAGCATATTCATTTTTGTTAAAAAATGACTTTCAACTCGGAGGTAGTTGATGATATGTAGATAACCGATCGGTTGCTAGAAAAGGATTAATTATCTAAGCCAACACTTAGGCAGTGAATTTCAAATTGGGAAATAATTATTCCAAATTGGGAAATAATGGTAAACTATAGTTCTCAGAAACGGATTATTGTTGCAAAATGGGAATATTCTTCAGCAGATAACATATCGTTCAAATACAGATGATCAGGTTCGTGATGTGGACTATTTCTTGACTCTTTTATTACTCTCTTAACCTAACAAATAACCTATATAATGCTCAATTATCATTATATAGGTTATTCTCGTTTTAGTTTTTATATAAATAATCTTCTGTAACAGAACCCTACTAATCCTTTTTAGTAAAGCTTAAAAGTATACTCCAATACTCTCAAAACATTGATTCACCCTTTTAGCGTTCATGATCAGCTTTTACCAATCTAAATAAGAAAAAATAAGGATTGAGTCAATGTTAAATTGTATTCAACTACCCCACCTTTCAGTCAAACAGTGAGATTACAGTACCGTCTTGCGCTACTAAATCACTGATCTTCATTACATAATTCCCCCCGATCATATGAAGGTCGAGACCAGTACACCTTTCAGTATTTGTATTATTGAAGATGACCCCTGGTATGGTCAGCTTTTACAATACCAATTATCACTTAATCCCGATTATCAAGTTTCTTTATTTGCTTCGGGAAAAGAGTTCTTCGATACAATACAGGATCAGCCGGATGTAGTGACCATCGATTTTGCCCTACCCGATATCAGCGGTGATAAGTTGCTACAAAAGCTGCAAGAGCGCTTCCCTCAATTGCCTGTTATTGTTATCAGCGCACAAAACAAGATTGCCACTGCTGTAGAACTTTTAAAGCTAGGAGCAACGGACTACCTTATAAAAGATGAGTACACGAAGGAACTGCTGTGGAATGCTATTCTGAAGATTAAAGAAAATTCCAACCTCAAGCAGCAGGTGAAGCAACTAGAGCGGCAACTACAGGAGAAGTACAACTTCAGCAACCTGCTCAAGGGCAACAGTCCTGCTATCAGAGCCACATTCGCGCTAATGGAGCGCGCTTCCCAAACGCCTGTTAATGTCTCTATTACCGGCGAAACTGGCACAGGCAAAGAGTTGGTAGCAAAGGCTATCCACATGAATTCTGAACGTCAGAAAGCTCCCTTCGTCGCGGTAAATATGGCGGCCATTCCTAGTGAGCTAGTCGAGAGCGAACTGTTTGGCCATGAGAAAGGCGCTTTTACGGGTGCAATCGGGCGCAAGATCGGCAAGTTTGAAGAAGCGAACGGAGGCACCTTATTTCTGGACGAAATCGGGGAGCTACCCGCTGGTTTGCAAGCTAAATTATTGCGCGTACTGCAGGAGCGCGAACTGCAGCGGGTAGGTGGAAATCAAAAGATCAAGCTCAACGTGCGCCTGATTACGGCTACGCACAAAAACCTAGCATCAGAGGTGCAGCAGGGTAATTTGCGCGAAGACTTATACTATCGTCTCATCGGCTTGCCTATTGCGCTGCCCCCCTTGCGAGAACGCAGCCACGACATCGTTTTTCTGGCCAAGCACTTCCTAGACGAATTCTGCCAGGAGTACCAGAAGTCTAGCCTTAAAATTTCTCCGGCAGCTCAGCAGAAACTACTGACTTATAATTACCCTGGCAACGTGCGCGAATTGAAAACAGCTATAGAGTTAGCAGCTGTGCTCAGTAATGACGGGGAAATTCAACCTGGTGATATTTTGTTTACGCCACCTGCTGCGCCAAAAAGCTTTTTAGCGGAAGAGAAGACGTTGCGTGAATACACTTATGTTATCATCCGCCACCATCTAGATAAGTACAGCAACAACGTTCCGTTGGTGGCACAAAAACTGGACGTTGGTCGGTCTACTATCTATAAGATGATTCAGGAGGGACAGTTGTAATGGATAACAACTACAACGCCGTAGCTACGCTTTCTGTTGAGAATGTACGTCTGCAGCAAATGATAGCACAGCAAGAAGCCGAAATTCGCACGCTCAAGACTCAGTTGCAATTGCAATCTGTCGCTGGTGCGCCTACTCCGTTGGCTGTTTTGGAAAACTTTGACCCTTTCCTGTATTTGGTAGAGGAGGCATTTACGGCAGTGCTGCTCAGTGACCCGAATGGCTACATTACTTGGATTAATCGAGGCTTCAGTAAGCTCTGCGGTTATGAATTACATGAAGTAGTAGGCGTGCCCGGTAAAGAACTGCTACGCAAGTCATTGCAGGGAACTGAGCTAGAAAAGCACATTGATAAATGCTTGGCTAACAAGCTGCCTTTTGAGTACGAGGTACCGGCACCTTGCGGGCTCTCGTCTCGTTGGATTCGTGTTAAGGCTCAACCTATTTTCGACAGCAATCAGCAGCTTATTCTATACGCGGGTTTGCTCGAAGATATTACAGATCGGAAGACGGCTCAACTGCAACTAGCGGAAAACGAACAGCGCTACCGCAAGCTCATCGAAAACGCACCCGTAGTACTCCACGAGTGGCGTAGAAATGTTGATGGAACCTACGAATGGACGTATACTAGTCCCAACCTACGAGAAATTTTTGCGCTTGAATCCTCTGATGTAAGTCAATTAGTTCGCTACATCCATCCCGACGACAAAGTGCGGTGGTTTCAGACAATCGATGAATCTGAACGGCTGCGTAAACCCTGGCGTTTTGAAGGGCGACTAGAAGTACCTGGCCAACCGCTTCGCTGGTGGCGTAGCAGTGCTATCATTGCCCATGAAGATGAGCGAGGATTACTGTTCCTAGGTATTCTAGAAGATATTACGACTTCTATGCTAGCCCAAGAGGCTACGCGGGAGAGCGAGCAACGCTGGCATGCGGCGATGGAAGGCGTTGGCAATGACGCGTGGGAGTATGATGTGCAGGCGCAAAGAGTCTTACTTTCACCAAAGTCTCGCCAGTTGTTTGGCTGCCCTATTTCTACTCCAGAGGAATCAGGCTATCTGGACTTAGCTCAAAGTAGAATCCATCCCGACGACAAAGTGCTCGTGCAACAAACGGCCGAAGCCTATCTACGTGCGGAACTACCGTTGTATGATGTCACTTTCCGCATATTAGGCGAAAACAGCGAAATCCATTGGATATCAGTGCGCGGGATGATCACCAAGCGCGACGAGCAAGGTAAACCGCTTTTTATTACGGGCACTCATACTGACGTAACCGAAATCACCTGTGCAAAGCTAGCTCAGGAGGCTGCTATGCTAAGGTTATCCAGTACCATTGCTGGTCTACAGCGAGCGGTACTGTTAGAAGATGAAAACCGTAAGGTAGTATTAGTAAACGAAGCTTTCTGCCGGCTGTTAAAGCCGGATAAAAAGCCTAGTCAGCTTGTCGACGCAGATTGCAACAGCTTGCTTGACTGTATGAAGCAGCAGTTTAGCGACGAAGATGGTTTTGTGCGCAGTGCCAACGATGCGGTATCCCAACGAAAAACTATACGGGAAGAAATCATCGTCCTGAAAGACGGGCGTATTCTAGAGCGAGACTCTACTCCGATTTACGCCAAAGGCCGCTATATCGGACAACTTTGGAAGTACGAAGACATCACCAAGCGCAAGGCTGATGAATTAGCCTTGAAACGACGGGAGGAAAAGTACCGTGGCATCTTAAAGAACATGAACCTGGGTCTGCTTGAAGTTGACACCAATGGCAAAATTATCTTTGTTAATGACAGCTATTGTGATATCACGCGCTACTCGAAAGAAGAACTGATGCATAGTTATCCTGAACAATTCCTAATCAGTGAAGCTAGTCAGGAGATGATTAGGCAGAAGCGAAAATTACGCACGCAAGGCGTCCAAGATACCTACGAAATCCCAATCAAAACAAAGGACAATGAACTAAAGTGGCTGTTGGTGAGTGCCGCACCACTTTATAATGATGATCGACAGATAATAGGTTCTATTGGGGTACACCTAGATATTACGCACCAGAAACAGCTGGAGATAAAGCTGCGTGAGGCGAAGAAACAGGCAGAAGAGTCGGCTCGGGCCAAGGAGATGTTTTTGGCCAACATGAGCCACGAAATCCGCACACCGATGAACGCCATTTTGGGCATGAGTCAGTTGCTCAGCAAAACTTCTCTGTCCGGCCAGCAGAATAACTACCTGCACGCTATTACATCTTCCGCTGAGAACCTGCTCGTGATCATCAATGATATTTTAGACCTGTCAAAGATTGATGCGGGCGAGATGACGATCGAAAAAATCGGCTTTAGTCTGCACAAAGTGTGCGAGCAAGTAGAGAAAACGCTACGTTATAAGGCTGAAGACAAAGGTCTGAGCTTGAAAGTGCAGGTTTCACCCGACATCCCAGACGTATTGCGCGGCGATCCTTACCGCATTACGCAGGTGCTATTAAACCTAGCGGGCAATTCTGTAAAATTCACTGAGAAAGGAGAGATTAGTGTGTACTGCGAGCTAGCAGGCACCATTGGGCACGAAACAATCATTGGTTTTACTGTTAGTGACACAGGTGTCGGTATTGATCCGCAGTACTTACAGAACTTAGGCAAGAACTTTAGCCAAGAGGATTCATCTGTTTCGCGCAAATTTGGCGGTACGGGCCTAGGGTTAAGTATTTCACGTAGCCTAGTGAATCTGATGGGGGGCGAAATTCACATAGAAAGCGAGAAGAATTATGGCACAATTAGCACATTTTCCTTGCTCCTACCTATCGGCTCAGCAGCTGATCTGCCACGCAAAGGGTCTTCTGGTAGTTCCATGTTCATCCTAGAAGGCGTAAAAGGCAAACGTGTGCTGCTAGTAGAAGACAACGAATACAACCGCCTGCTCGCCAAATCCTTCCTAAACCAAGCTTACATTGAGGTAACGGAAGCCGAAAACGGCCTCGTGGCTGTAGAACTAGCACGTCAGCAACATTTTGACTTGATCCTGATGGATGTGCAGATGCCCGTTATGAATGGCTACGAGGCCACAGCCAAGTTACGAGAAGAGCTCAAGCTACAAACCCCCATCATTGCCTTAACAGCGAATGCCATCCGGGGCGATAACCAGAAATGCTTGGAAGCAGGCATGAATGATTACCTCTCTAAGCCTTTCCACGAAGACGAGCTGCTCAAGATTATACACGAATGGTTACTATGCGCTCCTAAACAGCAAGCAGGCAAACTTTACCGGCTTGATATTCTCAAGGAAGCGGCGCACAATGATTTTAAGTTTATCACCTTCATGCTTCGCACGTTTTTGAAAAGTAGCGAAGACGTGCTCAGTAGTCTCAATACCGGTTTGCAAACTGGCAATGTGGAAGTTCTGAAAGCAGCGGCCCACAAAATCAAGCCTAGCTTACGCCACCTTCAGATCCACCAGGTATTGGTACTAGTCGAACAGTTGGAAAGCTGGGATTCTTCTTTCGATAAGCTACTCTTGACTGAG
>Ga0325401_1002730_pt1 | contig 15822 bp, 10 predicted proteins | sample PopdelMetagenome_FD_205666 | JGI IMG/M metagenome (GOLD analysis project Ga0325401, IMG submission 205666) | Populus deltoides microbial communities from Bellville, Georgia, United States - Xylem-PdKOR-R2 | ecosystem: Host-associated > Plants > Phyllosphere > Stem > Wood/Secondary xylem | place...
AAATTTATTAATAAAAAGAATATTGTTGAAAAACCAATGATTTGGATAAAAGAATATAATGTAAATTCAAATTAGTTCTTTGTTTAGTTTAACTATAAGAGAATTGCATGTAAATTCTAAAATTATAGGATCAAATTAAAACCTTAAAACATAACAAAAATGCTTGAATAAAATTACATAAATAAAATTTAAACTAATTGTTAAGAACACATGCTTGTGGAAACACTTGAAATTTGATTTAGATGAATATATGTTGTTATCAATGATCTATCATTTGTCATTAACATTTTATTATTCATCTCTTAGTGCAAAAGAAATGATTACAATTAGTTTCCTAAAATTTTAATAACACCACCTTGATTAGTTGTACTATAAAACATGGTCTATGAACCCTAGAAAATATAACTTTAAATCTCTCTACAATATAACAGAATCCATATATGCTTTAGAGTAGAAGAAAAAACAAAGAATAGTATTATGAAAAAGAAAGGAAATTATTATGGAAAACTAAGGTGAAGAAGAGTTGAATAATATGTGTAAAAAAATCTTTCTTCAACCTCTGTTCTTTAATTACCCGTCATAAAATAATATTAACTTGACAATTTTTAGGCTTTGAAATCCAACCGTTTTCATTTTAATAAAAAAAAAATGTTTAGGTTAAAGAAAAAGACTTTTTAGATTGTTTATTCATGTGTTGAACAATAAATAATCTTTAAGGGCTTAAAACTTATTCATGGATTGGAAAAAAAATCTTTAAGAGCCTAAAAATTATTTTATAGCAAACCCAAATAAAAGACTTGGACCCGAGACTCGAAGCTTAGGGCCTCTACTTGAGCTTCTGCCTAATGTGTGCGGCTTAAGCCTAAAACCTACTTAGCATAGGCCTTCTTCTCCTTATAAACTTTGGTGCCCTACGAGCTCAATCTTAATACTTCAACTTTCCATCATATAAGTTAGAAGAGAATCATGTAATCTCTTAAAGTGAGATTGAATGTTTTTGGATTTATAAAACATGTCAATTAAGGGTTTTTAGAGATCAATTTCTCATTCACCCATAATTTATTTTAATCAAATTAATATTTCATGTTAAAGTATTTTTGTTGAAGAAGAATTTTCAAGAAAATCTTAATCCTAAAAATAAGTGGTCTCAACTTTTAATTTGATCTTTAAATGTTCCTATTAACCATAAACAAATTTCTAAAAGATACAAAAAATAATGTAAAAAGAATTTTTCATCTTTGAGGTGTGAATAGTTTTTTAGTTTCTATACAAATTTTTTAAAACAATTAATAAGGATTTGTTTACCTTAAAAATATTAGAAGAAATGAACATAAAAAAAAAAATAGGTGAACCAAACACGGCTCTTATTGAAATATTGGAGAATTTAAAAAACAATATTTTTGGTGTTTTCTAGTTTTCAAAGAATTGAAGAATAATAGGTGAACCAAAATCACCTTTTATTAAAAACATTTGCTTATACTTGCTTGTTGAAGTACTTAGAATTTGATTTAATAAGGCCAATAAGACAAAAAGGTATGAGACCTCTAAGAAATTATTTCACTGCAAAATGATAGAGGGTTCTTCAATGAGCACTCATGTTTTGAAAATAATTGGCTATATTAAGAAATTAGGTCAATTGGCTTTTGTCATAAACTATGAGTTAAGTATTGACTTGGTCTTGCAGTCATTACCCCCAAAGTTTTTCGCAATTTATTAAGAACTATCACATGAACAAGTTGGATAGTACATTGTCAGAATTGCTTAATATATTTAAGACTACAAAAGAGGCCCTTAAGGGAAAAAAAAAAAAAAAAAGGTCCAGTTCTTCTAGTTTAGTCTTCTATAATGTCTAAAAAGAAGGATAAGAAAAAAAAGGTGTTGTCTCTAAAGCAAACAAACCTACAAGGGGCATCAAGAAAGACAAGGGCACTTATCTTCATAATGGAAAGGAAGGACATTAGAGGAGAAATTGCAACGAATACCTTGCAACCGTGAAGGTTAAAAAGCTTAACGAAGCTTCTACTTCAAGTATGTTTATAATTTTAAACTATCTTACTATTTTGCATTGTAGTTCTCGGGTATTGGATACCGAATGTGGTTTTCACATTGCAATAGCATGCGAAAACTAAAAAAAAAGTAAAAGATTAGTTGAAAAAAAAATGGACATACGACTCAGTAATGAAGCAAGGGTTGCTACATTAGTTGTAAGAACTAGTTATTTTGTTTTGCCTAATAGGTTGATACTAAAACTTTATAATTGTCATTTTGTTCCAGTATTTGAAGACATCATTTTCATTTTATTTAGTATTACATTGATTTAAATTTATTATTGAGGACAAATGTTGTTCTTTTATAATAATAATGTTTTTATAGATCTGGTAATTGTACTAATGGTTTGTATATACCTGAATTTAAAATGTCCATGTTCAATATAAATTGTAATAAAATTGAAATATAGATTGAAATAAGTATTAAGAAACTTCAATTGAATCGATGTGGTTAATATTTGACCAAATATTTTAAGAATTATCTAAAAGAGAATGAGATTCTTTACACTTCTTAGAACACTACATCCAAATAAAATATATTCTTAACGCTAAAACATTAAATGTTTAGCTTGAACCTTAAGAAACATAAAATCTCTATAAATTTGGTAGGACATGTCATGCATCAATGATATAAGGACCACTCATGAAAATTGTGAATGACATATTGCTCATAATTAATAAGCCTACGAATTACTTGGAAGTAATATATTATATTTATTCCAAGAAATGACTTAAAGCTATAGACTTCATGTATTAACCAAATTTGAAACTTCGTTGATCGACCTGAAGGGATAAAACCTAATGGATCTAAGTGAGTCTTTAAGAGAAAGACTAACATGAAAGGCAATGTACAAATATACTATGCAAGCTTTAAGGAGTAGGAATATCCGATTTTGATGGTATAATTAACTGATTTGATTTCATAAAAAATATGGATAAACCTTGTGTTTGCAAAAGGTTAGTGGGAATGATGTATTTTTTCTAATATTATATATAGATGATATATTTAGAAATGACTTATCTTTTCTTTAATCAGTAAAGTTTTAATTGTTCAAGAATTTCTCCATAAAGAAATTGATAGAAACAACATATATTGGATATAGAGATCTATAAACATAGATCTAGAAGGTTGCTTAAATTGTTCCAATTCATGCATATAGACTGGATGATAAAATAGTTTAGTATAGAAGAATCTAAGATTTGATTCTTATCTATTTTTCATGGAACACCTCCCTCTAAGGACATATGTTCTAAGACACAGATTAAGAGATATATGATGAAAATTATATCCTATACTTGGCTATAGGATCCATCAATGATAAAGATAAACTAGAAGTTCAAAATTATTTGAATTAAGATTTGTTCTCAATGAAATGTTGGAAAAATAGTAAATACCAGTCAATATATGTTTTAGTCTAAATGGTAGTGCTCTGAGTTATAAGAGTTCCAAATAAGAGAGCACAACTAATTTTATAACTAAATAAGAGTACACCTGCACGTTTAAGGAAACAAAAAGGTTGTTTGGATCAAAAAGTTTATCAATGAACTAGGTTAGTTCCTAGCATTGTTGATCTAGTGGCCTTGTACTATGATAACAATGAACTAGCTTGCTTTCATGTTACTGGTTGCTGATTGTGCTGGTGCATTGCCTCCCTGCTTATCAGTTGTTGTTCTCTTTATTAGGATTCCTAGTTTCAGCTGTATTCTAGATGGGTAGTTGCTGCATGTTTTTTTTTCTTGTTTCTTGGATGTTGTTGGCTACTCTCGGTCTCTGTGGGAGCTCATCTCAGTTTGTGTTTTAGGGAGCCTATTCCCTTTTCATGTTTATATTTGTATATATATTTGACTTGCTGGTTCTCCAGCTCTGTTTCATTTAATCTATAAATTTCTTACATTTGATTAAAAAAAAAAAACCTTCACAATTTCAATTACAACAATAATTATAAGTGTATTTAAACCCTTTAACATAAATTATTACAAGTATTTCTTTCTAATCAAATATCTTATCTACAGAAAATAGATATAATGTGTTGTCCAAAATAAATCCACAATAAAAGGAAAATAAGCTCTTGAATTTTTTTTCTATTCTTTTAACTATAACACATATATAAATAACACAAGAAATATAACAAGCACAAGCAACACATAATTCTACCAAATATGGTCACCATAAAAACCCAAATTTGAATTTTATTACTGAATATTCGATCTCTTGGATGTCCAATCAAGACCCTCTAACTTTTTTTCTCTCTTCACTTTAGAATTTGCGTAAAAAACATCAATTGACAAATGATTTCTCTTCCACTAGCTTCTAAAGTAATGAATTGTAAACCGCAAACATGATTTATCAACATGTGTTTAATCCGTATAACCTTTAAACAAATCTATCTTAGTGATAATTGTAAACTTGTGATCAACATAGCCTAATCTAATAATTGTACCGTACATGTTCTATTTACACTCAATCTTTAACTTATTAATGAGGACACTATTGATGACATCATCATCATTATTTTCATTATATCTGTTATCATTATCAATATAATCATCATCAAAATAAATATCATAAATCTCCAAGATACTCATCTCGATCAAGAAATTAACTCCTCTACTTATGCCTTTGAAACATATTTTTCAAATTGGTTATTGATTTGTGATTACTCTTTTCACAATCCTCCAGTTTTTTCTTCATCTCCGTCAATTTTTGGGTAATTTTTAAAATCACCGCAACAACTTTATCACTTCCAATCGACATGTTAATTCTGTAATTTATCTTTGCGTATTTTCTATCACCAGTTCCTGGATGTCGTTTTCTTGAGGGAGAACCTCCTCATTTCCTCCTACATGAGTAAATTTTTACTCTTCAACCACCTTTTCTAGCAAAGATTATTCAGAGGCACATAACAACTAACCACTAGGAATCGTTAAACTCTGATACCAACTAACACGAACAAAAATAACTCAAGAAAAATAGAAAGCACATGTAACCCATAATTTTTTTGAATAAGGTCACCACAAGAACTCTAATTTGAATTTTATTATTAAATATTTTCTCTTCAAATGGTCTCCTCAAATATAAACTAAACAACCCTATTTATAACAGTAATTGGCGTACATTGTAAGAAAAAAAATTTTCTAAGCTAAATAGGAAGAATAAAAACACCATAAAAAAATAATTTCCTAAATTAAATAGAAATGAAAATAACTAAGAAAACAAATAACTTCATCTAAAAGTCCTCATACATCAAATTAATTTTAACATTTTTATATAAAAAAAATTATGCCATTCTTAACTTACGTTAAACATTAGGCATGCATGCCAAAACGTTTCCTCAATCAAATACCTTTACGTCAAATATTTGCACGTACATCTAACTCAGCTATTGGCTTGCTAGCTAATTACCCTATGAAAAACTTGACAGTTCCTAGATCATAGAACGGTAGAAGAAGTCATAAAATGGATACTACTTGTCACAGGGTGACGTAGAATGGCGGGCTTCCCTCTTGGGAGGTATTGAGAAAAGAAAGGGTTTTGAGTTTAATCATAAAATTAGAATTAAGGTTCAAGAGTTGCCACCTAATATTATGGTTACTAGTAAACCTATGGTCTGCTAGAGTTCGAGTAAGAGACTAGTTGTGCAAGAGAAAGACGCATCACCCCTAGTGCATCCTACCTAAGGTATGCTGCATTGTTGTTTGACTATTATTCTAAGTCTTGTTCTTGTCTAAGGTTCAAGACATATCTTCTTTTGTGAGGAAATCTCTATCTTATCGAGCTAAATCCTAACCATTCCAAAGTCTAAATTTTAGCATCATATTTATTTTGCACTTTGTATTTTTTATCTTAAATATCTAAGGGCATACTCTACTGTATAGTTTTATACTCTCAAGTATTAAAGTTTACACCTAAACCCTAATACTTTAAATATAAAGTGAACAAAATGATTGCTGAAGGGTTTTTGATATTTTGACCAAATCCTAATGGATAACTATAAATTGGTCATGATATCCATTTTTTTTTCATTTTTAAAACATGAGAAAGATGCAACTTTTTGTTTTTTTTATGAAAATACGTTTGGAAAAATTTTAGGATTCGGCTATATGCATGAAAATAAAACATTTTGTTTTTGCTTTTTGAAAAAGGAAATTAATTTTAAAAGATTTGAGATTTTTTTTAATTTTCAAAAAAAAATTAGAAACGTTTTGGAGAAAACAAAATATTTTAATACCGGATATATATCTTACAGTGTAAATATACAACCTGATATTATGCAAAATTGGTGGGAAAACATGTGATAAAATCGCAAATTTTTTTAAAGGACTTTTGAAATTTTTTGGTATTTTTTTGTTTTTTTATATTTTAATATTATTTATTAATATATTATTATTAAATATATTGAGCTAGACCGGACCCAGTCCGGTCAGGTTAGGCCGACAACGACCTAACGAACCTGACTCTCTTTTTTTTAAGTGGACTGGATCTAGCCTAGGCCCGCATGGTCACTAGCCCAGCCTAGTGACCATGGGGTTAATTATTATGGCCACTGCATATAGAATGCAATGGTCAGGCAGTTTTGGAGGAGAAAAAAAGAGAGAAAACTTTGGGGACATTCCTGGTGTATTAGGGGGGAAGACTGACACATGTTGGTGGTGGCAACAATGATTGAGACGCGGTGGATGAAGTGGCCAAAGTGGTGGTCGAGAGGGGGAAAAAGAAAAATTAGGCAGAAAGATGGTTTTTTTTACTTTGGCTTCCGATATCTCCTCCTTCAGAACATGGAATCTACCTCTATTTATAGAGGGTGGAAGAAGGACACTTTGTCTCTTTTGAGGACAAATCTTGGCCCTTGATTTAGCTAGGACGGATCCGAATCGTTGGCTCAAAGTTGTCATCATGGCTTGAAAAGGTTGCTGCAGAAGGGCTGGTTGGGTTGACCATTTTAGGGCGGTGCCGAGGTTACTATAGTGTCAATCAGCCAGAAAAAACCATACTAGGGTGTAGTCGGATGTTAGGCCATTAGTTTCATGCATTTTTTGTCAAATTTGATGGGGAGATAAAACATTAAATGACCATGTTTTTTCAGGCGAAATGGAAAGAAGACAATGATCGTTTGTCTTTTCTTTTTTACTGTTTTCAAAACGGTGCCATTTTGGGTTTTGGGTTTTAATTTAGGGGTTTGGTCAAAGTTTAATTTGGTCCTCCGTCTTTTAATTTCTTTCATTTGCATCCTTGTTTGACCATAAACTTCTAATTTTATGCAATTTTGCCCTTGCCGAACTTCAATGTCAACCCCAAATTTCAGCGACTTTTTCATTTTGATCTTTGGTCTTGGATTTATACAAATTGACCCTTAATTGACTATTAAACTTTCAATTATATTCTATTTCACCCTTGATTTCAATCATTTGGGTCCTTATAGTTTGACATCTTTTGTAAAATGCTTATTGGCTGAGAATTTCTTCAAATTAGCTCTTAATTGACCCTAAAACTTTGATTTTCTTGCAATTCTACCCCTGATTGAACCAACTGATTTTGTAAAAATTAAATTTGATCTCCTAAAATTTTATTTTTCTCAATTAAGCCCAAATTAGGCTTTCAAACCTAATGTTTCACCAATTAAGCTCTTAATAAAATTAATTTGACCTATTTAAAGTATAATTAAGTCCTTGCACCTAATTAAATCCTTCAATTGAATCCAAATTAATTCTTAAACATAATTAAACTTTAATTTGACTCTTGATTAAATCAAATTGGCCTGTTAAAAATCTAATTATATTCTTGGATATAATTTTATGCAGATTTGTCCAATAATGATTTAATTTGACTTTGAATATGCATTGTCTCTTCAGTTTTTGGTAAAATAAAGTATAATTAGACTTCTGATTCCATCCAAACTTGCAGCTTGATTTTTTTCTTGCTTTTATCAAAATATCAGTCTTCTTACTATTATTATTTTATTTTTATTTTGGAAAGAAAAAATGTAAATTTGAAGAATAACCCAAAAATAGATTATGACACTACTTGTGTGTATTAATGATGTGTCTTAACTTCCAAACCCAAACTAACTAACAATGTAATATAAAGATAAAGGAAAATAGGTTTGGTTATTTGATTTTTTTTTAATGATGTTTAGACTAAAAAAAATACAGGATTTGTAATGGAAATGAGAGATAAAATTTCAATGAAACACTTTGATAAGTCAAAGACGTCACATAAAAGTTCCTATCAAGATAAAAACATCACACTCTTTGTAATTAAAAGTGACAAGTCTGATTTGTTTGTCAACTAATTCTTAAAATATAAGAACAGGGAAGAAAACTCTCTAAAAAAGTTGAAAAGATTTATATTCTTTCAAAAGTATCTAATATTTGGTCTGGAACACCATTAAATACTTGAAACAACCTTCCAAGTCTAGGAATTATCAAAATGACATAATTGAGATCCAAATAAATAATTTTGTTTAGAAACTAAACAAATAATAAATAGCATGATTTTACTTGTAGAATACATACACAAACATATAAAAATTAAAAACCATAACTTTTCGTACAAAACTTCAATGCTTGTATGGTTGGACAAATTAAAAAGATAACATTCTGAACTTAAAAACTACATAGAATGAGCTTATTTTACAATGCTTTACAATGCAATAAAGTAATGAAAATTCAAGCTCAAATTGGCTCACAGGTTAATAGCAAATCTAAACTCTTCAAAACTCTCAAATTATGTCTGAAGCTTTATTTGAAAACAAACAAACTAATCTGAACTATTTTCATTCAATTTTACAAGCCTCCAAACTCATCGAAGTGTTTTAGTCGTGCTAATATCACATGTTAAGGCATTTTATACGTATTTTACTTTAACTCTCCTAACTAGAATCACAATGCCTATCAATTAAAAAACAGCAACAATCTTTGTCTATCTGAAGAACGCTCTCATTCCAGTGGGACCTCCAAGCAATTGGAGCTTACAATTACACAAGGTGAAATGTAAAAAATGTCATTTTAAAGGTTAAAACGGGTCATCTTGCTAAGTGAGGAAGTTGCTACTTCACGGAAGTACAGTAAAAACCTCCACATCAACAGTTACTGGACTTCTGACGGAGTACTCAAATGTCCATCCATGACAAGCACCAGCATGCACACCATTTTTATTGACAGCAACAACAGCTCCCACAAAATCTGGAAATTTTCTTGCAATTCTTGATATTGCATCCTTTGCAGCAAGCCTAGGTTCCATACCTAATCTCATACTTTCAACAACTTGATAACTGAAAGAGACAAGGATAGCTTAGCTTTAAGTAAAACCAAAGCATCAAATAAATGAGACAAGGCTAAATACTAGAGGTAGGATGAAACAGTATAAGAAAGACGAGTCTCATATTTGCTGCAAAGGTCTCAAAATTAAGAATCAACTCATAGATAACCCAAACTAGTTTATTATTCCTGATAGAGCCAAACCAAGCAAAATTTCCTGTCAGCTGAGCGTATTTGTCTTAAAGCATCGAGATTGACAGCATTATCCCGAGTTCAGCCTATGTAATGGAACTCTAAAAGTATGGGTCGTTAAATGGTGTGAAAATACCTTTAGTGATGGTTTACCAAGAATAACTTCATCATTCAAAAAGTAAAAAGACTGATATTCATTACAATACCATGGAAGGAAGCGCATCATGATGTCGCCATCCCCAGTTGCACCACAAGCACCAACATCAGTATCAGCATATGCTGAAGATCCCGCAATGGGTCCATCACCTACCCTGCAGTCAAAGAAAGAATACATTAAATCAACGAGATGAATGCTTAACCTGAACCAAAATACCTTACACCGGGGGGGTTTGAGGGGTACAGTGCTCAAAACTTCTTGTCAATTACAATATTTAAAGGAAAAGCTTTTTACATTTGAAGAGATATCTCAAAGCTTAAAGACTCAAGGGTGGGAGACAAGATGCTGCTGCCAAATTTCATTGGAAGCAGAATCTGACACGTTTTAATCATAGTTCATTTCCACAATGTTTACAGTATATCGCATTGGCAATGGATTCATCCACATCGACTTCATATTCACCTTACCTTCCAGGGATCTTATAAGTGGCTCCATTAGTTGATGTTCCAACAGCTACATGTCCCATCTACATGAAAAGCAAAAGAATTCCTTCTGTAAATATATATGCAGGAAGACTGTATGCATGTGCGCGCATGCTAGTGGAATTCGTATCTGCAGTTTCATCAACTCACTTTATCAATAACAGCCATTGATATGGTGTCATGATTGTGAGGACCAACAAGAGATGATCTTGGTTCAGCAACTCCCATCAGGTTGCGTGTGGAACACCCCCCCTCTTTAACATCCATGCTAGCCTTTGCATGATAAGGGCCACAACTATCTAAAGGAACAACATCTTTCCAAAAATTAGGCTGGCAGTTATTCTCTTTCCATTTACTCCACTTCCTGATGGAATCGGAAGAACTAAGGTTACTCGGTCCTGGGAGACCCATAGAAATGGCAAAGGCTGAGGCCTTCTCCCCGACAAGCAAAGTGTGCTTTGTATGCTGCATCACTAATTTTGCAGCTCTAATTCCATCTTTCACAAACCTCATGGCAGCAACAGCTCCAACCTCCATTGTCACCTATGCATAAAAGGATCTTCATTTATAATGTAAGCAAACCAGCATGCAGCAGTAAAGAGAACAAGAATATTAATGAAAGGAAAAGGAGAATAGTGTTTACCCCATTCATGATCAAGGCATCAATAGTAGTTTCTCCATTCTCATCTGGACTGCCCCCAGGTCCCACTGTTCATTCCAGATTCAAATTACTAGAGACAATCAGTTAACAAACCTTAGCTAAAAGCTACAATAATTAAAACACACATCGACTACGACTAGATATGAACTTGATAGAACACATCATAAAATTCGCAATTTGAGATGATATGTTAAAACACTAAACATGAAACTTCAAGTAAATGATGTTATGCCATAAAAATCAAAAATTAAGGAATTTATTTAAGCAAATGGGTCTATTTTATGAAAGATTAAGTATTCTATTAAGTCATTTCATGGAAAGAATAATAATTAATTAACATTTAAATAAAATATTTTACCTGTACCATCACACCTGAGTTCCTCACAAGCAGAACAACCCTCTACAACAGCATCAACAGCAGAATGGCCACCATCAACAGCCCTCCAAGCAGCTCTAACAGCTTCTTTGAAAGGCCAGGTGCTCACTACTAATGGGTACTGCTTTGAGATCGCAACCCCATCATCTCCTATTACCTTATAAACCATAAATAAATAAATACCCATGTCATAAATTGCTAAGAACAATCAACATTCAATAAAGAAATTGAAATATAACTGCAATTATGAAGATTTGATCTTTCATTTCCATTTTTATTCCCTTCGTTTTCTCAGTATCCAAACAGAAGTGAAATGAAAAGTTATTTTTAAAAAAAGAATAAAGAAAAAGGAGAAGAGATAATTCGTTTACCATGGAGAACAAAGTAGAGAAGAAGACAAGAGTGATGAAGGGCAGGATTCTGTTGGCCATGGAACTAGGACTCTGTTCCGTTATGCTCTGGTCTGTTAAACTGGTCTTACACATAAATTTAAACTGCTCTGTATATATCGTTGGGTTATTTTTAAAATATTTTTAATTTAAAAATATATTAAAATAATATTTATATTAAAATATCTAAAACACTAAGAAAATAATTAATTTAAATAAAAAAAATTCAAAAATATTTTTGAAATAAAAAACCTCAAAAAAAAACAACATGTTATTTTTATTTTTTTATTAACATGTGTATTTGAATTAGTTTATGCATACTTTAACTAATTCTATAAATTCTGAAATTAAATATTAATAACTATGCAAATTTTTATTGGTGTTGATAGGATTTACACTTGTAATTATTAAAAAAACAAATACCAATTGAACTATCCATCAAGATTTTCCACTTGCTATTTTGATTACATGAAGAGGGGTGTGGGGATTAAGCCCTTATGGCAATAATTTGAAAGTCAAAATGGGGCCATTTTTTAGATGTGTACTTTGGAGTGGCAAATTGTTTTAACAAACATTACAATATAATATAATTAAGTTAAATGGGCTCTTTTTCATGATAATTTATTGCTACATTAACATCTCTTCCAAGTGAATAAAGGATCTAAACCCAATACGGGGACAGTGTGGACACCGTCCAAGCCAACATGCTTTGACCTTCACATCTAATTTCAAGATAATCATGAACGCATCTAAATCCAATTTGATACTATTTTTAATATTAATATTTTTAATAATAATAATAAATAATAATACTATTTTTGATATTAATACTTTTAATCATAATAAAAATAATTATAACACAAATAATATTTTTTTAATATTAAATTTTAAAAAAAATTATTAATTATTTTATTAATAATATCAATTATAATAAAAATAATAATAATTTTAATATTCACACTATTAATTATAATATAAATAATTATAGTAAGAATTTCAATGATGATTACAAAACAAATACTAATATTTTTTATATCAATACTTCGAGTTATAATAAAAGTAATAATATTTATAACACAAATAATAATATTTTTGATATGAACACTTTGAATAATAATTTCAAGGACCCAACTTGGGGTTAGGCGCGAACAGGTCCGGACCCAACTTGGGGTTGTCATAGGTAATCAAGCCTTTTGTGAAGACCCAAGTGCCAGGTGGCGCTCGGGTGTGCCCAAGTGCCACATGGTGCATGGGTCACAGCAAAGGGCCTGATTATCTTGGGTCTGAGGTAGGACCCGATTGTCTTGGGTCCGGCATCATATACTCAGCTCAATGGATATGGCGTGACCCAATTCTATTGAGTCTTGATGAAAGATTTTAAATATTTTAATTTTTATTATCATTAAAAGTATTACTATCAAAAATAATATTATTTTTGTTATAAATATTTTAATTTTTATTATAATTAAAGTATTAATATCAAAAATAGTTTTATTTGTTTAATGAATAGTATTTGCATTAAAAAATATTATTATTGCTGTTAAAATTTAAAATATTCATATAAAAAATAGTATTATTTGTGCTATAAGTATTATTATTTTATTTATAATTAATAGTATGAATACTAAAAATATTATCAATTGTCGTATAAATAATACTATTTTTATTATAAGTAATAATATTATAATAACAATGGAAAGCGTCACGTGGCGCTTGGTCTGCCCTTGCACCACGTGGCGGTTAGACTATCATAACTAATTGGTCTTTTGCCAAGACTCATGCGCGAGGTGGCGCTTGGGTCTGCCCCTTGCATTAGAGCCGCCTAAGCGCCATGTGGCATTGGAGCTGCCATAGTTAATCGGGCCTTTTTGCCAAGACCCAAGCGCCAAGTGGCACTGGGGTTTGCCCCGCGTATTTGAGTTGCCCAAGCGCTAGGTGGCGTTTGGGTCTGCCCCGCGCAAGGTCAGGGCTGCCCATGCGCCATGTGGCTCTCGGTCTGCCCCGCATAAAGGCCGAGCCACCGAAGCGCCAGCTATCCTTGCGTGGGCAGCGCCAGCGCCAGGTGCCCGCTCCCCATGGCCTGCAATCCCACCAAAACTTGTGCTGACAATTTTCTCCCCAACTATCCCTTCAATGCCAAATGCACCCCAACAAAAAGACGATCTCATCCCTCCCTCGCTATCATTGCAACTCTTTGTGTCAAGGGCTGGGCTGTCATTACACTGCTCCAATCCACAATGCGTTTTGTCTATGTAAATAGTAACAGAGGCACTGAGCCCTTTTATTATATTATGTAATAAAGATGACATGAATAATGATTCTACCATGAAAGGTACTGATTCTAAAATGTATAGATATTCAAAAGATCTAATAATAAGAGTTTTGGTGAAACAACTACAAAGTATCTTAACAAGTCGAATTAGCATGAATGAAGCTTCAATAAGCTTACAGGCTTGTAAATTAAATGAAAGTCATTCAAATATCTTTGTTTGTTTTCGAATAAGGCTTGGATCATGATTTAGGAGTTTTGTAGAGTTTGAGTTTGTTATTAGCCCGTGAGCTAATTTGAGCCTGAATTTTCACCACTTTATTACTTTGAAAGAATAAATGTCATCTTTCTACTTTGTCCAACCATGCATGCACTGGAGTTCTGTATGAAAAGTTATGGTTGTTTCAATTTTTGTGTGTTCTATAAGTTAAAAACATGTACTATTTATTATTTGTTTAATTTTATAAACAACGTTATTTCATTTTGAGATTTGGCTAAAGAACAAATTAGACTTATCACTCGTAATCACAAAGAGTGTGTAATTTTTATCCTAATAGGAATTTTTTTATGGCGTCTTTGACTTATCAAGTAGTTTTATCATTTATTTCCATTACAAATCATGTAATTTTCAGCCTAATCACCATAAGAAAAACAATATAACCAAACCTACTTTCCTTCATTTTCATATTAGATTGCTAGTTTGTTCCGATTAGAAAACTAAGGCATATCAAGAGATAAACCCAAGACTATCACATTGTATAATAGGAGGAAAAGATAATGATATACGTAAATATTTTAGAACCATTTGAGTATTACGATGAGTCTTTCATGGTGTTATAATGAATGCTAATCTATTATGGAATGTTCATATGAGTATTATGAAGGATCTACTATTTTTTATAAGGAATGCTAAACTGATACGAAATGTCTGTACGAGTATTATGAATGATCTATTATTGAGATATATTGAATGCTAAGTTGTTATAAAATGTTGAATGAATATTATGATTAGCTTCGACTAATGGCATCCTCGAGGAATTGTTGGGTTGCGATTGATGATTAGCTTCGGCTAATGGCATCCTAGAGGGATGGTCGGGATGGATTGATGATTAGTTGTGGCTAATGGCACCCGCAATGGATAGCCGGGTTGTGTTTGATGAGTAGCTTCGGCTAATGGTATCCTAAATGGATGGCTGGGTTGCGTTGATAATTAGCTTTGGCTAATGGCATCCTAGATGGATGGTTGGGTTGTACTGATGATTAGTCTCGATTAATGGCATCCTAGGAGGATAGCCGGGTTGAATATTACGATTAGCTTTGACTAATGGTATCTTAGATGGATGACCAAGTTGATTATGATGATTGGCTTCGGCTAATGGTATCTTTAGGAGATGACGGGTTTGATTTTGTGATTAGTTTTTGTTAAAGGCATCCGAGACGGATGACTGAGTTTAGATGTTGTGATTAGCTACGGGTAAAAGCATCAAAGCTAGATGACCGAGTTAAAGTGAAGTAATTAACCTCGACTGATATTTAAACTTCGACCTCACAACTTCTATGGAGAGGCTGGGGTGTATGAGTGAGAATAATACATTTAACGAAATAATAAGGATTGTACAATGTATATGAGAAGTAAAAAAAGGAATGTACTTATTTTAAGTTGATAACGAAAAGTAACAATAATGTTCTTCTAGTTGTTTATTATCATGTTTGGATTATTCATAATTCTTGTATCTATGTTGTTTTTGTAATCGGAACATCACACAATCAAGGGGCGTAGGAAAGCCCGTTCCACGGGTTCATATATTTTAAAAGGTGCAATGTAATAGTATGTTTTAGGTATTATGTATTTGATATGAATGAATGTGCTAGTTGTATGGTTGTCGATGGACACTTTTGTATTAACTCGTAACGATACAATATTAGTTTGGGAATGCTAGTTTATGCATATGTTAATGAGATGTAATGTAAACTTATGATTATACCAATAT
>Ga0325401_1002731_pt1 | contig 15822 bp, 17 predicted proteins | sample PopdelMetagenome_FD_205666 | JGI IMG/M metagenome (GOLD analysis project Ga0325401, IMG submission 205666) | Populus deltoides microbial communities from Bellville, Georgia, United States - Xylem-PdKOR-R2 | ecosystem: Host-associated > Plants > Phyllosphere > Stem > Wood/Secondary xylem | place...
CGCCACCTCGAGCAGGTGCCCCTCGACGTCGACGGCGGGGTCCACGGACGGCCAGTTGTGCCGCACGACGACCTCGAGCGCCCGCTGGCGGCGCTCGGCCGGCCAGCCGGCGCCGGCGGTCAGCGCCACGGCGACCTGGCCCCCGGCCTCCTCGTAGGAGAGCGCGACGTTGTCGTAGGCCTCGACCAGGCCGATGTCGTGCAGCACGGCCGCGGTCCGGAGCAGCTCGTGGTCGACGCCGCGGCGGTCCTCGACCAGGGCGAAGGCCTCCGCCCACAGCCAGGAGCGGAGCACGTGGTTGAGGAGCGCCGGGGTGTGGCAGGCGGTGGCGAGCTCGAGGGCCGCCCTCGTCGCCGGAGTCTCGGGGGCGCGGAGGTCCTGCAGGCGCATGCGGCCATCGTCGCAGCGGGTCCGTGCCACCCGTACGCTCCGGGCGTGGGATCTCCGACGAGCGGGGCCGTGGCCGGCCCGGGTGCCGCGTGACGCAGTCGGTCGAGCTGCTGCTCGACGCCGCGTCGGAGGCGGCCGTGCTGGCCGAGTGGGACCGCCTCGCGGAGGCTTCCCTGCCGACCGAGCGTCGGGACGAGCCCAGCCCGACGCACCGGCCACACGTCACGTTGTGGGCGGGCGCGCAGGTGGCGCCCGAGGTGGACGCGTCGCTGCCGGCGCTCGTGGGCGAGCTCGCGCTGCCCGTCCGGCTGGGCGCGCTGCTGGTCTTCGGACCGCGGCGCGGACGGCTGGTGGTGGTGCGGCAGGTCGTGGTGAGCGCCGCGCTGCTCGCGCTCCAGGCCCGCGTCGCCGCCGCGTGCGGCGTCGAGGACGACAGCCACTTCGCGCCCGGGCGCTGGACCCCGCACGTGACCCTCGCGCGCCGGGTGCCGGTGGAGGAGCTCGGCGCGGTGGTGCAGGCGCTGGGCGAGGTCGACGACCTGGATGCCGTCGCCGGCGCCTGCCGCCGCTGGGACGGCGACGCGAAGGTCGCGTGGACCCTCGCGCCGCCGGGACCCTAGGGCTTAGCGGCGGCCCTTGCTGCTGAACGACGCGGCGGAGTGCGAGGAGCCACCGCTGGTCGTGGAGTAGGCGAGCGCGCTGCCCGACCCGCTCCCCGAACCGCCACCGGTACGGCGACCGGCCGGGCGGGCCGTGCCGCGGCCCTTGGCGGCCGGGGCGGCGCTACGGGCGGGACGACCGCTGCCGCGGCCGCTCGGCTGCGCCGCGGCCTTGGGCTGGCCGCCACCGCTGCCGCCGCGACGGCGTCCGCCGCCGCCGCCGCCGCTGCGCGGGCGGGATTCGCCCGCACCGCTGTCGCTCGAGACGGCGACGGTGAGGCCGCCGGGGAGGCTGCGCTCGCCCGGCGCGAGCTGGCTGAGGACGGGGTCGTGGGTGCCCTGGACGCGGCTGGTCGTCGGCGAGATGCCCGCGGCCTTGGTCAGCGAACGCACCTCGCGCAGCTGCTCGCCGGTGGCCAGCGTGACGACGGTGCCGTCGCTGCCCGCGCGGGCCGTACGCCCGGAGCGGTGCGTGTAGGCCTTGTGCTCGACGGGCGGGTCGGCGTGGACGACGAGGGCCACGTCGTCGACGTGGATCCCGCGGGCGGCGATGTCGGTCGCGACGAGCGTCGTGGCCTTGCCGCTGTGGAAGGCGTCCATATTCCGCGTCCGGGCGTTCTGGCTCAGGTTGCCGTGCAGGTCGACGGTCGGGATGCCCTTGGCGTTGAGCTGGCGGGCGAGCGCCTTGGCGCCGTGCTTGGTGCGGGTGAAGACGACCGTGCGGCCCGGCGCGCTGGCCAGGTCGGCGAGCACGCCGAAGCGCTGCTCGCGGTCGACGTGCAGGACGTGGTGGGTCATGGTCGAGACCGGCGACTGCGCCGAGTCGGCCTCGTGCACGACGGCGTCGTGGAGGAAGCGCTTCACGAGCACGTCGACCTGCGCGTCGAGCGTGGCCGAGAACAGCAGGCGCTGGCCGTCGCGCGGCGTCTGGTCGAGCAGGCGGCGGACGACCGGGAGGAAGCCGAGGTCGGCCATGTGGTCGGCCTCGTCGATGATCGTGACCTCGATGCCGCCGAGCGAGGCGTGGCCCTGCTTGACGAGGTCCTCGAGGCGCCCGGGGCAGGCGATGACGATGTCGACGCCCTTGCGCAGCGCGGTGACCTGCGGGCCCTGGCTGACACCGCCGAAGACGGTGCGGGAGGTGAGGCCGGTGGTGGCGGCGAGCGGCGCGAGGGCCGCCTCGATCTGGCCGACGAGCTCACGCGTCGGGGCCAGGATCAGGGCGCGAGGAGCGCCAGGCCGGCGGCGCGGCGAGGTCGCCGACAGGCGGGCGACCAGGGGCAGCAGGAAGGCGTACGTCTTGCCGGAGCCCGTGCGGCCGCGGCCGAGGACGTCGCGCCCGGCGAGGGAGTCGGGCAGCGTGGCGGCCTGGATGGGGGTGGGGGTGGTGATGTCGCGCTCGGCGAGGACGCCGACGAGGGACGCGGGCACGCCGAGCGTGCTGAAGTCGTGCTGGGTCAAGGAGATCCGTCCGTGGTTTCCCGCCGACACCCGGCCCGAGCTCTTCTCGGAGGCGCCACGCACGGAGCCCGAGGGCTACGACGTGCGGACTGCTTGCGGCAGGAGTGGAAGCAAGCTGATGGGACCATCATAGCGGCCGCCCGGACGGTTGAACGGGCAAGCACCCCACAGGTCACGCGAGTCACACCGGCGGGAGGCGGACGACGCCCCCCGAACTGCGGATTACACGCCCGACATCTGCGCGGGCTTCACTGGGCGCGTGCAGCACGTCCAGCAGACTCCCGAGCAGCCCATCACCGTCGCCGTGGAGCGCCGGGTCGACGCCCACCGGCAGGCCGAGGCGCTGGCCTGGGTGCAGACCGGGACGAGCCTCGCGAGCCGGATGCCCGGCTACCTCGGCTCTGGCTGGGTGCGGGCCGACGCGTCGTCGTCGCTCTGGTACACGCTGTACCGCTTCGCCGACGCCGCGTCGCTGGCCGCCTGGGAGTCCTCCGCCGAGCGCCGCTGGTGGCTCCGGACGGGGGAGGAGTTCGTGCACGACGCGCGCAGCGAGAGGCGTACGGGGATCGAGGGCTGGTTCGACGTGCCGACGTCGGCGCTGGTCGACTCCGGTCAGGACGAGCCCGCCCGGCCGGTCGCCCCGGCGCGCTGGAAGCAGGCCGTGACGATCTGGCTCGGCTTCTTCCCGACCAACCTCGTCTTCACGCTGCTGGTCTCGCTGCTGCCGGTGTGGGGCACGGTGCCGATCGCCCTGCGGGTGCTGATCACCACCGTCGTGCTGACGCCGGTGATGACCTACGTCGTGCTGCCCTTCGTCACCGCTCGGCTCAGGCCGTGGCTCGAGCCTCGAGCGCGCTGAGGGGACGCCGCAGGGCGAGCAGCAGGTTCGTCGCCGCGGCGACGGAGAGCGAGGCGCCGAGCAGGTGCAGCGCGACCAGCGGGACCGGCACGCCGAGGTGGTACTGCGTCAGCCCGATGACGGCCTGGAAGACCTCGACCGCCAGCAGCAGGAGCACCGGCAGGCTGCGGCTGAAGACCAGGCAGACGACCGTCGCGGCCATCGTGACCCAGACCGCCGCCGCGTGCAGGTGGGCGAGCGTGCCGCCGTCGAGGCCGTTGCGCACCGCGTCGAGGTCGCCGGCGTGCGGGCCGCTGCCCGTGACGACGGTGCCGAGCCAGACCGCGACGACCATCCCGATGAACGTCACCCGCGTCGCGACCCGGGCCAGCGGCTGGACCACCGTGATGCGACGGGCGGGCCACGTCACGCGGACCAGCCCGGTGGCCAGCCCAACCAGCGCCATCGAGACCAGGAAGTGCAGGCCCACGACCCACGGGTTGAGGTGGGTGAGGACGCTGATGCCGCCGATGACGATCTGCGCGGGGATGCCCAGCAGCAGGCCGCCGGCGAGCCAGCGCACGTCGCGACGACGGCCGCCGCGGACCTCGAGGCGGGCCGTGTCGCGCAGGCGCAGGGCGGTGATCCAGGTGAGGGCGACGACGACCACCAGGACGAAGGTCAGCAGCCGGTTGCCGAACTCGATCGCGCCGTGGATCCCCAGCTCGGGGTGGGTGACGAAGGAGTCCTCGCTGCACCGGGGCCAGGTGGGGCAGCCCATCCCGGAGGCGGTCAGCCGGACGAGGCCCCCGGTGACGACGATGACCACGTTGATCGTCAGCGCCGCGACCGCCCAGCGGCGCATCGCGGTCGGTCCGGTCACCAGCCGGAGCGCGGGCTCCCAGGGCGCGGTGCGCGTCCAGTCGTCCGGCGCCGGTCGCAGCTCGGTCGCGGTCATCGGTCCCTCCTCGGGCACGTCATGCGGTCCACCGGAACCCCCGCCGGGCGGCGAGGACGGCCACGACCAGCCAGGCGAGCAGCACGGCGAAGGTCCAGGCCAGGACCGTACCCGCGGCACCCGCGCGCAGGCCCTCGCCGAGCGCGGCCGTGGGGAGCGCGTCGACCACCGGCCGCAGCACCGCGGGGTAGCGCGCGACCGGGACGACGAGCCCGCCGCCGACCAGCAGCACGACGTAGACGAGGTTGGCCACGGCGAGCGTCGCCTCGGCCCGCAGGCGTCCGGCAAGCAGCAGCGCCAGGCCGACGAAGGCGGCCGCGCCGAGCACGACCAGGGCGAGCGAGCCCAGCAGCGAACCCGCCGTGTACGCCGGGCGCCAGCCGAGCGCGAGGGCCACGACGCCGAGCACCACCAGCTGGCCGGCCAGCACGAGCACGACGGCCAGCGCCTTGCCCAGCAGCAGGCCGGGACGCCCGAGCGGGGTGGCGGCGAGGCGCTCGAGGACGCCGTAGCGGCGCTCGAAGCCGGTGGCGATGGCCGTCGACGTGAACGCCGACGACCAGACGGCGAGCGCGAGCACCGACGGGGCGGCCTGGGCCAGCGGCACGAACCGCTCCCGGGTCAGTGCCGAGAGGACGAGGATCGCCAGCGGGATGACCAGCGCGAGCAGCAGCTGCTCGCCGTTGCGCACGAGCAGCCGGAACTCGGTGAGCGCGTGGGCCCGGACCCGCCGCCCGGCGGGCGCGGCGCCCGGGGCGGGACGCAGGTCGAGCGTCGTGCCGCCCGTGCTCACCCGACCACCCCGTGGGTCCGGGTGAGGAAGACGTCCTCGAGGCTCTGGCCCGTGCTGGTCAGCTCCGCGACGGTCCCGGACGCGGCGACGCGGCCGCGGTCGATCATCCAGACCTGGTCGGCGAGCGCCTCGGCCTCGTCCATCGCGTGCGTGGTCAGCACCACCGACACCCCGGCCGCCCGCAGCTCGCGCAGCAGCTCCCAGGTCGCACGGCGCGCGTGCGGGTCCATGCCGGCCGTCGGCTCGTCGAGGAAGACCAGCGACGGGCGGCCGACGAGCGCGCCGGCGAGGTTCACGGCCTGCTGCTGCCCGCCGGAGAGGCGCCGGTAGGGCGTACGGGCGTACGCGCCGATCCCCAGCCGGGCGACGAGGGCGTCGACGTCCTGCGGGTGGGCGTACAGGGAGGCGAGGTAGCGCAGCAGCTCACCGGCGCGGATGCCCGACCAGGCGCCGGTGCTCTGGGGCATCAGGCCGACGGCGGCCGTGACCTCCGGGTCGCCTGGCGCGTGGCCGAGGACCGCGACCGACCCGGCGTCGGGGCGGACGAGGCCGGTGCAGCAGCGCAGGAGGGTGGTCTTGCCGGCACCGTTCGGGCCGAGGACGGCGGTGAGCCCGCCGGCCCGGGCGGTCAGGGCCAGCGCGTCGAGCACCACGGCGCCGCCGAGGCGCACGGTGAGGTCGCGCACCTCCAGCGCGTACGCGGTCGGGCTGGCCACGGGTCGAGTCTAGGGCGGCCCGCCGCCACATCCGCCCTGGTGAGGGAGGGGTCACAGCCGCCCGGGCGCCGACGGGCAGGATGGCCCGATGGACCTGCCCGTGATGCCGCCGGTCGCGCCGATGCTGGCCAAGTCGGTCAAGGAGATCCCCACCGGGGACCTCACCTACGAGCCCAAGTGGGACGGCTTCCGGTCGGTGATCTTCCGCGACGGCGACGAGGTCGAGATCGGCAGCCGCAACGGCAAGCCGATGACCCGCTATTTCCCCGAGGTCGTCGAGGCGGTCCTGGCGAGCTTTCCCGAGCGGGCGGTGATCGACGGCGAGATCGTCGTCGTCGACCCGGCGAGCGGCGAGCGGCTGGAGTTCGAGGTGCTGCAGCAGCGCATCCACCCGGCGGTCAGCCGGGTGACGAAGCTGTCGCAGGAGACGCCGGCCAGCTTCGTCGCCTTCGACCTGCTGGCGTGGGGCGACGAGGACTGGTCGGCACGCCCGTACGCCGAACGTCGCGCCGCGCTGGAGCGGGCCCTGGCCGACGCACAGCCGCCCGTCCACCTGACGCCGGTCACCACGGATCCCGCGGTCGCGCAGGAGTGGTTCACCCAGTTCGAGGGCGCCGGGCTCGACGGTGTCGTCGCCAAGCCGAACGCGCTGCGCTACTCCCCGGACAAGCGGGTGATGTTCAAGATCAAGCACGCCCGCACGGCCGACTGCGTGGTCGCCGGCTACCGGGTGCACAAGAGCGGGCCGGACAGCATCGGCTCGCTGCTGCTCGGCCTCTACGACGACGAGGGCCAGCTGGCCAACGTCGGCGTCATCGGCGCCTTCCCGGCCGCGCGACGCAAGGAGCTCTTCACCGAGCTGCAGCCGCTGGTCACGACGTTCGACGAGCACCCGTGGGCGTGGGCCAAGCAGGAGGAGGGGACGCGGACGCCGCGCAACAGCGAGTACAGCCGCTGGAACAACGGCAAGGACCTCTCCTTCACCCCGCTGCGGCCCGACCTCGTCGTCGAGGTCCGCTACGAGCACATGGAGGGGCCGCGGTTCCGTCACACGGCGCAGTTCAACCGCTGGCGCCCGGACCGCGACCCGCGCTCGTGCACGTACGCGCAGCTCGAGGAGGTCGTCCGCTTCGACCTCGCCGACGTCCTCGGCCTGTCCTGACCGAGGCGCCACCAGAGGTCGCGCTCAGAAGGCGACCCGAGGCCGAAGCTGCCGGACGTTGTCAGGCGGGGATCGAGGGCTCGCGACGCATCTCGGGTCGGGGAACGAGCGGACGTCCACCAGCACGCGTCCGGCGGCTCCGCCTTAGGTTCGCCTTGCTTGATCGCCTATCGAATAAGAGCACACTGGCCTTGTGAAAACCGCGGAGGAGACGGGTCAGGTGACCGGCGAGCAGCCGGTCGGCGACCCGCACGCCCCGACGCGGCAGCGCGTGGCCCGCTCGGTCCTCGAGCACGGCCCCTCCACCGCGGCGCAGCTCTCCGAGCGCCTCGGGCTCACCGCCGCCGGGGTGCGCCGCCACCTCGACGGGCTCGTCGAGCAGGGGCTGCTGACCTCCCGCGAGCAGCGGGTCTACGGCTCGCGCGGTCGGGGCCGTCCCGCCCGGGTCTTCGTCCTCACCGACGCCGGCCGTGACAGCTTCGGCGCCGGCTACGACGACCTCGCCGTCCAGGCGCTCGAGTTCCTGGCGCGCACGGCGGGCCCGGAGGCGGTCGACGCCTTCGCCTCGGCGCGGTTCGCCTCGCTCGAGGCGCACGTCCGGCGCGAGCTCGACGGCGCCCCCGGCTCGGAGAGCCCGACGCAGACGCTGGCCCGGACGTTGTCGGCCGAGGGCTACGCCGCCTCGGTGCGACCGGCCGCCGCGGGCGAGCAGCTGTGCCAGCACCACTGCCCGGTCGTGCACGTGGCCGAGCGCTTCCCGCAGCTGTGCGAGGCCGAGACCGAGGCGTTCAGCCGCCAGCTCGGCGTCCACGTGCAGCGGCTGGCGACCATCGCTCACGGGGACGGCGTCTGCACGACCCACATCCCGCGAACATCACAGCCACCGGACGGAACATCGCGCCGGACCACCGCCTTGAACCTTGAGTACGCCCCGACCACGAGGAGCACACATGACCGACATCCTTGACGAGACCGCCACCACCACCGCGCCCGCCGCGGCGGCCCCCGGCACCGGGCAGAGCCAGGACGAGCACCTCGACGCCCTCGGTCGCTACCGCTTCGGGTGGTCCGACTCCGACGCAGCGGGCTCCATCGCGCAGCGCGGTCTGAGCACCGCGGTCGTGGAGAACATCTCCGCGCTCAAGAGCGAGCCGCAGTGGATGCTCGACCTCCGCCTGAAGGGCCTCAAGCTCTTCGACCGCAAGCCGATGCCGGCCTGGGGCGCGGAGCTCGAGGACATCGACTTCGACAACATCAAGTACTTCGTGCGCTCGACGGAGAAGCAGGCGGCGACCTGGGACGACCTGCCCGCCGACATCAAGAGCACGTACGACAAGCTCGGCATCCCGGAGGCCGAGAAGGCCCGCCTGGTGTCCGGCGTCGCCGCGCAGTACGAGTCCGAGGTGGTCTACCACAAGATCAACGAGGAGCTCGAGAAGCAGGGCGTCATCTTCCTCGACACCGACACGGCGCTCAAGGAGCACCCGGAGCTCTTCCAGGAGTACTTCGCGACCGTCATCCCGGTCGGCGACAACAAGTTCTCCGCGCTCAACTCGGCGGTCTGGTCCGGCGGCTCGTTCATCTACGTCCCCAAGGGCGTGCACGTCGAGATCCCGCTGCAGGCCTACTTCCGCATCAACACCGAGAACATGGGCCAGTTCGAGCGGACGCTGATCATCGTCGACGAGGGCGCCTACGTGCACTACGTCGAGGGCTGCACCGCCCCGATCTACTCCTCCGACTCGCTGCACAGCGCCGTCGTGGAGATCGTGGTCAAGAAGGGCGCGCGCTGCCGCTACACGACCATCCAGAACTGGTCGAACAACGTCTACAACCTCGTCACCAAGCGCGCCACCTGCGAGGAGGGCGCGACGATGGAGTGGATCGACGGCAACATCGGCTCCAAGGTCACCATGAAGTACCCGGCCGTCTACCTCATGGGCGAGCACGCCCGGGGCGAGACGCTGTCCATCGCCTTCGCCGGCGAGGGCCAGCACCAGGACGCGGGCTCCAAGATGGTGCACTGCGCGCCGCACACCTCGAGCTCGATCATCTCCAAGTCGGTAGCCCGTGGCGGCGGCCGGACGTCGTACCGCGGCCTGGTGCAGGTCCAGGACGGTGCGCACCACTCGGCGTCGATCGTCAAGTGCGACGCCCTGCTGGTCGACAACATCAGCCGCTCCGACACCTACCCCTACGTCGACGTCCGCGAGGACGACGTGTCGATGGCGCACGAGGCCACGGTCTCCAAGGTCAGCGACGACCAGCTCTTCTACCTGATGAGCCGGGGCATGGGCGAGGACGAGGCGATGGCCATGATCGTGCGCGGCTTCGTCGAGCCGATCGCCCGTGAGCTGCCGATGGAGTACGCCCTCGAGCTCAACCGCCTCATCGAGCTGCAGATGGAGGGCGCGGTCGGCTGACGCCGGCCCACCACCCACCCGCCGTCCCGAGCACGTCCCCCGGGCCCCGTCGAGGGCCCGGGGCGCAACCCGAAGGAATGTCTGACTTGTCCGTCCAGATCGACGCGCCGATCGAGGTCGTGCCGGCTGCAGGCCCGACCGACTCCGTCGCCGCCGTCTCGGCCGCCGTGGAGACGGTCGCGTCCCACCTGCACCCGGTCGCCTCGTACGACCTCGCCGACCACCCGCTGCCCACCGGGCGCGAGGAGGTCTGGCGCTTCACACCGTTGAAGCGCCTCCGCGGGTTGCTCCAGGGCGGCGACGCCCAGGGCGAGGTCGACGTGGCGGTGGACGCCCCCGAGGCCGTGACCGTCAGCCGCATCGGCGCCGCCGAGGCGCGCGCGCTGGGCGGTCCGGCGCCGGTCGACCGCATCGCCGCGCTGGCCGCGGCCCACGCCGGGCACGTGACGCTGGTCGACGTGCCCGCCGAGGCGCAGCTCGACGCGCCGGTCGTGATCACCGTGACCGGCCAGGGCGCCGAGCGGGCGTACGGCAACCTCGTCGTCCGCGTGGGGTCCTTCGCCAAGGCGATCATCGTGCTCGAGCACCGGGGGAGCGCGGTCTACGCGGGCAACACCACGCTGCTCGTCGGCGACGGCGCGCAGGTCGAGTTCGCCGGCCTGCAGCTGTGGGACGACGACGCCGTGCACGGCGGCCAGACCTCGATCGTGGTCGGGCGCGACGCCGCGGTCCGCACCATCGCGGCCTCGCTCGGCGGCGACCTCGTCCGGCTCGTCGAGACGGCCGAGTACTCGGGTCCGGGTGGCTCGGTCGAGCAGCTCGGCCTCTACTTCGTCGACGCCGACCAGCACATCGAGCACCGCCTGTTCGTCGACCACAACGCGCCGCACACCAAGAGCAACGTCGACTACCGCGGCGCGCTCCAGGGCGACGGCGCGCACTCGGTGTGGATCGGCGACGTGCTGATCCGCAAGGTCGCCGAGGGCATCGAGACCTACGAGTCCAACAAGAACCTCGTCCTCACCGACGGCTGCCGGGCCGACTCCGTGCCCAACCTCGAGATCGAGACCGGGGACATCTCCGGCGCCGGGCACGCCTCGACCACCGGTCGCTTCGACGACGAGCAGCTGTTCTACCTCCGCAGCCGCGGCATCGACGAGGCCGAGGCCCGTCGCCTCGTGGTGCACGGCTTCTTCGCCGACATCATCCGCCGCATCGGCGTCGCCGGGGTCGAGGAGCGCCTGCTCGAGGCCGTCGAGGCCGAGCTCCGCGTGAACGTCGGCCTGCCGGTCTCGAGCGCGGTCTGATGGCGCGCGTCCGCGTCTGCGCGCTGCGCGAGCTGGCCGCTGAGTCGGCGCTGGCCGTCGAGGTCGGCGGCGACGACGTGGCCGTGGTCCGCAGCGGCGACCGTGTCTACGCGATCGCCGACGAGTGCAGCCACGCCGCCATCCCGCTCTCGGAGGGCGACGTCGCCGACGGCGAGATCGAGTGCTACCTGCACGGCTCGCGCTTCGACCTCACCACCGGGCAGCCGCTCGGGCTGCCGGCCACCGAGCCGGTGGCCGTGTACCGGGTCGAGGTGGAGGGGGACGACGTCTACGTCGACCTCGACGCCCGTCCCGACGCCCCCACGAACTGACTCACCGCACGCTCTAGGAGACATGACCATGCCCACGCTCGAGATCCGCGACCTGCACGTCTCGGTCAACACCGAGTCCGGCCCCAAGGAGATCCTCAAGGGGGTCGACCTCACCATCGCCAGCGGCGAGGTGCACGCGATCATGGGGCCGAACGGCTCCGGCAAGTCCACGCTGGCCTACTCCATCGCCGGCCACCCGAAGTACCAGATCACCTCGGGCACGGTGACGATGGACGGCGAGGACCTGCTCGCCATGACCGTCGACGAGCGCGCCCGCGCCGGGCTGTTCCTCGCCATGCAGTACCCGGTCGAGGTGCCCGGCGTCAGCGTCGCGAACTTCCTGCGCACCGCCAAGACCGCCATCGACGGCGAGGCCCCCAAGCTGCGCACGTGGGTCAAGGACGTCAACGGCGCCATGGACCGCGTCCAGATGGACCGCGAGTTCGCCAACCGCAGCGTCAACGAGGGCTTCTCCGGCGGTGAGAAGAAGCGCCACGAGGTCGTCCAGCTGGAGCTGCTCAACCCGCAGTTCGCGATCCTCGACGAGACCGACTCCGGCCTCGACATCGACGCGCTGCGCATCGTCTCCGAGGGCGTCAACCGCTTCTCCGCGCAGGGCGACCGCGGCGTGCTGCTGATCACGCACTACACGCGGATCCTGCGCTACATCAAGCCCGACTTTGTGCACGTGTTCGTGAACGGCCGGGTCGCCGAGCAGGGCGGCCAGGAGCTGGCCGAGCGGCTCGAGGCCGAGGGCTACGACAAGTACGTGCGCGCCGCCAACGCGGCCACCGCCGGCGTCTGAACCGTCCGTCCCCTGAGGAGGTCCTCGTGACCACGCACGCGGAGTACCCGGCGGTCGTCGAGCCGGAGGAGCTGGAGGGCGCCCAGGCGCTCCTGGCCGAGGAGCCGATCCCGTTCGACGTCGAGGCGATCCGGGCCGACTTCCCGATCCTGGAGCGCACGACGCCGGACGGCCGGCCGCTGGTCTACCTCGACAGCGCGAACACCTCGCAGAAGCCGCGCTGCGTCGTCGAGGCGATCGAGGACCACTACCTCAGCCACAACGCCAACGTCGCCCGGGCCATGCACCTGCTCGGCGCCGAGGCGACCGAGGCGTTCGAGTCCTCTCGGGCAGTGATCGCCGACTTCGTCGGCGCCGCCTCCAGCGAGGAGATCATCTTCACCAAGAACGCGTCGGAGGCGCTCAACCTCTGCGCGCACTCGCTCGGCGCCTCGCTGCGTCCCGGCGACGAGATCGTGGTCTCGGTGATGGAGCACCACTCCAACATCGTCCCGTGGCAGCTGCTCGCCGAGCGGACGGGCGCCACGCTGCGCTGGTTCGACGTGACCGAGGAGGGCCGGCTCGACGTCGAGGGCGGGCTCGCGTCCGGGCTGATCAACGAGCGCACCAAGATCGTCTCGATCACCTACGTCTCGAACGTCCTGGGCACCGTCAACCCGGTCGCGCAGGTCGCCGCCGCGGCCCACGCCCACGGGGCGACCGTCGTCCTCGACGCGTCGCAGGCCGTGCCGCAGATGGCCGTCGACGTGCAGGCGCTGGGCGCCGACCTGGTGGCCTTCACCGGCCACAAGATGGTCGGTCCGACCGGCATCGGCGTGCTGTGGGGCCGCTACGACCTGCTCGCCTCGCTGCCGCCCTTCCTGGGCGGGGGCGAGATGATCGAGACCGTCCGGATGACCGGCTCGACCTTCGCACCGCCGCCGCACCGCTTCGAGGCCGGGACGCCGCCGATCGCGCAGGCCGTCGGCCTCGCCGCGGCGGCGCGCTACCTCAGCGAGCTGGGGATGGACCAGGTCGCCGCGCACGAGCACCTGATCACGGCGTACGCGCTCGAGGGCATGGCGAGCGTGCCGGGCCTGAAGATCCTGGGCCCGTCCACCGCGGTCGAACGCGGCGGGGCGATCTCCTTCACGCTGGTCAACCACGACGGCGAGCAGATCCACCCGCACGACGTCAGCCAGCTGCTCGACTCGCGCGGCATCGCCGTGCGCGGCGGGCACCACTGCGCGCGACCGCTGCACGAGCGCTTCGGGGTGCAGTCGTCGACGCGCGCGTCGAGCTACCTCTACACGAAGACGTCGGAAATCGATGCGCTGGTCGACGCGTTGACCTACGTGGTCGGCTTCTTCAGCCGTCCTCCGCGCGGTCGCTGACCGGGAGAGAGTGATCATGAACGTCGAGGACCTGTACCAGGAGATCATCCTGGACCACTACCGGGCCAAGCACCACAGCGGTCTGCGCGACGCGTACGAGGCCGAGGTGCACCACGTCAACCCGAGCTGCGGCGACGAGGTGACCCTCCGCCTGCACGTCGAGGACGGGGCCGTCGCCGACGTGTCGTACGAGGGCGTCGGCTGCTCCATCTCCCAGGCGTCGACCTCGGTGATGACCGACCTGGTGATCGGCAAGAGCGTCGACGAGGGGCTGTCGCTGCACCAGGAGTTCCTGACCCTCATGCAGGGCCGGGGCCAGGTGGAGCCCGACGAGGAGCGCCTCGAGGACGGCATCGCCTTCGCCGGCGTCGCGAAGTTCCCCGCACGCGTCAAGTGCGCGCTGCTCGGCTGGTCCGCGTTCAAGGACGCGGCCGTCCGGGTCAGCGCCGACCAGAAGGAAGAGGTCTGAGGATGACCGCAGAGACGAGCGAGACCCAGCAGAGCGCCGCCATGCGGCCTTCCGAGCTGGTGCAGGACGACCTGCCGGACGTGTCGAGCGCCGGCGCCTCCAACGGTGACTACGGCCCTGCGGCGCGGGCCACCGTGGCCGACATCGAGGAGGCGCTCAAGGACGTCGTCGACCCCGAGCTCGGGATCAACGTCGTCGACCTGGGCCTGATCTACGGGCTCAACCTCGACGACGACGGTTCGCTGACCATCGACATGACGCTCACCTCGGCGGCCTGCCCGCTGACCGACGTCATCGAGGACCAGACCGACACCGCCCTCGAGGGCCTCGTCAGCCGGTTCGCGATCAACTGGGTCTGGATGCCGCCGTGGGGCATGGAGAAGATCACCGACGACGGCCGCGAGCAGCTGCGCGCCCTCGGCTTCAACGTCTGATCCCTGCACCTGCCCGACATGGCCGTGGTGACCCTGCGACCGCAGCGGCCGGCCGACCTGGCCCTGCTGGTCGGGGGTGACACCCCGTTCGACGACTTCGGCCCGCTGGCGCCGAGCCCGTACCCGGCGCCGTCGCGGCTCGACGACGCCGGTGCGTACGCCGTCGTCGACGAGCAGGGCGAGCTGGCCGGCGAGATCAGCTGGCACTGGCGCGGCTGGGGCCCCAACGCCGGGTCCCGCTGCCCGATGATCGGCGTCTGGGTCCGTCCGGGGCACCGGGGCCGCGGCGTCGGCGCTGCCGCACAACGCCGCGTGGCCGAGCTCTTTTTCACCCACACCACGGCCAACCGCGTCGAGGCCCACACCGACGTCGACAACGTCGCCGAGCAGCGCGCGCTCGAGCGCGCCGGCTTCACCCGTGAGGGCGTGACCCGCGGTGCGCAGTGGCGTGACGGCGGCTACCGCGACGGCGTCCTGTACGCCGTCCTGCGCGCCGACCTTGACGCCCGGTAGACCGCTGACGCGGACCGCGGGCGCACAGGTGCCTGGCCCGGGCGGGTGAGGTCGGCAGCGCCGGCTCGAGAGGACTCCCGTCGTCATAGAGTCGACCGCGATGCTCGCGGTCGTGCTCGCTCTCGGTGCCGCCGCCGTCTTCGGTACTGCCACCGCGCTGCAGCACCGGGCGGCGAGCGGGGTGACCCACGCCGAGGTGGCGTCGGGATGCCTGCTCGCCCGGCTGCTCCGCCGCCGCAGCTGGCTGCTCGGCATCGCCCTGAGCGGCGTCGCCTTCGCGCTGCACGTGGCCGCCCTCCACGAGGGGCCGCTGAGGGTCGTCCAGCCGATCGTGGTGACGACCACCGTCTTCGCCGTCTTCGTCCGCGCCGGCCTGGACCGCTCCCGTCCGGACCTGGCCGAGATCGCCTGGGCCGTCGTCACCTGCGCCGGTCTCACGCTCTTCGTGACCTCGGCCTCGGTGCCCGTGCCGCACCATCCGCCCGGTCCCCGCGAGGCGGCCCTGTTCGTGGTGGTGGCCGCGCTGCTCGCGACCTCGGCGTTCCTGCTCTCGCGCTCGACCGAGGTCCGGGCCCGGCGCGGCTTCCTGCTCGGCGTGGCCGCCGGGATCCTCTACGGCCTGACCGCGGGGCTGATCAAGCTCTCGACCTCGTTCCCGGAGCCCGGGCTCGGGGCGGTCCTCGGCCACTGGCCCGTGTGGCTCGTCGTGCCCGCCGGGCTCACGGCGTTCACACTCAGCCAGCGGGCGTACCAGGCGACGCGGCTCTCGGTCAGCGTGCCGGTCCTCAACATGATGGACGTGCTCGTCGCCGTGACCTTCGGCGCGATCGTCTTCGGCGACCGGCTCTTCACCACGCCCGGTCGCCTGCTGGCCGAGGTGGCGGGCGTGACGATGATGGCGGTCGGCGTCTGGCGCCTCGTCCGCGAGGACGAGCGGCTCCACGCGGAGCAGCACCGGGAGGCGGTGCTCGAAGCGGGCCCCACGGCCCGGCTCGCACCGGACCGGGACGCCTCGTGAGCCACGGGTCCGACGGGCTCACGGGGTGTGACGAGGTCGCGTCCGTCGAGGCGCTGGAGCCCGTCAACTACTCGTAGAAGCCGTCGAGCGGCGTCCCGCGTGTGCTGCTGATGATCTTGAGGAGGAGCCGGTTCAGCTCGGCGCTCTCGTCGGCGTCGAGCCCGGCGTCGG
>Ga0325401_1002733_pt1 | contig 15819 bp, 5 predicted proteins | sample PopdelMetagenome_FD_205666 | JGI IMG/M metagenome (GOLD analysis project Ga0325401, IMG submission 205666) | Populus deltoides microbial communities from Bellville, Georgia, United States - Xylem-PdKOR-R2 | ecosystem: Host-associated > Plants > Phyllosphere > Stem > Wood/Secondary xylem | place...
CATCAGGAAAAACAAAGGCCTGCGATGCAGCAAGTGAAGCAGCTTCTACATTCCAATGACTACTCTACTCTACTCTACCCTGTGAGGTTTGTTTAAAATTGGAGCTAGCACCTCCCATATTTTGGGATATCAACATTTTGAAGCTCATTGTGGGTTTTCTTATCCAAATTCTGTAGCATCAGAACCAAAGGAGCCACTTGCGCTGCTGCTGCCGTGAAGTCCTGGTGGGTTTTATTTATTTATTTTTAAAAAAAAAAAACTAACACAATAAATTAAAAATATTAGAGGAGTAATACACCTGAAAAAAAATAACAAAATAACATAGATTGTATAAATTAAAAATATTAGAGGAATAATACACCTGAAACAAAATAACATAGTTTGTATATGTGTATCAATTGAAAAACACAATATTTATAGTTTGTCACTATTTAAAATAATAACATCCATAAAAATTTATTAAATGAGTTGAAGAAAAAAGAAAGAAAAAAAACAAAAAAAAACTCTATAAACATATTAAAACAGCTTGACAAAGCAAATCTAATACCATAAAAAGTCATAAATGATGATCTAATGAGGTACACTTGCTCTCAAACACAAGTGAGTCAACACCTACAAATGTGACATACTTGATTTACTATTAATGATTTTTTTAATGTCGTTGGATTTATTTTGTCAAAAAAAAATTTAGAATACTAATAGTGTCATAACTGGAGTTTTATTGCGTCTTGTAGTTCTTTTCTTTTTTTTTTTTTCTATCCTCTCTCCCGCTTGTTTAATAATTTCTTATGAATGTTTAAATAACAACACGTTATAAATATTGTGTTTTTTTATAGTGACATGTAATAGCTATGCTATTATATTAATTCTTTTTTTTAATAGTATTATCCTGCCAATATTGTTTTTTTTTTTAAAGAAAAGGTGTTTGTAAGGGAAAAAAAAAAAAAAAAGCATGTGGATTTGGAGTCACCTTTATTCTTTCTGCGTATGCAGCTTGCTGCCCATTTGCTGAAATCAGGGGAAGAAATAAGTTTTTTGACAGCTTTTTGCGTGGACTCTCTGGTAAATTTTTCCCATGAATCTTTTGAGAATTTTCTCCTTTCAGGAGTGAAATGGAAGTAGACGGGTAGACATCTGAATCTGACAATTGATGAGGAGATGTCCTGCTTAAACCTGAAGGAATGTAAAAGGGCATCTCTAATGGATTGCCTGTATTGTATAGTTTAGAGAGCAAGATTAAAGACCAACAGGATGCAAACCTTGCACAGAAATGTACCAAGCCAGGTTGAATTGTTTGGGTTGAGGAGACAGAAACTTACAGCCTCCCGGCTTCTCAACCATGTGTTTATTATGAGAACCTAGCTCCGAATGGTGATAAATCAGGAACAAGTGATTCTCTGTTTATGTTTCTGACTAATTTAAACAACTTCCTGCAGATTTATTGCACAAATGTCATTGCAGTTGCAAAATAAAGGCAACTCCCTGCAGATTTATAGCCCAAACTTCATCCACCAATTTTTAAACCTTGGAGTCCATTTCTAAAATAATGCCTTCTAATCTTTAGTTTAATAGCCACCCATGAATCGATTTATGGAATATCACTATCATACCCTATAAAAAAAACCCTTAAGGAATTCCATCTTACTAAACCAATGTCTCAACCGTGATTCAGCTGTAATAAGCACGAATTAGTACAAGTGCTGTTAGACGTGCTACAGTTGATGGGAAAAGGAGAACAGGTGAGAATTTTGGCGATGGTTAGCAAAGGAAGATCAAAAGTTTTACTGGTATTAAGAGATTGATAGTCTATGATGCCTAAATGGGTGGCATTAGGTCAAGAAAGTGGCAGCAAATTAAAGCACAACACAGGTACTGGAAACCGCGTCGTCGTCCTTTGTGTCTTTAGAAGCCGCGTAATGCCGCCCTTATTCTATAATTTTCACACACCACATTCACATGCCCACCACCAAAAAGCACTCGCATACCCAAGCCTGGTTCTTCTCCATCTGATTTTGCCCTCACAGATCGTCTTAATTTGCAATATTGGTATATATTTGAGGCAGCCAGCTGGGTTGAAATGACTCAATCAACCTTGGATTCGATGTCCTTAACTAGAGATTGCTTACAACCGCTTCATCTTTGATTAGAATAACATGGGTACGTAAAGGACATTAGAATAACATGTCCTTACCAAAATCCCATTAAGTCATGGAAGTTTTCATTGGGGATAATAAGTCAAGGTACGTAAAGGACAAACCTTAAATATTCCTCATAAAGATTAAAAAATAGTGTGAAGAATAATAACATGGGTTATATAAAAAGAAAATGAAACAATGAAACCTAGTGATTATAAGTATAGACTACAAGAGATCTTAGACTAGGAAAATAATCATAAAGTTGGAAAATTTGGTTTTACGTATTTCATTGATACACATGCACTCACACACACACATATATTTTAATTATTTTGTTATTTCTTCAGTTTAATTACTCTTTGTGTAAAGAAGATTTTATTATATTAATATTCATGTAATTCTATAATACAAATTTAAAATTATATGATTAAATTTAGAGTTAGAACCAATTATCTTAAAACTCCATAATTTAAACCAGTTAACTTTAAACTTTAATCCTAAATTATGAAGTTTATATAAGTGAAATAAACACAAAATAACCTATATTAAACAGCTATCAAGAGCAATTAATGTTAGGTATTTGCAAGTGCATCTCCAATATAAATATCGTTTTTGAGTTTCAGGCAGTGACCGAGTTGTGTGGATTCCAATGATCTGGGAAGGTGTCTCGGGTCACAGAGACGGGAGTGCAAAGATGCCTGGCTGGCCGGCCCGCCCTGGGTTAACGCATTAGCTATAAAAATGAATGATTGTCTTAGGAAGGGATTTTTTTTTTCATTTCAAAAATATTTTTTTAAAAAATTAATTTTTTTATTTAAATTATTTTAATATATTGATGTTAAAAATCATTTTTAAAAAATAAAAAATAATATTTTTTTAATATATTTTTAAATAAAAATACTTTAAAAAAGTATTTCAAAATAATTCCTGAATGAGTGGTTAAAAAAAGTGTGATTAATAATGCACACTGCCATATAAGGGCCCACTGCCTACAATATTTCATAATTGTTTTCCATCTTTTCACCTATTTCCTATGACTTGGTGCAAGTTTCTTGACTTAGTTCTCAATTTTCTTTGTCTTTCCCCTATAGCATGCTTCAATTATTGCCATGACTTTTCCTTCCTTCTCAGAGAACATGCTAGAAAGAGAGTAGCCACTTACGTTGACGGGCCCATGTGAATTAACATGTTAAATATATGCTGTGTGTGTGACAGTGATATTAGCCTCGTTCAAACAAGAGTTTAATTATTAAATAATTTAATATTCAAAAATAAAATTATAATTAAAAAAACATGGAAGAAAAGGACATCTTGCTTATTGCAAGGCTAAAATTAAAAAAGAAGAGCTTTAATTGTACTATTAGAATCCAACTATGTACAAGTTGATTGACAAACCGAGTCAATCTCAAAAGCAACTCTCTTATGAAAAAAATTCTTAAAAATAAACTGTTTAAAATTTAATGGGACAAGTGAATTTAGTCTAATCAATCTCAAGTTACGTATGAACTTGTTTAAACAAGCTGATATACAAAATTATTTAAAATAAAAACCAGTTGAAGTTTAAGTTTAATAGCTATGGTCAAGACTCGAGGAAGAACTTCAAAAAAAAAATCGAAAGGAAAAGGAGAAGTAAGATGGGGAAACTTGAACCTATGATTAAAAACCTAATCTTAAAATGTCAACAATGTACGAACAAGTTTTACCTTGGAACCACAAGAAAGAAGATATTCTTCATCGCCAAAACATAATTTTCAATTAGATCAATTATTCAGTTGGTTTTGATCGAGTTAACACATATTTACATATATTAATTTTTAAAATAATTCAAAATAAAACCTGAGCTAAGACTCCAAGTCAATGAGTTACTAGTTAGATCTTTAATAACTATAATATCCACTAACTTGAAGGTTGAACCACTAAACCAAAAAGATTTGTGCCAAAATAACATATGCCAAGAAGAACAAAAAGCCATGGACATGTGAATTAAAAGAGCGTTTGGAAATTCAGGTCAACTGTTTTTTTTAAAAAATCAATTTTTTTTATACATTTTTTTTATATTTTAGATCATTTTGATATGCTGATCTCAAAAATAATTTTTAAAAAATAATAAAAAAATATTATTTTAATATATTTTAACGTGAAAAACATTTTGAAAAACAATCGTAAACACACTTCCAAATAACCTCTAAATCCACCCATATTATAATCACATATTAAAATTACTAGTTAATGGTGGATCGAGTTTGATGAATTCACCTGGTCCTAGAGAATACTATCAATCACTTAACGCACCTTTGCGCATCTGTTATAGTTGTTTCATACCCCTTGTTTTTTTTTTTGTATGATTTTACTTATTATATCGACTGTTGTAGCATTATAAACCGTATTGTTACTTGTGCCTAGCAGGATAAATCTAACTCCTTCCCCTGTCCTCGCCTTTGTATAAGAGATATTTTAAGAAGTGAGCATCCTTCTTAGCAGACCTTTTGCTAGATTGGGCTCGGCGTTGACGAGTATGGAAATGACAAGAAGCAAATGTGAAATGGGGTACAAATTAAAGATGATCCGTCTTCTATTTGATCAAATAACAAGTTTTTCTACCAAAAGACAAATCACAACGTTACAGTTACTCCACGAAATCATCCAAGAACATGTCACGGTAGCCAGCTCCAAAGTGAGTTTGAAACAATCACCGACAAGGATAGACAATGTCATGACTCATGACCTAAACCAGAGGAATTAATGAACAAATGATCACGACACTCCTTTTAAGTCCTGATCAGAAGCAGGCATCCAAGAGGCAACAACAACAGAGTGCAGCTAAGCTGCACATGAAACAAGAAAGTTTCTTGTCAAAATTCAATTAGATTATAAAACCACACAGTTCAAGAAAATTCTCAAATTTCAGTTCAATTATCCAAGAGTAGTATCTATCAAAAACCTTCCCTAGAGAATCCTTATACAAGCAATCCTCAGACTCGATGAATTTAACAACACAAGTTAATCAGACCCGAACAGTCGCATAATCAAGAAAATCGTAACCTTCACTCGTTGACATTTTAAATTCTGCAAAGCATTTCAAAAGAAGGTCCACCGCGATAGTTGCTGCCTGCTAATTTCTCGACTGTCGACCATTCTCTTGCCTAGAATATCTCACCACAAAATACATATACACGTTTTTTTAATCAATGGAAATTGTTCATTACTAAGAAGCATCAGCAGCAATCAGGTTGCGTAGACTCAGGGGCTGGTTCTGTTCTACTACTAAACATACCAAGGCATCAGACAAAGAAGACAGCCTAGGGTTGATGTCTGCAACAATGGGAGCTATTGTCAAAGATCAGTTCTGTCCAAAAATTTATTCTTTAACACACTTCTCAATTTCTCAGATTTATCAGAAGAAAATTTTTTGAATTTGAAACTTTTACTATGCAACACTACTTGACCATTTGATGTTAAAACTTTGAAATCAAGTCACGAATCAATTCAATCTACATGAAACACCAAACATAATTTATATTATTTTTTAAAGTATGTCCCAATTTGAAATTAGATTAGAATCCTTGATGACAGTGGCATCAGATCCAATGAAGATATTGCCATCACCAAATAAGAGCCCTTGCGAACTTAAATAAGTAGGTCTTTTGTCAATTATGCAGTAATCTTTTGTTCCAATACACACACACACCCACCAACTAGCCAACAAGTGGAAAGACGTATAATTACTGCTGCTATGAATAAAAATTTCTAGACAGATAAAAACTATCAGTGCATAAAACAACATTAACTGAACTTAATAAGTACGATGAGCAGCAAAAGGCAATACAACATCTTTCCATTAACAGAAAAAAAGAAGAAGAAGAATGATTTGACTAGTCACCCAATCAAAAGATTAGGAGAGAGATAGAGAGAGACATAAACATACCATCCTTCAAGGAAACCAGTTTCTTGCCTAGGAGGAGGAGCAGCATACTGTGGAGCATACCCTTGAGGAGGGTAGCCTTGAGGAGGATACCCTTGTGGATATCCCTGAACAGGGTATCCAGGTGGTGGATAAGCATCCTTTGGATACCCTACAAATCCATTAAACAAAATTAAAAACCATAAACTCCAAAACGCCTTAATCCAAGAAAAGCCATACATACCTTGCTGTGGAGGAACACTAACTGGCGGCTGGTGCTGATCGTAATAACTCATCTCCCCTCTGATCAAAAGCTTTCTTTTTTCTTCTTGGGTTCTTCTCTTTTTCTTTGACAAAGAAGTTAGTTTGGTGGCAAGGGAAGGAAGGGTACTATAAAACAAAGGTCTGTGATGGAAATTTTGACAGTGGGAAGCTTAGAGGAAATTTCTTTCTTTCTGGAGAGGCAAATGCGGTTGCTTTGCTTTATAGAAAGAAGAGAAGGGAAGGGAAGAAAAGAGAAAAGAGAGAAGATGCCATCCACTAAGGGAAGCAATGAAGGATTTTTGCTTTACCACACAGTAGTGTATGTATATGTGTATGTATTGGCAGGTACAGGGCAAGGCAATATTAGAACAGGTTATTTACTGCGACTTCCTCTGTATCTTCAAGCTTTCCTCTGTTACTGCGTCACGATGTCTTTTTGGAAATTTATTGGTATTTAATTTTAAGATAATTAAAATAAGTATTTGTAAAAAAAATTGATAAATTAATTTTACATAAAAAAATCAAAATTCTCTTTTATTATTTATTTTGACAAAAACATATTTTTTTTTAATTAGCAACATAGTTGTTTTAATAAATAAAAAACTTGGTGATTTAAATAAGTATTCAAGAATTTTTAATTATTTAAATTAATCTCTTTAATCAAAACTTTCATTCTTAATTTATATATTTTTTGTTTTAATAAAAATATATCTTTTTTTATTAGGAGAAGCGTGCGTGGTTTTTCAAATAAAATGATTTTAAAAACAATTTTTAATACAAAAATAAAGACATTGTTTTTCCATAAATTTCTGTTTTTCAAATTAATATCTATAAATTATATTAATCATCCTAAAGTAATTAGACGAGCAGTTGGAGCATAACAAAACAAATGTGTTCCTATTTCTAGAGTAAGGCTTAAAAAGATGATGAAGAGAATAGCAGATCAATTTAGCTAGCTACGATACACCGTTTCACTAATACACTATCTTCATTACCCCTGTGATGTTGCAGGTTAATTTTTTATATATAAAAAATACCAGAAAAAAATTAAAATCTAAAAATGTTAGGTTTTTTTGCAAAATTATATTCAAGAATCTTGGATTTAAAATAATATTTATAATATTAATAATAACATTAAATTTACATGATCCAATAGGTCTGACTGCAATACTAGACCCAATAGCCTTGGATGCTGGTTTAGCTGCAAGGTCGTGTCATAAAAATATGATAAATAAATTAATTAATTAAAAAGAAAAAAACCAATAGAAAGAAAAAAACTAATGAAGAAAAAGAAAAAAAATCTGAATTAACTGCGTCAACACTTGAAACCAGGTTAACCCGTCAAACCTTGGATTCGTGTCGTGAAAGTTTGAAAACTAAATAGAAAACAAAATTAACGGATTAACCCAGAATTAACTGAGCTAACCCGTCAAACCAGGTTACCTATCACACCCGAGATCCGTGTCATGAAAGTTTGATAACTAAATAGAAAACAATTGAACATTAACAACCTAAATTAAATGAAAAAAATTAATTAAAAACAAAAAAACAAAAACAAAAAAAAACATAAGTCTGTTAGTAATGAGAAAAAAGAAAAAAAAATCTGAATCAACTGAGTTAACCCGTCAAACCCGGGATTCACGTCATGAAAGTTTGATAACTAAATAGAAAAAAAAAATTGACAGGTTAAACGAAAAAAATTTAACAAACTAAACTAAACAAAAAAAAATTGATTAAAAAGGAAAAAAGCAAAAAAAAAAAATTATAGGTTAACTCGTCAAACCCGAGATCCGTGTCATGAAAGTCTGATAACTAAATAGAAAAAAATTTAATATCAACAAAATAAATAAAAAAAGTTAATTAAAAAAAAAGCATCAACCTTTTTACCATGGACTGTACTGTGCAGTCCACAGTGAAAGGCATAAAAAGAAAAGAAAAAAAACTAAAGGCATCAGCCTTTTCACCGTGGATTGCATACAATATTAAAAGATGAAATCGGAAGAACAAAAGTAATGAGGAAAAGAAAAACAATCTGAATCAACCGGGTTAACCGGTCAAACCTGGGATCCGTGTCATGAAAGTCTAATAATTAAACAGAAAAAATTTAATATTAAGAAACTAAATTAAAAGAATAATTACAAAACAAAAAAAAAGAAGACAAAAAGACAAAAAAAAACTAAAGGCATCAACTTTTTCACTGTGGAATGCACTGTGCAGTCCACAGTAAAAGGCTTAAAAAGAAAAAGAAAAAAAAACAAAACAAAGGCATACGCCACGGGTTTTTTTTTTCCTTGCATAAAAAATATCAAAAAAAACTATGATCTAAGAGTGTTATGTATTTCTCCAAAGATATACCCAAGAGCCTTTGGTCTAGCTGCAACGCTTGACCCCAAGAGTAATATTTATAATATTTATAATAATATTAAACTTACATGACTCAAGTTTAAGTGAGTCTGGTTGTAACACTGGACCTAAGAGCTTTGGATATGAGTTTGGCTGTAAGGTTGTGTCATAAAAGTGTAATAATTAAATAGGAAGAAAAAAACTAATGAGGAAAAAAAATCTGAATTAACTGGGTTAACCCTTCAAACTAGGTTAACCCTTCAAACCTTAGATTCACATCATGAAAGTTTGATAACTAAATAGAAAAAAAAATTTGACGAGTTAACCCATAATTAACTGGGTTAATCTGTCAAGCTTGGGATACGTGTCATGAAAGTCTGATAATTAAATAAAAAGAAAGTTAACATTAACGAACTAAACTAAATGAAAAAAATTCATTAAAAAGAAAAAAAGCAAAAAAAATAAAATTCCAGGTTAACTCGTCAAATCAGGTTAACCTGTCAAACTCGGGATTCATTAACAAACTAAATTAAACAAAAACATTTATTAAAAGGAAAAAAAAGCAAAAAAAAAACTCATAAAGGCATAAAAAACAAAAAAAACAAAAACGAATATATATATATATATATATATATATATTATAATATAATAATAATAATAATAATTATTATTATTATATATAAGTATTATTAAAAGGCGTGGGGAAGCTACAGTGCTTTCCCCACGCCTTTTAGAGCATTCTACTAGTTACATGACCCGTGCGATGCCGCAGGTCAATTTGTTTTGCATAAAAAATATCAAAAAAAGCTAAAATTTAAAAGTGTTAGGTCTTTCTGCAAAGCTATACTCAAGAGTCTTGGGTTTGGCTGCAACGCATGACCTAAGAGTAATATTTATAATATTAATAATAACATTAAACTTGTATGACCCAATTTTAAGTGGGTTTGGCTGCAAAACCAAACCCAATAGCCTTGGATGTAAGTCTGGCTGCAAGGTCGTGTCATAAAAGTGTGATAATTAAATAGATTAATTAAAAAGAAAAAAACAAAGAAAAAAAACCAACAGAAAGAAAAAAAACTAATGAGAAAAAAGAAAAAAAAATCTGAATCAATTGGGTTAACTTGCCAAATCAGGTTAACCCGTCAAACCTGGGATTCGTGTCATGAAAATATGATAACTAAATAGAAAAAAGATTTAATATTAATGAACTTAATTTTTTTTAAAAAAAGATTAATTAAAAAGGAAAAAGCAAAGAGAAAAAAATACCTACATGAAGGAAAAAACTAATGAAGAAAAAAAAATCTGAATCAACTGGGTTAAACCATCAAACCTGGGATCCGTGTCATGAAAGTCTGATAATTAAACAGAAAAAATTTAATATTAAGAAACTATAGACAAAAAAAATAAACTAAAGGCATAAGCTTTTTCACCGTGGATTGCACCGTGCTATTCAAAGTAAAAGGCTTAAAAAGGAAAAGAAAAATATCAAAAAAATAAAGGCATACGCCACGGGTTCATTTTTTTTTTCTTGCATAAAAATATCAAAAAATGCTAAGATCTAAAAGTGTTAGGTTTTTCTACAAAGATATACCCAAAAGCCTTGGGTCTAGCTGCAATGCTTGACCCAAGAATACTATTTATAATATTAATAATAACATTAAACTTACATAACTTAAGTTTAAGTGAGCCTGGCTGCAACACCGGATCCTAGAGCATTGGATGTGGGTCTGGCTATAAGGTTGTGTCATAAAAGTGTGATAATTAAATAGATTAATTAAAAAGAAAAAACAAGGGAAAAAAAACCAATAGAAAGAAAAAAACTAATAAAGAAAAAGAAAAAAATCTGAATTAACTAGGTTAACCCGTCAAGTCTGGGATACGTGTCATGAAAGTCTGATAATTAAATATAAAGAAATTTAACATTAACAAACTAAACTAATTGAAAAAAATTAATTAAAAAGAAAAAAAATCCGGGTTAACTCGTCAAACCAGACTAATACATCAAACCCGGGATCAAACAAAAAAATTCATTAAAAAAAATAAAAAAAAATTAAAAAAAACAATTTAGCATCTCATTTAATTTTTAGTATATAATATAATATAATATAATAATTATTATAATATAATATATTAAAGATGGGAAAGTGAAAGGCGTGGGAAAGCTACAGTAGTTTTCCCACGCCTTTTAGAATATTTCTTAATAATATTAATATTTCAGGGCTTTCTTAACATTTTGTAGATGGAGCGCATGCCAGTGAGGGTCCTTCTGCCTGAAGAGATGGCAAATATGCCAGTGAGGGTTGAATCGGTCATTTACTATTGTCTCAGAAATTAATAAACAGTTGGTAATTGATTATGATTCCTTTCCAGCAAGATATATTGTTCTTTATTCTTATTTTCCCAAGGGAGAAGGAAGTTATCTTTCAAGTTAATCTTGCTTCTCAATATTATTTATAATTTTAATCGGATATATTTGAGAGTGTGATTTTATTAAAATTTATGACAGAATACAATTTTTATAAAATATAAAATAATTATCTTATTTTTTTTAAAATTTGATTTATAGTGATTTAATTTATTTATGAAATTAAACTAAGATTTATGATCTGCAAAAATATGAATTCAGATGTATGTTACCAAGTGAAATTTGATGATTTATGGTGTGTTTGTTTCTGGAAAGTATTTTTCAAACTTTTCTGTGTTTGTTTGTCAATAGAAAAGTTGATCAACGGAAAATATTTTCCGGTCAACGAAAAACACTTTTCAGTCAAAGAAAAATTTGACTTGGTTTCTAGGAAAGTGTTTTTTTTTTATTTTAGACGGAAACACTTTCCGGAAGTTGTGATAAATTTAGAAATATCATATTATTTGTTGATTATATCAAATTTGGTCTTCAAACTTTTGATTGCTATATATATTTTGTTTTGAATATTTGTTTTTCAATTTCATCCCTTAGAATTTATTTTTTATATTAACTTTGATCCTAATTTTTATAATTGTTATTTGCTTTTTTCTTATTACTTTTTAATTGAAATTTTTTATCTATCAAATTTGGTCCTCATTCTTTTGATTATTGCTTATTTTATTTAAAATAATTTATGAAATGTTTATTATTATTATTTTAATTTCTTCTTTTTTCAATTTTTTTATTTTTTAGATTTGATCTCTATTATTTTGATTATTATTTATTTTATTTGAGATAATTTATGAAATTATATTTTTTTTCAATTTCATTCTCATTCAACTTTTTAATTTATAAGATTTGTTCCTTATTATTTTAATAAACTTGAAAAAAAAATAAAACATTAATAAGTTATTTTCCAGCTCATTTTTCATGACATAACTAAACACTAGAAAGTGTTTTCCAATTTATTTTTCATTACACTACCAAATATCAAAAAATAATTTACATTCCAAAAGTAAACTACTTTCCAGCAAAAAAACGGGCCAATACTTTGAGAAATATTTTGATTTGTCTTTAAAGTGCTATTAAAAAAATATTATTAAACATTTAGCCTTGATCAAATAAAGCTTTTAAGAGAGATTTATTGCTTAAATAGCTTGTTTTAACAAAAAGATTTTATCCCCAAAAGAATTATATTCAAGATTTATAGGAGTACTCATATCTTTGGAAAATGCTACATGTTATTATTTTATTGATTAATTTTTATTTATGAAATATTATATTTATGATAAAATATCTTAAATATTTCATTTTATTTTTTAACTTTTTATTGGCAAAGAAATAAATAAAGACCTATTTATTTTTATTATCATTTATTTTAAATTTATTTTATCTTTTTATGTAAAAATAAAATGAAAATGATATGCAACAAGTTTTTATTGTTAATTTTTTTTTGGTTCATAGAGTTGACTGGACTTTCTGAAATTTCTTTTTCTACCATGGCTTGGAGGCTAGGAATTAGAGGGGAGAAGATGAAGATGAGTTATGGAAAAAAGAGAGAAATTAGGGGATTTGTTTTTCATAATTTGGTGATAAAGTTGTAACATTAAATTATAAGGACTTTTTAGTCATTAAATCAATTATAATAACAATAATAAATGGCTCAACAAATTTATAAAACAGAAAAAATAGCAGAAAATTCCAGATTTTAGAGGGGAAATTCAAAAAGTAAAATAGTAGAAAACAACCGTCCGGATAACAGATTATGGAAACATGGTACCGGATATGATTTAAAATATATTTTTTATATTTTTAAAAATTATTTTTAATATTAATATATTAAAATCATATAAAAATATAAAAAATTTAATTTAAATTAAAAAATTAAAAAATTTTAAAAATATAGTTTCAATCCTAATTTCATACACAACCGAAGTCTATATACTGACACTACTTTCTCAGATTCATTGGGCGTATCAACAGTATATAGGGAGAGGGAGGGACCCTCTGCTTTCAAGTTGTCTACAGGCTTGGCTTCAGCATGCCAAGTTTGACAGCAGTGGTTCGTGGAAGATGCTGCCAACTGCCAACTGCCATCAATCAATTAGTACAGTGAGGGAGGGACCCTCTGCTTTCAAGTTGAACGCATCTCATCATTCCAAAACGTTCACAACTTTCAGACCATTCTTCTCTCTCTTTTCCTCAATCTTTCTTCTTTGATTTCCCAAAGAAAACAAGAGAATATGGCAGCAGAGCTTTTTCTTACGTTTTCCATGGAGGCGACTTTGACAAGGGTCAGTTCCATAGCTGCTGAAGGGATCAGACTTGCTTGGGGATTGGAGGGACAGCTGCAAAAGCTCGAAGAGTCTTTGACCATGATCCAAGCTGTGCTCCAAGATGCAGCCAGAAGGCCCGTAACAGACGAGTCTGCGAAGCTTTGGCTGGAGAAGCTACAAGATGTAGCTTACGATGCTGAAGATGTTCTAGACGAGTTTGCTTATGAGATTCTCCGAAAAGACCAAAAGAAGGGAAAGGTACGTGACTGCTTTTCACTGCACAACCCTGTTGCATTCCGTCTGAATATGGGTCAAAAAGTTAAGGAGATCAATGGATCACTGGATGAGATTCAGAAACTTGCAACTCGCTTTGGGCTGGGAATTGCATCTCAACATGTAGAGAGTGCTCCTGAAGTTATCCGGGATATAGACCGAGAGACAGATTCCTTGCTTGAAAGCTCAGAAGTTGTAGTAGGAAGGGAGGATGATGTCTATAAAGTTATGAAATTGCTGATTGGCTCGATCGGTCAACAAGTTCAGTCTGTTGTCCCTATTGTTGGGATGGCAGGTCTTGGAAAGACTACCATAGCAAAGAAAGTTTGTCAATTAGTGAGGGAGAAAAAACATTTTGACGTGACTCTATGGGTTTGTGTCTCTAATGATTTCAGTAAAAGGAGGATATTAGGAGAGATGTTGCAAAAGATTGATAAATCTACTGGTGGGTTGAGCAATCTAGATGCAATTCTTGAAAAACTTCAGCAAGAGCTAGAAAACAAAACACTTCTTCTTGTTCTTGATGATGTGTGGAATGAAGACTATGATAAGTGGGCTGGTTTGAAGGAGGGATTGTTAAAAATTAACAGCAGGAATGGGAATGCTGTTGTTATTACAACCCGCTGTAAGAAAGTAGCAGACATGATGGAGACTTCTCCTGGGATTCAGCACGAGCCAGGGAGACTATCAGCTGATCAATGTTGGTCCATTATCAATCAAAAGGTGAGCAGGGGTGGACGAGAAACAATACCTTCAGACTTCGAGTCTATTGGAAAAGAGATTGCAAAGAAATGTGGAGGTGTTCCATTACTTGCTAAAGTTTTGGGAGGAACTCTTCACGGAAAGCAGGCACAACAGTGGCAGTCAATTCTAAACAGTAGAATTTGGGATTCTCAGGATGGAAATAAAGCTTTGCGCATATTGAGATTAAGTTTTGATTACTTGTCATCGCCAACATTGAAAAAATGTTTTGCATACTGTTCCATTTTTCCTAAAGATTTTGAAATTGAAAGGGAAGAGCTAATTCAACTTTGGATGGCTGAAGGTTTTCTCAGGCCATCAAATGGAAGGATGGAAGACGAAGGCAACAAGTGTTTCAATGACTTGCTTGCAAATTCCTTTTTCCAAGATATTGAAAGGAATGGGTATGAGATCGTAACAAGTTGCAAGATGCATGATCTTGTGCATGATCTTGCATTGCAGGTCTCAAAATCAGAAGTGTTAAATCTGGAGGCGGATTTGGCCGTTGATGGCGCATCTCATATTCGTCATCTAAATCTCATATCTTGTGGGGATGTTGAGGCAGCATTAACAGCGGTTGATGCTAGAAAATTGCGGACTGTTTTCTCAATGGTTGATGTATTCAATGGGTCTTGGAAATTCAAAAGCTTGAAAACTCTCAAATTGCAAACTGTTTTCTCAATGGTTGATGTATTCAATGGGTCTTGGAAATTCAAGAGCTTGAGAACTCTCAAATTGCGAGGGGCTAATATCACAGAGTTACCTGATTCAATTTGGAAGCTGAGACATTTGAGATATCTTGATGTCTCAGATACTGCTATCAGAGTATTACCAGAATCCATCACCAAGCTCTACCATTTGGAATCATTAAGATTCACTGATTGCAAGTCACTAGAAAAGCTTCCCAAGAAAATGAGGAATTTAGTCAGCTTGAGACATCTCCATTTTAGTGATCCAAAGCTAGTGCCAGATGAGGTGAGACTCTTAACACGCCTTCAAACTCTGCCTTTATTTGTAGTGGGTCCAAATCATATGGTTGAAGAGCTGGGATGTTTGAATGAACTAAGAGGAGCATTGAAGATATGCAAGCTTGAGCAAGTTAGAGACAGAGAAGAAGCTGAGAAGGCAAAACTGCGTCAAAAAAGAATGAACAAAATGGTGCTTGAATGGAGTGACGATGAAGGTAACAGCGGTGTCAATAGCGAGGATGTGCTGGAAGGCCTGCAGCCTCACCCAAACATAAGAAGCTTGACAATTGAGGGTTATGGAGGTGAAAATTTCTCATCATGGATATTGCAACTCAATAATCTGATGGAGCTGAGTTTGAAAGACTGCGGCAAGTGCAGACAACTCCCAACACTTGGATGTCTTCCTCGCCTTAAGATTCTAGAGATGAGTGGAATGCCTAATGTGAAATGTATAGGCAAGGAGTTCTATAGTAGCAGCAGTGGCAGTACAGCTGTACTGTTTCCAGCACTAGAA
>Ga0325401_1002734_pt1 | contig 15817 bp, 4 predicted proteins | sample PopdelMetagenome_FD_205666 | JGI IMG/M metagenome (GOLD analysis project Ga0325401, IMG submission 205666) | Populus deltoides microbial communities from Bellville, Georgia, United States - Xylem-PdKOR-R2 | ecosystem: Host-associated > Plants > Phyllosphere > Stem > Wood/Secondary xylem | place...
TCAAATTATGATACAAAACAAATTATTGAATGAAACAAATTAAAAATGAATAGAACAAATTGTGTTGGTTTGGTTTAGTTTTTCGGTTTGAATCAAATAATATGTCCTTAAACTAAACCTTAAAGTTTAAGCTTTATATTAATACTAACATACTAACAAGAGCTCCTTTTGGTATTATCTTTTAGGTGCTTTAAAAGGGACATATTTTTTCAAATAGTTTTTACATTGATGTTTTTTTTATGCTTTAAATATAGACATCAAAACAAAAAAAACAACATACTTGAAAGATTATATCTATATATAAGATTTTTCATTTCCATTCCTTCAGGGCATGTGCTCGAGGACATTGATTGCATTATACATATATACTAGATACATGTTCGCGCTCCTTCGTGATTTTTTTTTCCTGTTATTGCTCTGAACTTGGTTCATATTTGTGAGAAATATATAAGATAACATAAACTTTAACAGCCAATAATATAAAAATAAATTAACACAAACCATAAACAGTAACATAGATAGAAAGATTTTAAGATGTAGATGAGTTAATACACAACCAAGACAATGAGAGTGGAATCCAAATGAAAATCAATGCTTGTCCATTGCAATTTTTGCCAATTTCACATAACATTAGTCTAACATGTTTGTCAGGTCCAAGATGCTGGACTCAAGTAACTTGAGTCTGGTGTAGTTGCTAGAGACTCAAGGCTCTTGGGTCTGGAATGGTTGTCAGACCCAAGTACCTTAGATCTGACGCCTCGAATTAGCATCATTTTCGTGAGTCATGCAAAGATAATGGTTTTTTTGAGGACCAAAATACTCATGCAAATGTGTTGAATGATCTCAGGATATCTAACTAATAATTCCTTGTGTACTTTTGATATATTGTTAAAAAAAAACAACAAATACCTCTATCAAACATTGCTGAATTTCAATAAATAGAAGTAGAATTTAAGCTAAACTCTGTTATGTTGATACCAATTGTTAGATACATGCCCGCGCTCTTGTAACTTTTAAAAAATTTGATCAAGAACAAAGAAAAATTACTCATGCAAGCTTCTCTTGTTAACAACGCAAGGATATACTTATTGTCCTCCAATAAAATATTGATTCAACATACTAAAATTTCTCTCGTTGTGCCCATTAATTTATTGTCCAAACTTTTTTGTTACCCATCTCGTATCCTTCTAACATTATTAAAAAAAAAGCAACAAAAACATGCCAGATCTTTAAAAAAGATCCCATCTTTGATTTTAGAACCCATAAAATCCATTACTTTTCCTTAAAAATTATGGGTTTAATGATGAGATCAAGAATGGTCTTTTTAGATACATCCATTTTGTTAATGGAAGAATAGCTAATCACATTAAAGTCTTAACAACATACAAAAGCAAACTACACAATTTTCTCATCATTAATCATACCATAAAATCCCACTCTCTTTGTTGTCTTCTTCTCTCCATTGCGATTCTATCTTTCTTTTTTTTTGTTGATTTGACCTTTTTCTTTCTTTTTTTTCTACCGATTTGATTAAAAAAAAGAAGAAGGACTAAACACAGGAAGCACCATCTTCATCTTTTTTTATAGTTTTCTCTCCTCCAATTCATTTTTATTTTCTTTGTAATCTAAGTTGTAAAAAAAAAAAAAAGCAATGAGAAATTACAAAAAGTCAAAGAAACATTTTCTTCTCATAAAAAATTAAAATTAAAATTAAAATTACTATTACAATCACATAGCTATATTACGAGATGTGTATATACACAAAATCTTCTGTTCCTATCCACGGATGCGTGATTGAAGAATTGACTGCGTTGGCACCATGCATACACAATTAGTAGTCTCGAGAATTGCTTGGTGCAATTCCAACTTCATTTGCTAGCTAGCTAACTAGCTGTCATATGGGAAGCATCCCAAGAAGCATCAATGGTTGCCAATACTCTTTCTGACTTCAGCTGCACCACCTCCGCCGAGCAACATCATACGCACAACCTGTAACCCACCACAATATTAACGCGATAATGCCAGTACTCCTATGCAACCAAAGGAGAAGACAGTACAGATAGAAGTGCACTAGCACGTGCATTTAATATTATTGTAGAACCAATGCTCCATACCTTACAGAATTTCAACAAAAGAAACCTAATCTTACGTAACCAAACTCAACACTTGTATGGGATTAATATTCCTTCCTTAGATTTTTGCCTTTATTATTATGTCCACGCACACGATAAAAGCAAAAGTATTTCTTGTTCCAGCTTTTTCGTGCCATACATTGGACGGTGAATAGAGAATCTTAAGCTTCTAAAATGGTTGACACCAAACCTATTGATTCTTGGGTATACGCCAAGCAAACTTTAAATTTATTAATGTTTCAAGAATTGTTTTTTAAAATAAAATAACATTGTTTTGAATATTTTTAAATTAAATCAGATTTTAACAGTGCTGATCAACCTCGTCAATTGGATCACAATAAATAACTTCATTCCAGTTTAATTTTAAAAACTATAGGGGGGGGTTTCACTTTCGAACATAAAGATCCCGACATGGGGGTGTTAATCTATGCAAATAACCAGCTAGCTCCAGCATAGTTTATGAACGATAATCTTTACTTGTGTTCAGAATGTCTACATATTCTCAATTTAAAAACTTGCCCATTTCTGGTTGATCATTCCCAAGAAACCCGTACCGACATTCAGAGTGCCCTCCAAAATCCAGCAAACAGCCGTACCTTTGTGTTCTATCATCATCACACCCATGCATCTTCTCTTCTTTTACTTGATAAAATAAAGCAGTCATGAAGAGAAGAGATTCATAAATTTGTAGTTGAAAGGAAACCGAACTTTCTACCTCAGAATTTGTTTTAAGAAAAACAATCAACATGAAAAGCTGCTAGTAACTAGGAGTATGTTGCTGGGATAAAAATATATTAAGATAATATTTTTTATTTTTTATATTAATATATAAAAAATATACAAAAAACACCAGCTATCTCAAAACCCTAATAGACCCTCAAAACCATCATCCTTTTATATTTCTGCCACCACATATTTTATTTTTCATCTGTATTTTCAACCTTAATTAAGTGCTATACATTTACGTACAATGGCTGGCTCCACCATTATATTTGAATTTCCATCCATATATTTCACATTGTATTAACTCCCACTCCCCTAGAACATAATTTTGCAGTTCCTCCCTGCATTAATTAATACCCCATCTCAATTATGATGAACGTAATGAATTTGAGGAGCAACCACTACTAATAGCAAATTTAGTCATCGATCGAAAAGGAATTGATTAGGGAACACAATGATAGACGTGAAAGACCATGGTTTATAATGGGTGGAGGATAGTGGGGTTGGATATTGTTGATGAAGTCAAAGTACTCTCAAGTGCTAATTAATAATTTCTTAACAATTTTAGTTTTTAATTACTTCAAATGATTGATATTCTTTCTTGATATTGTCAAGAATTAAGGTCGCAATAAGATGTTGGTAGTAATTGGCCTAACAGGTATATATATAATTTTATAGTATGAACTAAATATAATCAGACTATAGCATATAATAAGCACAATCATACAGTGGAAAGGCATGGTATCGATTTCAATTCTCAAGCTAATATGGCAAGACGGTTCCAAATTAAGCAATCGAATGTTAGACAAGCCAGCCATCCACATCTGTTTATTCTAGTTTAAACTTCTGATGCCAGGTGATGTCGCAAGTCTCCTTTAAAAGAACAAACAAATAAGTATGTAAGGGTAATTTCTTATAATTATTTGCACTTGTCATTTACTTAAGTATTGTTTATTGGAATAGTTTTTTTTTTTAATAAAAAATTAATTTAGTGTTTTTTTTAATTCCATCATTTAATATTGAGTTTATTGGACTTTATAATTTATTTTGATTTGCTTTCAATAATTTTATTCAAATCTCATAACTCGAGTCACGACTTTCGCATGTTAATCTAGTTGGCTTGAGTTTTTTTGTCTTCAAGGTTGAATCAAGTCTTTTTATGTCAATTCCCCTCCTCGCAAGGTGTTGTTCTTTGGAATAATACTTTTGAAAAAGTTTAATTTGATTTTTTTTTTAATTTCATATTTTAACATTTAGTTTATTAGGAATTGAGTTTAATAATTTATTTCAATTTGTTTTCAATGAGGGTTACCACAATTTCATGGGGTTTTGGATTTTACGGGCTAACCGATGGATTCAGGTTTTTTTATCCTTTTTAAATTAATTTCATTCAATATTGGGTTGATTGGTAATTAAGTTTCATAATTTGTTTCAGTTTGCTTTTTATGAAGTTATCATAATCTCATGACTAAGGTCACGAGTTTGGCAGGTTAACTCAGGTTATTTTTTTATATTTAAATTTACTTTTTATGGGGTTATCCGAGTGACTTTGGTTTATCAAATTAACATGAGTTGTCTTCGATCATTTTTTTCTGTTAATTGATTTATTTTCAATCTCATCTTTCAATATTGAATTGATTGATAATTGAGTTTCATAATTTTTTTTATTTGCTTTCTTTAAGGTTATCACGGTCTCATGATCGAGGTCAAGGATTTAGCATGTTAACCTAGGTTGACTTGAGTCGATTCAATATGTTGTCGTTTTGAAATCTTATTAAGCCAAACCATATTTTTTCTGATTGGTCATGTAGTTTTTAGACTTATCAAGTCGATCGGATCACATCAGATCAATCTTTACACAGTTTAAATTGTTTTCCAACTAAAAATATATTAGTAATGTTTGAACATTCTTTTTTTATATTTTACAAAAAATAATATGACCCACAACATAGCGCAGATGAATAATCTAGTAATCTAGTATCAATTCATCCTCAAAGACCATTTAATAATGTGTTTTTTATAGGATCACATCATGTCAATTCCTTCCTTTATTTTTTGTGAAATTTAGACCGATCCAGGCTCAAGTTCAAATAGATTCCGAGATAATTCGGGTTTAATATCTAATTGCATATAAAGGGAGAAAGTTTTTAAAATTGGACGCTATTCCCTTGTAGTTAATGACCAATATCATCTTCTTATCCATAAAAAATCTTTGGAAACCATACTAGCTACACAAAATTTCAGAGGAAATGCATGTCGAAGGTGGGTGAAATAAGGTGATGTGAACCAAACAAAGATTCGAAGTTAACGACTACGTCCTTTTCTAAGACACATGCACTCGGCTGCTAAAGGTCACACCAGAAGAGATGGTAACATTCTCATCAAGAAGAAAGACGTAGACTTTATACTTTTGGTAAGCTAAGAAAGCACGTTACAAGAACGGGTTATAACGGAAAAGTTTGTCATGATCTTCTCTGTATTCTTCTTCTGATTTAAATAAGCAGACGCTCACATGGGAGTTAGATGAAAGTGAGAATCATTCACCAACCTGAAAAAACCCATCTCCTCTCACTCATCTTTCTAACCTCATACCTCATATATATATATATATATATATATATATATATATATATCAATGTTCAGATCTAATATATGCTTGAAATATGAGATATTTGGTTCTTTTATTCAAATGGGCCCATAATCGAATATGGGGTGTTGAATGAAAGAAACCCCATATCTTATGATGATTCTAAAATTGATCATGCTTCCACCAAGACAGATCTGTTTCTAATTTCTGTAGTTGTTTTATGGGAGCCGAAATGCAGATGCAGCTGCCATGCCAATCATAAGTGCATGGTGCAAATGGAATGTACTATTGCACACCCAAATCCTCATAAAAATGATTGACAAACTAACACTAGATGTCCTCCAACTATTATGTGATTAATTAAGAAAATAGATTGACGAAATCTCAAGTGCTGAGGCCTAAGTTTTCGACTCATGGCCATCTAGCTGTAGTGTACAGAGTGTTTGTAATCCAACACACTGGAGAATCACCAAAGGCGCACTTTTTGAGTCCAGACTGGTTGATGAAGACCATCCAGCAGCAAGGTCGGTCACCACAATCCAAACCTGCATCAATTCCATTCTTGGACAATACGTGATCACACGACTCAATGAGCCTAGACTATATCTTTCACGCATGACACATCCATCCCATTCATTTACCTTTTGGTTTCTGCAATGTAACCTTAGCAGTCAATGTAACATGATGAAAGTCCTGTTACATAAATTCCAGTTCCACAAGGCACTTATGCGTGAATCTTGAATAAATCGAGTGCAACCTCAACAGAAATTTAAATTACTTCAAACATAATACATGTATTTACATCAAAATTGCATCCCAAGTGATGCCCTCGGTGACAGATTTATGTCAATTAATGCTTGGCATTAAGAATGGATAAGATATGCATGTAACAATTCAATCCCCCGGATACAAATAGATAGAAAAAATGCGGTGTTATACAACAGAGTTGAGACTAAAAAAGCAACGAAACAAAGAGTATGGCAAACAACCAAGAAGCAACAACAGCCTTCATTGATCTTCTGCTCTTCTACGTTTCTTCGACTTCTTAATTTCGTGGTCGTTAACAAATGACAACATCTCTCCGCCTACAGTAATCTGCTCTTGCATTTCCATTTCTTCCTCAGTCTTTGTCTCCTTATTACTGACAGGAAGTCAACTAAAAGTTAAAATTCACAAAATTGAAAACAAATTCATCCAAGGTTTGGAGAAGTAAGTTCGGTTGAAAACCTGTCAGTTGCAGCATCAACAAAATATTTATCTAACCAATGGACACTTCCAGTATTAGCTGGAATCAAGGATCCTGAAATGTGCAGTATTTCCTCATCCAAACTGCAAAAATTAACCAAATCCAAACACTTACAAGATCTTTATTGAGTCATGTACACTGGATAGTATACGAATAAACTAAAATCTACTTTATGCTGTGTAGGTCTCAGTAAAATTACTCAATCAACCCAATTTCATGACAGGGGAGCATAACCAATGGACACTTCCAGCATTAGCTGGAATCAAGGATCCTGAAATGTGCAGTATTTCCTCATCCAAACTGCAAAAATTAACCAAATCCAAACACTTACAGGATCTTTATCGAGTCATGTACAATGGGCAGTATACGAATAAACTAAAATCTACTTTATGCTGTGTATATCTCGGTAAAATTACTCAATTAATCCAATTTCATGACAGGGGAGCATGCAGCAGTGAGTTTGGCATGCCCCCCTGCAGGAAAGAGAAGCATGATTCAATTGGATATGTTGAGACCCCGAACAATTTATCAAAGTCGGAGGAAGAATTACTTGTATCATAAAGCCAGTATAACTAAAGGCATGGAAGAGAGAAACCAAATTTTCAAAATTATAAAACAAAAAAAATCCAAGCTTGATGAGATTTAAAATATCCACCAGCACGAAAGTGTCAAATGTTGCCTCCACAATTTTCAGTCTGTCTATTAGACTGAGGACAGAAGTAAACTATGCATGTCTTGTCATAAAGCTTTTAAAATTAAAAACAAAAAGAAAAGTTACATAGTAATCCTGTTCACCTTCGTGAACCTCTTGCAATTCTTGCAAAGATAAAATATGATCAAGTAACTAGATTTAGCAAAAATCACACATGTAATATGTTAATGCCTGAAACAGAAGTATTTGATTGTTGATAAGGAATGCTTTGAACATTATAGTCGTTCTCTTCTTCTCTCTCTCTTTTTTTTTTAAAAAAATTGCTAGCACTAAACTAGGGCCTGACTGAGCAACCAGTAGTCCTATCTATCTTCCTATCCACACACAATCTTCCAAGTAAATAAAATCTAAAGAATCGGGTGTCAAACTCTCTGCAATAAAAATTCCAATGATTAAGCAAATGCACTACAAATGCCCATGGACAATTATGTTACTGAAATTTGACTGTTCCATATTGATATCTTTGCTATTTAGATATTAATGTTGAAATGAAAGTTAGTTAAAGGGTCATGTATCTTTTTAGGAGCAAGACCATCCAACTTGAATTTAGAAACCTTAATGAAATCAGTTTACAAGTCCATGTTTATGTGTGTCATACTTGTGCATGCAAGTGATTGGGATGAGCAGATTATACCAGGAAGGAAAAGGACCATGTGTTTCACAGAGATCAAGCTATTCTAAAATATAACAATAATATGTCACCTCTTGACTTCAAAACGTATCACAGCTCCAACCTTTATCACATGCCGCTTGTGATATCTGCTAACATATACCCCCTCCCCATGTTTCTACAGCAAATATTAAGTGATAAGCAACAATATCAACTCTCTAGCTGCAGAAAGGAAAACGATATGAACTTCAAAGCACAAGAGTATGGATGTACATACAGCTTTATACTTTAACTCGTTGCGGATATTTTCATCTGTTATAATTGCAGATGAAAAACCAAGAACAATGCAATGAATAGATTCCCGAGTAATTTTCACCACCTTTCCCTCTGAAAGTTGAATAAAAAAATTATTAAAGCAGAACAATAACCTCACACTTCAACATCAATTCTAAATAAACTTCACAAACACCTTATGTTACTGAACCACAATAAATACATACATTAAAATACTAATCAAATTATTATTATTGTATAGAAAAAACAATTTACAATTACTGAAAAAACAACATGAAGAAGCAGAAGAAAAAACAACCTAAAAGCATGTTCGGCTTCGGGGAGAAGATTAGAAGGTTTGCTCGAAGTCTGACACCGAAATAAGGGTGAACCCCAGAGAGAATTCTCGCACATTTATCTTGAGGGTCAACACTATAAGCCAAGACAACTCCATCAAATGCTTGAGAATACCTGCAATAAAAAACCCACTTTGAGAAAAATAACACAACAGTCTAGAATTCAAGAGAAAGTGAAACGGCAAAGGAACGAACTTGAAGAGCAAAGAGCTGAGTTCACGGAGGATTGCTTTATCAACATTCTTGCTCTGCGATGGATGCACGTAAACTATCAAATTAGCATCTGATTTACTCAATCCCTCCATTGGTGAAGGCTAAATTTTTGGATTTGGAATTCAGCTGCAAAGGATTTGGGGATTTTACTGGAAGCGGCAAAACCCTAGATAAACCCTGCGAAAGCAAAGCATGGATTCTTGAATTGTTTTTTCACTGCTTGTTGAAGCTATTAATGAGGAGAGCTTGGGCCACAATAGTTGGGCCTTGAGGTTTTTGATCTGTTAATAGGCATGGCTCAAAGTAAATGTCCTTTGACATTAATGGGCTAGATTTCAGCCCGATAAATGCCACGCTGTCCGTGTTTTTCTTGCACAAAAAGGGGATTTAAAAACAAAATTAGCATGGTGCCCAGAATTGTTTATAAAATAAAACTTATTTAAAATAAAAATACTAAATTTGAGTTTATTAATTGAGCCACTAGAAAAAAAAAAAAATAACTTGCAGCGCCAGCACTATTGCCACGACAACAATTGCAAAATTAATATTGCCGCAAGAAGTTAAGGTTTAAGGGATTGCATTAGCAAGTCTTTATTGCTGAATGTTTTACTCTTTATTCTTGAGTGAGGAAGAGATTAATGATGTATTGCTTGAATTTCATACTAGATGATGAGTTTACCGGTACACCGTCAAGGTTGTCTTAATTATGCTGGTTTGTTATTGCAGTCTGACCGTGTTTCTGAATTTTTTTTTCTAGTTTTAAATTATTTATCTTTATGTTTTTTAATTGTTTTGACATTCTAATAGCTTATTTAAGTATCAATGAGTGGTTCTAAATCTAGGCACTTTAACCCTAAGTCCCAGCCTACCGGAGCAATGCCTTGCAGGCTTGAAGAAACAAATGATTTCCATCAGGCAATGAGGCTAAGGGGATTGATTTACCAACAAACATCTTTTATCATCAGAGCATACCATGCAAGTGCCCGTCTGGATTAAAGGTGGAGGTGAATCACTAGAGAAGAGGAAACGTGGGAAAGAGAAGGCTCCTTTTTTCCTCCTTTACTGATGAAAATAGCCCGTAAAGTAACCTTGAATAATGAATATCGGCCCACATTCACAGAGACCAAAGAGAATATATCTAGACGAGTAAAGTGACAATAGAATGGAGACGGTGAGAGAGGCTATAAAGACAAAATGGAGTTCCTTCTCATCAGAAGATTCAGAAGCAAATGTCCCCTTACATCCCAACAGGCCATCCTGCTTCCATGTTCCCCTTGCACCACGCTCGTTTATACCTTCTTTCACTATCAATTATCACTCGTGGAGCCCTCGATTCCCGTTGTTCATTCCCTTCATGTATCGTCTAACAAAATCCAAGGAGAATTGCACTTGCTATGATTTTGTTCTTTAATCTCCATTAAATGCTTTTGTTTTTACCCCAATGAAAAGCTGAGATCCTCCATCATAATCTTAATCATTTGCTTGTTCTGTGAAGCTTATCCAGTGATCAACATGCCCGTCTACTGTATGGCTGTGATCTTGCCATCAATTTGATGGATGGACCCACCTTGTCTTTGTTATCTTCTTTTCTCATGTCCCAATGTAATAACTAAATACTATTTGAATTCTACTTGTATCTTGAAAAGAATTTAAATTTAAACGTACATGTACTAGATTAACTCAGAGGGTATATCTGATATCTTCTTTTTTCTTTTTTTTTTGAAAAAAAACACAAATTACTTTCAGACAGAATAATAAGCCCAACACAAACAACATTAGGGGATTTTATAGGATAAACATTGCATGCCGTGTCTTCCTTTTTCTTTATTTGAGGGAGATTACATCATTAGGCATTGACCCAGATACAATCATGAGTAGAAAATGAGGAAACCACACTAGTGCCTCGAGGCATAATGTGCAAGGGTCCCAGCCCACAGGCACACTATCTTCTCCTTTTTACAATGCTCTACCTATCATTGTACTGGCTCGGTCCGAGCCGTCTGTACACACCTAAAGTCCGTGTACTTACGCCATGAAAAATGGATGTCAAATTATGGAATTTCTTCTATGACTTGAACTCTCGAGACGTGGATCCTAAAATATATTTTGTGGGGCCACGAAAATTACTTTGTGGAACACTGGAGCTTGCTTGTTTCTGTTGAACACCACTCCGTGGTCCCCACCCTTTGACAATGATAAGGCTCTATCCCTTACAGGTGATGTCCCTTGCTTAAACAAGTGGGTAGGACCCGCTATTATAACAATCTAGGAGATTGGATTGGGTAGATGTTCATGGTAATACATGAGATTTAGGGTAGGTTTGTTTTTTAGGCTGTGTTTCACTTCAATCATATATTTTATTTTCTTTCATCGATCAATATATTTCTGGATTTATATTGATTTCATTGAAAATAGTTGCCTGGATGCATGTTAAAAAAACTATAATTTATGGTTTTTTTAAACTGTAAATGTCAACATGACTTGCATCTTGTTTCAATGCGGGTAACTTGAGCTTATTTTTTAAGAATACATTCGGTAAAAAAAAATTAGATTAATTTTTTGTGTTTTTTTAATGATTTTAATATGTTAATGTAAAAAATAAATATAAAAATATTATTTTTATATATTTATAAACAAATAACACTCTTAAAAACAATTGATGATTAATCAAACTCAATAGAAAGTCAAGAATCAATAAAATAGCATTAAACACATGATCAGCATGGTGGGCCCACATTCCTCAAATCATACGAAACCATTTCCATGATGGACACGTGGAACAAGATCAACGGTGCTTGGACATATCAAGCTGAGAATACGGCGAGTTTAAGTTCCAAAGCCATAGAATAATGTGCTGCTAGAGAAAGACTAGAGAGAGGAGAGAGTCCACAAATTATCTAGTCCGCGTGCCACTCGATTTTAGCGTCGCGTCTAGACCGTCCGATCATATTCCTCATCCACATAATGCGTGCTCGCATCACGTGGCGATACTTGGACTGTCAAATCTATACTAGAGGCGCCCTGAAATTCTACTGGGGAGCATGGTCCCTGTGGAAGGACCTAAACAGCAATATGCTGGGGACTTTTTTTTTTTTTTTTACAAATAAAATCAAATTCAGAATACTCGCAAAATCTTCTTCTTCTTTTTTTTTCGAGACAAGATTTTGGTTTCCACACGGTAGCTAAGTGCGTGTTTGGGCATTTGGATTGTGACTTAAAAAATAATAATTAAGAAGAGTTATAAATTGTATTTTTTGTATTAATTTTTTTTTATTTAACTAAACAAATATATTTTTCTTTATAATTAAGAAAAAATATATTTTTCAGCGCTGCAAACAATGTGTCATGTAGCACGTCAATCCCTCTTCAAGATGCCAGATTGCTAGGATGGGCGATTTTAGACCAGCGGTGATAAGGTCAGAGAGAAATAGGCGTAATTATTAGCTGTAAATTGAACTAGCATGGTTGCCACTATTTTAAAAAGTAGTTACTTAGCATTTATATACTCCGCATTTGTTGGGATCAACGAAGATGTAATAAAACGTTATTCGGAGGATGAGGTTTGTCTTTGCTTGGATTTGGCCTCGGTGCCACGCCAAGGAACTGTCCCCTCCCTCAACTTGGATCGATGGCTGCAAGATCCTCTCGGCATGGTGTCTACTGTCTAGCTAGAAGACAAATTCAACAAAGTCGTCCTCGAGTTTTTTATTTCTTTGCTTAGGGTGACTCCTGCTGCCCCCGCCTTCGGAAAGGCTGTGCTCTTTATTCTCTCGGGATAGGGCCACCAATTGTGGTGGTAGGTTGGTCATGGCAAAAAAAAATAATCATAATAAATGGAGATCCGTGCGTGACCCTCTTGCCCATGCAACAGTAGCGGCATGGACATCCCATTCCCTTTCCATACTACTGGAAATTCACGAACATGGCATGAGCCATTTATTTTGGAAAGGTCTCCCCTCTCTTTCTTTTTCCTTCCTCCTTCGTGGATTCACTTTGGTGCTTTCAAATCTCAACCAACCAAATCTCACTCTTTCTGGCCAAAAATATATTTTAATGCCAGCTACGTATGCAATCGAGTGTTCCCTTTCGTTCTTCCATACAAGGAGTTTATATAAGGAGCTCCTTCTACTTCCTTTTAGCCATTGAAGACTTATGGGGTTGTTTTTATCTACCATTTGAACTTGAATCCTCTCTGCATTTTAAGGTTATAAAAAACAATGCTAAAAACTTTATAAATAAATATAATTCTCTCGATTTAGCCTGGAAAACAACCGTGATTTACAGAGGCATTGATATTTGATAGCTAAATATGTATACAGTCCTGAGGAATTCCATGATCACATCCAAGAAAGGACTGCCATGCAAGATACAAAGGAGGATATACACACCGGAACAAACATAGAAGACAAAATGGAGGCTGGATATGAACTTTGAAGTCTCCAGCCATGCTGAGACCAAATGTGAAAGCCAGAAACGGCGCCGTGCACAGACAAGCACGGGGGCATGACACGTAATCGCTTCATGTTATCCTGTGCCTCCCCCTATTGTTTTGTCGTGAACCGCACGCTTGAGGAACGGTCAAATAAATCAGACCACAAAAGCGCATGGGGATATATAAAAGCCTTTCCTCTCTCCTTCTTTTTAATTTCCAAACAATCAAGATACCAAAAACACATAAACAAACCAGAATTTGCTGTGAGAGAGCAGGTGAAATGTAAAGCACACCAAGATCCACGTCGCAAAAGCCAAAAGCTAAAGCTTAGAAAAAAGAAAAAGGGGAGACCTTGGAAATTAGCCACCAATTATTGATTATTTAAGTCTACAAACTAAAAAAGTTTATCAATTAAGTCACCCATCTCATAGAATTGCTAATCAGGGCTCGGTTGGGTTAGAAAAAAGAAGTATATATATAGTTCAATTCAGTTTTTTTTATTAAAAAAACCAAAGCAAAGCTTTTATATGTATATTTAGACCGAACTAACCGAAATTAGTTTAAACCGACCAAGTTCTGTTCATTTTTTTAAAAATAAAAACCATCAAAAACTTGTGTGGTTATTTCATGGGTCTTTTCTAGGGGTTTTATAGAGTTTTTTTAATGACTAAGTGCAGTTGTATTTTTATAGAATACAGGCATGGCTAAAATAAATAAAATGGTTAAAAAAAATCATTAAAAATAGAAAGAAAAAAAGAAGTAGAAGAAGATACGAAGTTGTCCAAAAAAAAACATATATATGTGCAATTACAAATTTTTGTTGCAAGTAAAACCTATCTAAATATTGAACATGTTCTCTTTTATACATTAAAAACAATATTAACTTCATGTTTTAATAGAATTATGCAGATCTTAAGGGTTTATGACAAGAAAAGGTGTATTACCATCATGAATAAAAAACTTTTAAAATTTTAGGATATCTTTTATATTTATTCTTATGAAAACATATTATAAGTATATAACATCCTTTTATATTCATTCTTAAGAAGCTGGTTTACTTCGATTAAATCGATTTCAAAAGCTTTAAATCCAAACAAACTAGTTTTTTCTAATTTTTTTTTAATTATATTTTCAATTTTTTAAAAATTTTTATGCTTAGCCGTAATCATATACATACATCAAGAATATATAATAAGAAATCCAAAGAAAATAACATAATACAAGACACTTAAAAAACTAAGCTTTCCATAAACATCATCAATCTTGATATGGATAGAAACTTGTATGGAAATCATACCGATCTCACATACAAACTTCTCCCAAACAAAGTAAGTTCGTCTTGATCGTTTCATAAATAAATAAATAAATAAAACTGATGAATTGCTAGGCATGATCTTATCATTTCATATAATCGAGCTACAAAATTATAAAATTTGTTTATATATTCTATTTTAAACACATATAAAACTAATCCCTTTCGAAAAAACAGTTAAGGCTCCACGTTAAGAACATGCGACGATCAATTAGTGGAGGATTCAATTGAGAGAAGGTTTAGTTCGAGGACTATATTAAGAATCGATAAATAGTTGAGAGATTAAGTTCAAGGTTTCCCTAAAAAAGAGCACCCCCTCATAAATCCTCGTAATCCACGTGCTAAAATGCGCCACCCTCGCATTCTTTCTTTTTCTCTCCCTCCCTTTTTAAAAACACACACGCACTATTTCTATTATTACTTGTTGAAATCACTATCCTCTGTGCCTGATTTCGTGTTCTCCTTGTTTTACTTTGCTTTATTAATTTTATCTTATTTATTGCATCGTTTACTTTTGTTTTAATTGGGATTTTGGACTGCCTTAAAACAGTTTAAAGCTGCAAAGAAATAGCCATTTCCGGAAAGTGTGAGTGCAGGTTAGTAGAATGCCTACCCTTTCTAGTTTCAACTTTCAAGCAAGAACCAGCGTGTCACTGCCTTCACATTTACAGAGACATAAATCGATGAGATAGATAGAGGGAAGATTTCTTTTTGTTTTTTGGATTTATTGATGATGATGATAGAGGGAGATCAGTGGTTTCATTGATTGAAAAGTCGGACGAATAGTAGCTACAAGAACACCACACTCATGCTTCGGTCCGCGTGCTTTGATGAAAAAAACTTTTGGTTTTTGTTGTGTCAATAAAAAAGCTCTCTTTCCTGCCCCACACCATAAAAGGATCTGTGTCTAGTCTAGTGAATACCTTTTTGCAGGTTTTGTTCCTTGATTTTGGATCATCAAGGACTCCTCAAAGGGGAGGGGGTGGTTTCTCTGTTGTGACCAATTGGATTGGTCTTTTGGGTGAGCTTAAGATTCCTTGACATGGGTCTGTCCTAAAAAATTATCTTCTTTTGGAGGAATATAGGGTTGTGATTTTAATGCTCTAGTTTCTATTCTGTTTGACGGGGGGTTTTTGTAATCGAGGGGTTTGGTGTTGAAGAAGTAAAGATGACATTTTTCTATTGAGTTGCTCTGGTTGTGTGGTAGAGAGGATATACCAA
>Ga0325401_1002736_pt1 | contig 15806 bp, 12 predicted proteins | sample PopdelMetagenome_FD_205666 | JGI IMG/M metagenome (GOLD analysis project Ga0325401, IMG submission 205666) | Populus deltoides microbial communities from Bellville, Georgia, United States - Xylem-PdKOR-R2 | ecosystem: Host-associated > Plants > Phyllosphere > Stem > Wood/Secondary xylem | place...
AAAAAAAAAGGAATTAAACCTGGAGGACTAGAAAGAGTGAGTGCTTAATTTATACGGGTCAATTAACAAATAAATGAAAACTTGGAGGTCATCCAAGAAAAACAAAATCCAACCTCACGCACGCTACACTGTCGTTTAAGGGCAATAAATAAAAGAAGAATTGAGGAAACACTCCCTTTCAAAGAAAACCTTAGAAGAAAAAATGGGTGGCAGTCTCGTCGCAAAGAGAGCAGCAGTGTCAGCCCCAAACCAAACACTAAGCTTATTCAGATTATCATTCTGCAACTTGCTAAAAACCTTCAGTACTTCTTCTTCTTCTTCAGCAGCTGCTGAGAACCCTAAAAATGAGACTTCAAAACCGAAGCGAAGAAAGAAGAAAAACCTCTTCGAGGTGGCTCAGTTTCTGCCTAATTGGGGAATCGGATATCACATGGCTAAATCTCATTGGGCCAATGTATCTTACGAGATCACCAAAATCAATCTCTACAAGGCAGTGGATCCTTCCCTTCCCCCACGCTCGTATTTTGAGTTGACAAATCAATTCTAAAGTATTTCGCAGGGTTTAGGGTTTTTGGCTGGTCTGATTTTATGGTCATTGCTGTCAAGTTTTGATTCTTTTTCTTTTTTAAAAATGGGTTTTGGGGATAATTAGATTATGCTAAATTTGGAGTATTTTCTTCATTTTGTTTGAGGTTCTTCTTGATTTAATGTGTCTCTGATCATTGCAGGATGGTAGGCATGGAAAAGCATGGGGGATAGCTCACAAAGATGGTCAGTCTTCGTTATGCAATTTCCTGAATATTTTTCTTAAATGTTCATTAATTGATATCAATTTGGGTGTTTAGCTATGATATTCCTATGCTTGCAGCTTTGTTTTGATTGGAAAAAAAAAAAAAAGAGTTCCAAAAGATGTGCTGCGTTTATCCTTTTGATGGAGCTGTGTGGAAGTTATGTTTTGTTTTTCATTGTTAGCTTTCTTGCTAAAGTAACAGCTGCATCCAAGGTTTAATTTGTCATATAAATATGTGAAAATAAAATTCCTATTGAATGCAAGTTTAGTGTCCTTGCAGGTCAATGATAGATTGATGGAGAGGGGTGTAAGTGTGGGGATGTATCCCAACAATAAAAAACTGCATAACAATCAATATAGGCAGGAATAGGGAATGCTTTGTTGTTGATTCTGATTCAATTTGTAGGTTCCAATTCCATTAAAAGTAGTAGTTCAACTTATCACATTGTTTCAATACTTTGCAATAAATCTTGAACAAGGATCTGGTTCACATGGGTTTGCTCATGCAGCACAACCACTCTCTAATTTTACTGACTTGTGTCAATTGCCTATGATTGGCCGTGAAAACCATAATCAACAGGTACATGTTACTTCCCTTAATTTATATGGAGAAGAAAGCCTTTTCTGGATCGTTTATCACGTGATCAAAAGTTAATTTATTCATCATAATTTTTCAAATTTCTAAGTTCAATAAGCTGGATAAACAGTTGTGAAAAACAGTTATTGTTCGAGCAGGTTTAACTCCTTTTAGGTTCTAGGAATTTGGGTGGTTGGATGAAAAATCTTTCCTCTATCTCCCCCTCTCAAAAGGTACACAGAATTTTATTCTTGGATCTATTAGGAAATCATCTGGCCTGCTTTTGTTTTGTAAGACCAAATATAAATTTTGTTTATGCTAGTTTATAATAGGAATTAAAAATCTTGTCCAAACTTTTTGTGGAGCTTGCCTAGGTTGAAGATCATTTCTTGGGTAATTTTTAAACTTTTTTAGAATTATATTTTCCGATAAGGTTTTCTGTGATATTCTTTTTTCCTCTACCACATGCCATCTCCTTTTTCTGATAGTATATGCACGTTGAATGACTGTAGATGACAAAGTTTGCTTAAGTTTTTTTCCCACCCTTCCCTTCTTGCTGGTTATCAATGCTTCTAGTGTTGAACTCTTTTAGTTGATACTTGTAACAACTGCTGGTTACTTAGTATTTTGTCCTATAAACATCTCTCTTTACGTGGAGACATGGTCTTATCATTTTTTAATACAGGATTACCAATTGCTGATGCTGCTCCCAAGAAGATAAGTGGAGTTCACAAGCGTTGTTGGAAGTACATTCCAAGCTTGGCAAAATCAATTGAAGGCAAGGCAAGCTCACCAAAATCAACAGAAACTGCTTCAAAAACTGAAGTCCAGGCAGCTTAATCCCTTTTTTTTTCTCAGTGAGAAGTGGTGGACTGACAATACCTTCTCTGCTGTCTCTGTTGGGTTGATTCCTCGAGTTGTGAGAGTTGCATTTAGCTGGGAGGTGTTTGTGTCTCTGGATGTCGATTCAACTCCTTTTTTTTTTTTTAATGTATTTGATGTTTCTGTTTTTCGATAACATCCTTTTTAGACATTTTACGAAAAAGAACGGTTGTTAGATTAGACAAAGTCAGAAATGGAAGTGGAAGACAATAGAAGCAAAGATTGAGCACTGTGGAACTTTGTTCTTTAAGATTTTCCTGAAGTGGGATCTTTTTTCTTTTTTCTTTTTTCTTTTTTCTCCACAATAAATAATGGAGTGTCTCTAGATTGAATCGGACGTCCAGTAGCGCGCTGCCTCTTTGGTCACTTTGAAGCATGGTTTTAAACTAGTTCCATTTCCCGTGTTTCGCTGGGGTTTCGGATTTGAGGTGGCTATATCATCCTTACGAGCATTTTTCTTAAACAATAGGCGTGGACTGATAATATACCCAGTTGAACTGGTGGAAACCTGATCTGCCTTATAAAAACTCCATAAGCAGATGATGTTGATGGTTTTTTTTTCGCTTTAAATAATGCTAAGCAACGTTTCCTTGAGCATTAAAAAAATGGACTGGTAGTGGGGAATTTTTAGATGGTGTTATTAAAACTGGTTAATCTTGAAATTTCCATTGATTATCTATTTTGTAGGTCACTTGATGAGTTTAAATACAATTTGGATAACTGGTAAAAATATTTATTGACTTTTAAACAATTAGTATTTTTTTAAAATATTAAAAAAATAATATATTAAATAATTTTAAAGTTAATAATTAAATTTATAATCTGGATCATAGATACAACTATAATGTGCTAACCCGGGAGATCACATGTATCTTTCTGTTCCCTTTCCTTATTTCTCCTTAGTTATACAATTAAATTTTATTTATTTATTTTTTTGATTAACGTGGGGTATCCGGGTCAGCTTACGCGCACCACGACTATACAATCAAATATTAATTTGAAGGAAAGTGACTAAAAAAATAGTTTACATGTGCAACATATGCATCAACTTATAAAAAAAAATATTAACAATACTTTAAAAGACGTGAGAAAAATACTGCAGCTTTCCCACATCTTTTAAACTTTTCCCATTATTAATATATTATTATTATTATTATTATAACATATACTAAAAGGTTTTTTTTTAAAAAAATTTTGTTTTTATTCCTTTTAATGAATTGTTTTTGTTTATTTTTGTTTGTTAATGTTTTATTTTTTTCTATTTAGTTATCAAATTTTCATGATATGGATTCCAGATTTGACGGGTTAACCCAATTAATTTTGGGTAACCTGTTAATTTTTTTTTCTATTTAGTTATCAAATTTTCACGACACGAATCCAAGGTTTGATGGGTTAACCTGCTTTGGCAGGTTAACCTAGTTGATTCAGATTTTTTTTCTTTTTCCTCATTAGTTTTTTTCTTCCGATTTCATCTTTTAATATTATATGCAGTCCACAGTAAAAATATTGATGCCTTTAGTTTTTTTTTTGCTTTTTTTTTTCTTTTTATGCCTTTCACTGTGGACTGCACAGTGTAGTCCACGATGAAAAGACTAACGTTTTTTTTTATTTTTAATTAATTTTGTTTTCAGTTTGTTGATATTAAATGTTTTTCTATTTAGTTATCAAACTTTCATGACACAGATCTTAGGTTTAACAGATTAACCTAGTTAATTTTGATTTTTTTTCTTTTTCTTCATTAGTTTTTTTCTTCTTATAAGTTTTTTTTTCTGTTTTTTTTCTTTTGAATTAATAATTTTTTATTTAATTTAGTTCATTAATATGAAATTGTTTTTTATTTAGTTATTGGTTGATGCCTTTTTTCTATTTAGTTATCTTAGGTTTGGCTAATTAGAGAAAAAAAACTTCTTTTTGTTTTTTTGTTGTTCTTATGCCTTTAACTGTGAACTGCACAATGCAATCTATAGTGAAAAGGTTGATGCTTTTTGTTTGTTTTGATTTTTTTTAATTATTTTTTTTATTTAATTTAGTTTGTTAATGTTTAATTTTTTTCTATTTAGTTATCAAACTTTCATAATACGGATTCTAGGTTTGACGGGTTAGCCCGATTAATTTTGGGTAACCCGTAAATTTTTTTTTTCTATTTAGTTATCAAACTTTCACGACACGAATCAAAGGTTTGATGAGTTAACCTATTTTGAAGGGTTAACTCAGTTAATTCATATTTTTTCTTTTTCTTCATTAGTTTTTTTTCTTTGTTTTTTTCTTTTTAATTAAAATATTTAATTATCACATTTTTATGACACGACCTTGCAGTCAGATCCATATCCAAGACTATTAGATTTAGTATTGCAGTCACACCTATTTAAACTTGGGTTATGCAAGTTTAATGTTATTATTAATATTATAAATATTACTCTTAAGTCAGGCGTTGTAGCCAAACCTAAGATTCTTAGTACAGCTTTACAGAAAAACTTAATACATTTATATTTTAATTTTTTTAAATATTTTTTATATAAAAAAATTAAACCGAGCATCATCATGCATGTAACTAGTAATATTAAAAGGGGTATACAGCTCCTTTCGATATTTATTAATGGTTTTTTTAGATATTTTTAGAATTATTTTGACTAAGGGTTTTTTTCAAGACAATGCGTGTCGTCGTCTTAGCTCTGGTGTAGCTCCGACAAACAATTTTTCTTCTCTTTCTTTTGTTTTTTCTTTCATTTCATTTGCTGTCTCAATTGTAGAGCTGTTTTTCCCCCTCATATTCAATTTTAGCCCCTTCAATTATGCTTAGGCTAGCTCATTTCCCGATTCGAGTACTTATTACTTCTTCATCCTTGCAAGCCTCCCCGCCTTTTTTGAATCTTCATCCCTTACCGGCTAGTTAGGCTTCGGAATGCAGTAGCGAGACCAAATTCTCGAATGTTTTTTTATTTTGCAAAAACCACACATCAAATTCATCGAAACAAACAATCAAATCAGGGTTGAATAAAATCAATTTTGAAGAACCGAATCGAAAAAAAAAATGCTTCAGTGACGAAGAAATAAGTACTGGACCAACTTTTTCTCAACAATTGTAATCTCGTAGTAGTTTACAAACAAATCAGTCAAGTCCGGCGGTCAGCTTGATGCCTTGTTCCATCTTTCAGCCAGCTTGTATCGGATTCTCCACCATGTTCACGACAGTCTTCGAAGTAAATAGTACATTATGTCGCTGATGAGAAGGGACATGATCTTGTTAATTGCTTCGAGTGACTTCCCACTGAGCATGATTTCCAAGAAGATCACGAATGCTTGCAGATGTTTTCTCATGCCGAATTTTTATGGAACATCTTGCGGTCCTGGTGGTCGATCGATCTTTTTCCTCCCATGCAGATTGAGGAGGATACTGGAGCAAAGTCTGAAGTGGAAAAGAACTGTGCTTGCGCATGCACCCAAAAAGAAACTACTTTTTATGTGCAATGATTAAAGAAGTCCAGTCCAGAAGTGATATATATATATATATATATATTATAATTATCCAAAAACACTTATAAAATTAATTTTTTTTAAAAATTAAATTTTAAGGAAAATCAGATTTAATCTGATGCCAAACAAGTACTTTATGATCTTTTATACCACGATTATGGATTGACTTGTTTTGTTGTTTGACATGGTATGTATTAATTTAATTTATCCAGCTGGTGAGCTTGTATGCGAGCAGTTGCCGATTAATCTTTGCTCATACTCAATGGCAACTTCTGAGAAGCGATGCTTGCTAGAGAATCACTCGACGAAAGATGGAATTAAATACCATTACAAGACATCAGAGGTTGTTGTGTAGATACACTGAACGATCGAGTTGATTGAATCTGATGAATGCATGTGACCTCGATAGAAACACTGTTTGTATCTCATCGGATTCTCTTCTTCAGCCGCAGTTTTTGACTAAACTTTGATCAGAGTCATGCTATCAAGCTTGCCGGCATTGTTTGACTGTTTGTATCTCATCGTCCACTCATTCTTTATCTATCTGCTACTACAAATACATATTCTTTCATTTCACGTGTCAAACATTTCGTACGCTAAAATAATCTACGTAGATGCAGGAGGTTATTTGCCAAACCTGTGTGCCAATCCTCGCCGTGCCATGTACCAGACTAGAAGTGATGGTGATGCAGTATTGCAGCCCCTGCAACTTATATGGTGGTGCTGATGTCACTTGGGCTCCGACAGCCATTTGATCCCGTCACTGGAGTAATTTACTTTAATTTTATCAATTAGGGATCACGTATGATATTTAGTTGAAGAAGAAGAAGAAGAAGAATACACAGCTTGTTTCCATATATGTTCTGTCCTACAGTCACTGTGTTAATTATAATTAGGAGTCCTTTCTATGCACGCCTGTAGGTATCTTTGTGTTTTGGAATGATCTCCAACATAATTATTTCAGTAAAATATTTTTCCTCAGCAATCACCAACTCTGTTTTCGGTTTATAGCATAAGAAAAAGCTTGTAATATCTATCTGAATCAACACTTTGTCCATGCTCCATAGCAATGCATGCTGTCTGTTTCTATAAACGAACTCCAATAAATCACACATACATAGTTGCTGTAAATTCCCAATTGATAAAGGAAGAAAAAATAGCAGTAGAAAACAATTGCACTCCATGTATTGCATAATTTTGTGATCTCTAGCCCATTACCGACTGTAAAAAGGCAGCAAAACCTGAGATTCCTATATATATATATATTTTCTGGACAAGGAGAAGACAAAGTTATTTTGACTGGTCTACGGCTTCCACTTTGCCATTTCCAACAGGTGTTGGATGCCCAATTCCTCCTCCTCGCAGGGCCACAGTGAAAAGAAGGCTTTCCACTTTGCCTTGCATCCCAAAACTTGAACGTCAGGTCAGGCGGGCCAGCGAGTGGTACCCTCTTTGTTTCACAAGGGTCACTTTCTCGTTCCATAGCAAGGGGACAAAAAATGACACGGTACCTTCTTTTTTCTTGAGGGGGTCAGGGTCCCTTCAGCTCTCCTTGAATAAGAGAAGCTATTGTTCTGTAATGGGGTTTTGGATTTTTTCCATGGCCTTCCCTCTTTTCCTCCTAGATTTCCTTTTGCATTTGCGTCTTCGATTAATTGTATTTGTATTTATTAACAGTGTACAGATGATATTTATTAACAGTGTAGATATGAGTTTGAATATATCTCGATTAATTTTATAAATTTTAAAATTAATAATTATATAAATATTTAAGTGGGCATCATATTAATAATTACAGAATTTAAATTTAAAACCACAAGGAAGCAAGTTTTATATATATATATATATATGGGACTTAAAAATTTTGTTTTATAAACAATATGATTTAAAAAAAAAGGGGTAAAATAGCTCTTATCTAAGTTTAAAAAAACATTTAATTTAAAATTAATTTAGTTTCACTTGGTTTATTAATTCATGAATCAACTAAAATATAGCTTAAAGTGGTCGTCTTAAAATCGATGAAATATTAAGTTTTTTGAAAAAAGATTAAAACCATCGAAAAAAAATAATTAAAAAATTGAGTAAAACCGTACAACATATAAACTCATGGCTGTTTAAGAACGTCAAACCTGGAATACATGCCTTGTTTAATAACTTTGGTTCTTTCTCTGTTTGGTGGCCAGTAGCTAGGAGGAGGAACATTCCTAGTGTTTATCAAGCAGCATTGACAAGTGATGAGCTGCAAAACGGACAATAAATCTTTTAATTTCCTGAGAAAAAAAGAAAAGAAAAAAAAGGACACCATGATTGATTGTGAGCCAATCTTCTGTAGAACATAATAAATAAAAAAGGAAGATGATTTGGTTAATACCAAGAGAGGAAAAGATAAAACTTGAGAGTTTCAATTCATTATTCCCCACAGTTTCCATAATAATTCTGCTCTGCACCACCATAACAAAAGAGGTTTCCTTGCGTTTCCTTTTCACCAACACTGCCATAAACTGACACACAGATATTGAGAGAGAGTTTTCAGAAAAGGAAAGAAAGTTGAGAAAGAAACAAACACCACCTGTATCTCTTGCTTCCCTTTAACGCTCCTTCATCTGTCCTAAACTCTGAACTTAGCCCTCTCTCTCCCTCTCTCTCTTACTGCTACCTCTCTTCTCTTGAGAATTGATGAAGCGAATGCTTTAAAGAGACCCTTTAGGCTAACCCCCAGCCTTTGGCACTTTCATCAAATTTCTCCTTTCTGGGTTCTCTCAAAATGCCAGCTACACACACTCCCCATTTTGATAGAGTTCATTTCAGTGCCAGCAGCAGTGACATCTCACTCTCTGGTGAGATTGGGGCTCATAGGAACTCTTCGGTGTCAGATTGCTTGTCAGAGGTGGATTTGGAGAGTGGAGCATTGGATATGGAGGTGCATTTGGACAACAAGACTCAGAGAGATTGTAGAATTTGTCACTTGGGTTTGGAGACTAGCGAGCAAGAATGTGGAGGAGCTATTGAGTTGGGGTGTTCCTGTAAGGGTGATTTGGGTGCTGCACACAAGAAATGTGCAGAGACTTGGTTCAAAATCAAGGGTAACACGTGAGTAAAGACTAACTTTTCCATTTTCTTTTTGTTAAAAAAGTTTATCTTCCGTTGTTGAATCAGTCTATTTGTCAGAAAATCAGAATATCCATGTGATGGTTTTGAAGAACTCTACATTATGGTTGTGAGAAAGTGTTTCTAAGCTATAATATGCTCTGCTTGTTCAAAAATTCTTGTTAGAGTTTTGTTGGTTTTCGGAATATAAGGGATTTTCAGTTCCAATTTGTTCGATCCAGCATGTAGGTGACTTGAAGTGTTTGCAATAGGATCTTGGGATCTTCTTGATTATATTGCTCTGATTTGATTCGTCATGTCAACTTGTAAATATACCTTTCCCATTTCTGTAGTATTTCTTCTGAGTTTTTATTAATCATTAATAGAAACCTCCCCTTGAGGAGCAAGAACAACAAGGCAACATAGAGTCAGTTTTGGAGTAAGAACAACAAGGGATATGTTAAAGACCTTTTCTTTACTCTTCTTTTATCTTTTTGTATAATTGGTTTCCTTAGAATAATTGAAGTTGCTTAGAGTTGGGACTAATTAAATGAGAGAGGTATTGTCTTCTACTGTTTCTAGTGAAAAGTAACCAAGGCATAAGTTTGTAACGCTTGAGTTAGATCCTTCTTGATCAATGACCAGTTAAACTCAACAATTCCTGTTCTGGTTATTTATCTAATTAATCACATATCAGCACATTCAAATCTCCAAATGTACCTAGACAAAGTTTCTCAGTTTCCTCCTTGTGCTTGACGTGAACCCAACTAACCACTCTGCAGCTACGATTAGCACTTGTTCCTGTCATGCTGCGGTTTAGCTGTCTTTATTCTTTTGCTTCTTTGTGACCTAGTCGAATAAGGGGGAACAGAACTGTAAAATTGAAGGTCAAGTAGAAATCATGTGGAAGTAGCGATATTTGTGGTCACCCTGACTTGAACCAAAGCTAAGTTTCCTAATAAATCACAGCATAAAAGGTTTATAATGGTTACATATTATAAAGCATGAAGTGTGGGGACCAATGCACGCTCGTACACATGTCTCTATGTGCAAGTATTGACTTTGAGAAGTAGACAAGTGCTTCTCTACTAATATGCAAAAAATTCATCTGCAGAAATTCTGATTCTATGAATGTCTAGAAGTAAGTGTCTTCTTCTGGTTTATTGTCTCTATCTATGCACATAACATTTGATTGTCTGTTTCCCATGATCAGTTGTCCTTGCTTTACTGAAGCACGAAGCTTCAATTATTGTACTCCTTTGGGCTAGGTTCACTTCAAGTTTCTTGATGACAATATGAATAATTTACCTCGACAAGATTAATTAATCTTCGGTCCAACATCCTTTATCTGATCATTTTCTAATTCCTGATGTTTGTACAAATGATCCAAGCTTTGGAAATTGGCAGGAGAATTTTGATTGCAGTAATATGAAATTCAGTTTAGGGAGATTCTCCAAACATCAGGAGTGCTTGTTATGCATGCAAACTTCTCCCTTTGTCTTCCATTTGTGATTCATTACATATTCTTATACAGAACACAGATCTTCATTTGGCTCTCATTGCCTCTCCTTTTCTCTGTATATAACAGCCATTTCTTGGGGATTTTTGTCATGGTATGGTGGTTTTACCCACTGTCTGAGGTGTTGTTGTTTCTCATTTACTGAAAGAAGTGTGTTTTTCCAACATGTTGCCTTCGTTGTCTGTAAGAAGGGTTGTATAGACGTGCCACTAATTTAAGCTTTCTGCAGTGAGTTTTGTATACATTTGCTGCATTATGCCAACATACCGTTTTAGCCAAAAACTCAACACATGACCTTGTTCGAGACTCCATGTTTAGTTTTATGGCCATTTAATTTTGATTAAAGTTCTAATTTGTCTTAATACCGTTGTGCTCCATTGTATTTGTTCCTGTTTTCACAGGACATGCGAGATATGTGGTGCCACTGCACTTGGTGTTGCAGGCGAGCAGACAAATGTACCCCATAATGCTAGTGCTGCAGTCTTATCAGCACCAGCAGGTCCTCTGATCCTTGTGGAGACCCAAACATTTTGGCATAGTCGCCGCATTATGAATTTCTTGCTTGCCTGCATGGTGGTGGCCTTTGTCATTTCTTGGCTCTTTCACTTTAAAATCCTCTCTTGAACTGAGAAGCAAGTCGTGGCATTTTATTGGCATCAGGGACGAGGTGCGACCCCCATTCCATCAAGTGCCTGTTTTTGATGCTCTATTCCTTCTCTTAGCCTGTGCCACATCTGTAACTTACCCGTCTCTGTAACTTACACATAAATTGTTGGCTTCTTTACTTGCAACTACTGCCTGTTGTCCTTTCTATGTTTAAGAGCCATAGTTTCCAATTTTGGATGATTGTAGTAACTGGAGCAGAGATGAATCTCTGTTTGGTTATTATCACGCCCAGGTGTTCACTAACTCAAGCAATGCACTACCTAGTACCTAAATTCCAATTTGCAGCAGTTCTATAAATCACTTGGACCATTCTGTGATTTTCTATATATCAAATGGGGACAAATCACACCTTCGTATGAGAAGACAGGAAAAAACATAAAAAAATGCCCCATCCTGCCTGCTTCATGAATAGCTCTCCGTCTCAGCTTAACTACGATAGCAGAAATATCCATTCAAAATGATACAACACAAATCATATAAGAATCACTGACTAAATTAGATCAAATATATTCAGCTACACTCATAAAAAGTAGGTTACATATCAAGATCTCAGTCGGTTACATCAATCTCAACCATTATTTTGTATCCATATCTGTGGGATTGCTTCTATAATCATCAACAGCCTTGTCCAAAGTGCTCCTGACATGCTGGCACATCACCATCAAATTCTGACATGCATCCTTCAACACCTCCCTAGCTGGATCACCTGCAAAAGGTACAGGCAAGAAATCAAAACTCAAAAAACATAAATGGGAAACCAGGAAGAAAATTGATGTAGTTGCATGATCATTTAAATGGTCAAGGTCTTGTGAATGATTGACAGAGACGATACATGATTCATGTAATAAGACTGCTAGGTATTGGTTAATTTGCATTGAAAATCTTCATAGCACCTTGATCACAAACTGTTACCAGGAAGGAAATAGGAGTGGGGTATTCGATCAAAGACAAACTAGTTTAGTTTAGCGAAAAGAAGCACATCTCAAAGAGGAACCCCAACATTTGCAGCAAGCTGCTAGTGAGATTCTTAGAGCTGGACTGAGAAGAGTTCCTGATAACCAATAACTGGGATAAGACGGATCAACAGAACAGTTTGGCTTCAACTCTAATCTACACATGCCCAGAGAAGGTAAATGAACCAAATTGAAATCCATACGGTAATTGAAACTGGGAAACTAAGGCTTCACAAAATCCAAAATACATAAAAATAGAATTATCAATTGTCCTCATCATAACAGAATCAATCCAGTCTTGAAAATCAGGGGAGATTCTAACAATAATGTATGCATAGGTAGTAGCATTAGAGAGGAGAGGAGGGATGATTAACGACCTACCTGTAGTCTGTACTCGAATATTAACCTTAGCATCAGAAGGATGAGGAATGCTGTATCCACAGAATGATACCCTTGGACTGCAAAGCCACCCCAACCATAATTATTTCATTAAAACAAAAAAATAACAATAAAAATTAAGGGACAAAGAGGAGTAGAGACTCTTGATTCAAGGCGAATCTGACAGAGTTTGCGAGAGTATGATCTTCGTCTACAAAACAGAAGGTTGCGCTGCTTGGATCCCTCACTGAACCGTGCTCCATTCCTAACCAAAAACAAGATCTTTTTATTTTATTTTATTTTATTTTTAAGGTTGGATAGAGTCTCTTTCGTCTCTTACCTGTTTATTATTGTGGACGCTCTGATTTCTGTGCTTCTTTCTTTCTCCACTCTTCTTCTTCTCTATCCAAAACCCCAAAACAGCTAAACCCTAAATTGTGAAACTAGGCTCAGTCTTACTTAAGTGTTTGTATTTGTACACGTGTCCCCTTTTTGTCTCGGATTTACAGTTTGCTCCCTCAGCTTCATTCGGGTTTTGATTGCGTGGCTTCTTCTTATTGGGCTGTGACATCATCGTCAACACACTACCTTTTCTTTTGCAATAGAATACACACACGGTGGTCCCTCTCCTCCTAAAACCCTAATTCCCATCCATCTCGCGGCTCCTTCTACTCTTCTTACACTGTAAGTTTGGATTCGATTTCGTTCTAAATTAATTTTGAAAATAAAGGTATTATGGGTTGATAGCTGTTTTCTTGTGCTGTGTGCACAGGGAATAGAATGGCTGCCAACAACGTTGGTCTACCAGCTGGTGTTTCCAAAGAACAGGTGGGTCTTTTCATTTCAGATTTTTTTCTTCTCTTATGGGACTTCTAGGCACTGAAGTAGATACCCTTTTATTTATTTATGGTGATTCATTGCTTGGTTTTGAATACTAGTATTTGCTTTGTTGTTCTATTTATATATTTTGATTGAAATGTTATTGCTGTTATTTTTGTGGATTTCTATCAGTGCTTTGAGTTATTGGTTTTTGATGATGGTGATGTAGGCCTATGGCATGGCTGCGACCGAGATGGAATACAGAGTCGAGTTGTTTAACAGGTAATATGATGATCCTTTTGTGTTATACTAGCAAGAGGGAAAAGCATAAGCATTGGATATGTTTGGGTAACTGGGGGCTTTTGTTTATTAAACAATTACAATGTTTTCCCGGTTGCTTTTTATGCATGTTTCATTTTCATTATTCTCGTTCTCTTTTATGGTTTATTTGATTCTCAGATTATGTAAAAAGCTCACTATGAGTATTGAAGTGCTAGGATTTTGCTGTTTACCGAAGCGTTTTTTTAACTTTGATGTTTTTGGATGGGATTGTTTTGAGAGACCACCTGGCTATCTTGATATATGCTTATGGTCATGCATTTTGGTGATATATGCTTCCAGAATTATTCTTTTGACGGTTCCTATTTCTATACAGAATTTCCTGAGCTCCTCATTTTATTTTGTTTATTCAGGCTTCTTAATACATGTTTCAACAAGTGCATTGACAAAAGGTACTACTTGTTTTTTGTTTTTCTTCGAGTTGTTAGGGATCCTTATGAAAGTGCTGAAAGTATCTGAACTTTACATTCATTTTTATTGTTTTTTGGATTGTTCTTCAACTTTGATGTTTTTTCTTCATGTTCAGGCACAAGGATGCTGAGCTAAACATGGGTGAAAATAGTTGTGTTGACAGATGTGTTTCAAAATACTGGGCGGTAGGTTGTTTACCTTTTTTCAACTAGCTGTTCGACTTTTAAAACTCTTTATTGTTTAGCAATACTTGGAACTTTAGTTAATAAACAAATATCTGTTTTAACCAATTCATGTATGTTGATATTTTTAAATGCAGTTGTGCGAAACAATTTTGTCAGATGTATCCATTTGTACGAGTATTAGATTTTTTAGGTGTACAGCACAAGTAATGATATCATGTTTCTTGCTTTTATCTGCTCAATATTTCATTTGCTACTTTTCCTCTCATTTCTATTCAAGACTTGCTTGCAAAATCTTGCTAGCATGTACCTCGACGTGTGGACATTCAATCTTTTGTATAGTTGCAGTTGTTGGATGCATTTCAGTAGTAGTTGTAGTTTTAATCAGAAAGACTAAACTTTCTCTAATGTTTTGGCTGTCACTATCATCATTTTAATTGTTCTAAGCATATCCATAGACACCCAATTATAAAATGGCTAATATTCATAATGCGTGACTTCTACTTCTATATACTATCAAATGGTTCCACATTTGTTGGAACATTTAAGCATTCATTGTAATTATATATAAACAAGAAGAATTGTTATACGGTTACATATTAAATGCTGATATTTGCTTTCCCTCTGTACCTCAACAAACATATGTGGTTGCTTTGAAAATGTCTGTGCTTTTAGCCATTTCATACTTCTGCTATAACATCGTTTTCGAGCTCCTATTTGGATGGTATGTAATCAAAGCTCAAATGTTTTTTCCAGGTGAATGGTATCATTGGCCAGATGCTTAGTGCTGGTCAACGTCCAATGTGAAACTCGGACCTGCTAGGATTTGAAATTTGTTCTACATGAATACATGTTACATGCGCTGAGGAAGGGGACTAAAAATCACTTTGTTGTCATTTTTCTCATCTCTAATCTATGATGTCATCTTCATTTGCTTAAGAATTAATTGCAGTTCTTTCTCTGTCGTTTAGCTTTTACTTCAAGTAAGATTAATTTTTTGGCCTTGGGTTCTTACTGATGAGAGTTCATCTTATTCCTGTAGTACAAGATCTGTGTCATTTACATGTTAAATTTGTCGCGTAATGCTGAGTTATTATTGGCAGTTTTTGGTGCATGAATTAAAATTGTGTAATGAATATTAATTGAACATTACTCAACTCCTGTTTAATGTTACATCTTACAGCATTTGGTGAAACTGGAGGTTATTGGCTATATCTGTTTTTGGTAGAAAAATTGAGTATTTGCATGTACGGTTCAGATGGCAAATTGTTCCTAGGAACTAAAAAACTTACTGGCGCTTTATTGGTAATTGATTTTGGTAGCGCTAATGTCATAGCATTTTCAATGTTCGTAGTCCTAACTCCTAACATAAGAAGGAGCGACCGATTTCTTCTCTTCCACCAGGTTGCCATTAGTGCAACCAAGTTTCTCAGGCACATGTAGACATTCCTTTTCCGTTTGGTGCTACCGTGAAGTCATTTTATCCGTGCAACTTTGATGTTAAACTACTCCAGAGTCAAGTCGCACCAGGAGATCACTAATCAACTGAGTTCGGATGATCTGTCCGAGTGATCCATAAAACGGGCACCTGTCTAAATTCCAGCTTTCCAATTCATTTCACTCAAAATTTGGTATTCGATGGCGACTCTGGTTTCTTAAGAAAGACGTTCCAGGAGTCATAAAAGGCTTGTCATTTTGATGTTTTTTCTACTGAAAGTTGCTTGGAATT
>Ga0325401_1002738_pt1 | contig 15805 bp, 9 predicted proteins | sample PopdelMetagenome_FD_205666 | JGI IMG/M metagenome (GOLD analysis project Ga0325401, IMG submission 205666) | Populus deltoides microbial communities from Bellville, Georgia, United States - Xylem-PdKOR-R2 | ecosystem: Host-associated > Plants > Phyllosphere > Stem > Wood/Secondary xylem | place...
GTAATAGCGCATTAATAGTCTAAAGTATACTAAAGTGTTAATCTATCGAATGTGTTTTCTAGCAATACTGTTTGAATTAAATTAAGGTATTATACATACCAATATATCAAATTAATATATTTTTATATTGTGTATTAATCTATCCTAATATAATATTTTTATATAAATATATTTTTAATTTATTATTTTCTAATCGTGTTGTATTTTAAAGTAATTTGCTTGTATATATAAATAATGAAGTTTTATACTTTTTTAGTATTTGGATCTTTCATTAAAGGTGTTTTTAAATGTTTTTCCAAACTTTGATAGACAATAAATATTTGAAAAAAAAAAGGAAGGAATATCAGAAAAGTTATTAGATGTCATTTTCATTGAGATTTAGGGAAGTCCATCCATTGCCCATTGGCCATGGATGGTCTCTTTAAAAGTGAAAAAAGAAGACTATAATATTTGACTTCTTATTTCTCAATTATATCATATTATCCATAGAAATTAAAACCTTGTACTTACATTACTAGCACTTATTATTAGGCTGTATTGGCACTCGCCACCTGCCTTGACATGCGGTAATGCATTGCTTGGGCATCTTTGAAATTATATTTTAGTTTGTTTTAAAAATGTTTTTAACTTTAAAAATATTAATTTGATTTTTAATGTTTTTTAATAGTTTTATTATACTGATATAAAAAATTATTCCTGGAGATGCGTGTTTCTTTATAAACCAATGAAACCACAACAAGACAATAAAATGGAGTAACTATCACAAAGAAATCCTTTTCAAAAGATAAATTTATTGAAATTAATATCACCTTTTTTTTTTCTAGAATATTAGAAATATACTAAAACTGCTCAGCCTTTCACTGTAGCAATCCACAGTGAAAGGCTGGGCTGTTTTTTTTTTTTTTCTTTTTTAAACTATTTTTTAAGCTATTTTTCTTTATTTTTTTTATTTTTGATGTCTTTAGCTCTTTTTTTTTCTTTCTTTGTTTTTTTTCTTTTAATAAATTTTTTTTTGTTTAATTTAGTTTAAGCTATTTTTTTAATTTTTTTTAATTTTTTTTATGCCTTTAGCTTTTTTTCTTTCTTTCTTTCTTTTTTCTTTTAATAAATTTTGTTTTGTTTAATTTAGTTTGTTAATGTTAATATTTTTTTAATTTAGTTATCAGATTTTTATGACATTGATCCCGGGTTTAACAAGTTAACTTGGTTTCACGAGTTAACCCGGATTTTTTTTAATTAATTTTTTCTGTTTACTTTAGTTTGTTAATGTTAAATTTCTTTCTATTTAGTTATCAGACTTTCATGACACACATCTCAGGTTTCACGAGTTAACTTGGTTTCACGGGTTAACCCAGTTAATTCTGGATTAACCCGTCTATTTTTTTTGTTAATGTTAATTTTTTTTATTTAGTTATCAGACTTTCATGACAAGGATCTCGGGTTTAACAGGTTAATCTGGTTTGATGAGTTAACCCGAAGTTTTTTTTTTGTTTTTTTTCTTTTTAATTAATTTTTTTTATTTACTTTAGTTTGTTAATGTCAAATTTCTTTCTATTTAGTTATCAGACTTTCATGACACATATCTCAGGTCTGACGGGTTAACCTGGTTTTACGGGTTAACCATGTTAATTCTGGGTTAACCCATCCACTTTTATTTGTTTTTTTCTTTTGTTAATGTTAAATTTTTTTTATTTAGTTATCAGACTTTTATGACATGGATCCCGGGTTTAACGGGTTAATCTGGTTCAACAAGGTAACCCGAAGTTTTTTTCTTTTTAATTAATTTTTTTTGTTTAATTTAGTTTGTTAATGTTAAATTTTTTTCTATTTAATTATCAGACTTTCATAACATATATCCCGGGTTTGACTGGTTAACCTGGTTTCACGGGTTAATTGAGTTAATTCTTGATTAACCCATCAACTTTTTTTTTTCTATTCAGTTATCAAACTTTCATGATATGAATCCCAAGTTTGATAGGTTAACCTGATTTGAATGGTTAACCCAGTTAATTCAGATTTTTTTTCTTTTTCTTCATTAATTTTTTTCTTCATGTTGGTTTTTTTTTCTTGTTTTTTTCTTTTTAATTAATCTATTTAATTATCATACTTTTATGACATAATTGTGCAGCTAGACTCACATCCAAGGCTCTTGGATTTGGTGTTGCAGTTAGACTCACTTAAACTTGAGTCATGTAAGTTTAATATTATAAATATTACTCTTGGGTCAAGTGTTGCAGTTAGACCCAATGCTTTTGGATATATTTTTGCAGAAAGATCTAACACTCTTAGATCTTAGTCTTTTTTAGATTTTTTATGCAAAAAAAAATAATAATAATTAGTGAGTATGCCTTTGTTTTTTTTCCCTTTTCTTATTCTTTTTAAGCATTTTATTATGGATTGCACAGTGCAGTCTATAGTGAAAAAACTGATGCCTTTAGTTTTTTTCTGGCTTTTTTCTTTTTTTTTAATTTACTTTTTTAATATTAAATTTTTTCTCTTTAATTATCAGACTTTTATGACATAGATCCCAGGTTTGACAAGTTAACCCAGTTAATTTTGGGGTAACCCGTAATTTTTTTTTTCTATTTAGTTATCAAACTTTCACGACACAAATCCAATGTTTGACGGGTTAACCTGATTTGAAGAGTTAACCCGATTAATTCGGATTTTTTTCTTTTTCTTCATTAGTTATTTTATTCATGTTGGTTTTTTTTTCTATGTTTTTTTTTTACTTAATCTATTTAATTATCACACTTTTATGATACAACCTTACAGCTAGACCCACATCCAAGGTTATTGGGTCTAGTATTGCAGCCAAACCCACTTAAACTTGGGTCATGCAAGTTTAATGTTATTATTAATATTATAAATATTACTCTTGGGTCAGACGTTGTAGCCAAACCCAAAACTTTTGGATATAGTTTTGTAGAAAAACCTAACACTTTTAAATTTAATTTTTTATAAAATTTTTTATATAAAAAATAATTAACCTGCGACATCACGCGAGTTCGTCAAACTAGTTATATATATAATGACATCTGACCCTTTTTTCTCTCAATATCCCGTAATGACTTTCTCTCTTCACTTATGACTTCCAGGGGCCGAAATAACAAGAAATTAAAGTTCTGGATAAAATATGAAATGGTAAAATAATAGGGACCAAAAAATAAATAGACTAAAAATAAAGATTAAAACAACGTCATCTTGTAAATTTTTGTTCCTTCATATCAAACCAGATTTTAAATAGGAAATAGGCTACTTGAGGTAAGCCCTGACATGGTTCAATTTAAAATCCAAGTAGGGGACATAATTCTTGGTTTTCTCGACATCGTCTTTAACTTTAATCCTCCATTTATTTTATTAAATAAAGGCAATGCATACTTTACCAGAAATATCTGATTGATAATTTAAGTAATAAGAACTTGAGATTAAGAGATTTGTTTTTCTTGTATTTTTATATTTGAGTTATGTGATTGTTAATATGATGGTTACTGGAGATTTACATATTTATTAATTTTAAAATCTATAAAATTAATTGAGATATATTTAAACCGGACATTCATATTTATAATAATAAAAAAAAACCTTGCTGCTATATAAAATACATTGTCAAGGGATACATTTTTTTAATTGCTGAGATTTTGTTTTTGACATGGTTTGTGGCGGAACGCGACCAAACGACTAGCAACCAAGAAATGAGGAAAGCTTTTGGGCAAAGTTAATATTAATATTAGTATTAACAATTATTATTATTATAAATATTAATAATAGGAATACACCACAATATTATTATTTTTGAAAAAAAAATCACTATCTCCGTATGTCTCGTTTTCGTTGACCGTTTCTTTCTTATTACTAATAACACTTGGCGTGGAGACTGACACTGTTATGGTTGAATCCCTGTTCTGTTTCTTTCAAATTACCATTATCTTAATAAAGAGATTCTTGCTATTTCAGTCGAGCCTGTCAGTGGCTGTTTCCTTTATTGTTTTTTTAGGTTGTTTTTGTTGGTAGTTCAGCATTGTTTTTCAATTTTTATTTTAATGTTTTTATATTAAATATACTAATATTAAAGATAAAAAAATATTATTTTTATCTTTTGAAATGGCTGTACAGAGTGAAAGAAACGGCCGATAAGGTGGGAAGGGAAATGGTGAAAGATGAAATTAGGGCAAAGGAGACAATTTTGTGTGGAAAGTGTCCAGATTTAAAGATTCGACATCACTTCGGCAGGAAAGCAGTGAAGGGGGCACTTTTTATTGCTGAAATCCGGGAAGAGACCGTTGATTTCACGACGGTTTCCTATCAGGCTGCAACGGAGGTGCATTTTGCCAGGATACAGAGATGTGGGATCTACAATGCTGGTTTTGAATGCCTTGGTGGTATATGGAACGGGAGGTGGTGGAAAGATAATTTGTTCATAGAAGTTGTAGTTGCAACTTTATCCCAAAATTCAGATGTTATATGTCAGTAGGATTCGAGGGGAGATTGCAGAACAACTTGGGTTTTCATTCAGTATAGAAATTGAATCAGGGATAGCAAATCAATTGCGCAAGAGGCTGGAGGAAGAGGAAAAGTTGCCGATGATCGGCGGAAGATAATTTATATACAAGCAGTCGGAATTCCTCTTCCTCCCAACCATGGACGCAAAAATATTGCTGACTTCTAGAAACCTCGAGGTTTTAACAAATGGGATGATCTAAAAAACCTCATGTTGCTTTCGAACTGTTTAAAAACATGACAGGAAAAAATTTCTAGAAACATTGACTTTTATATGAACGTTTAAATTGATAGCATAGTAGGTATATTAGCTAATATCTTTAAGAGGCCTCGTGTTAGAAAAACCTCTTAAGTCTTGTATAGCTAGGAGTAGAGCTTAAAATCTTACCGCAAATTATTTTTTATTTAGAAAAATGTTGTGTTATGAATTCTAATTACAAATACCATGAGTAGACAAGAAGACACCATCGTTATAAAACCCGGATGAAAACACAGCCAAAAAAGACGTACCAAAAACACCAGTCGTCTACGCAAAACCACATTCCTAAATGTTTCTTGACAGGCATAGCTTGTTGGCAGATTCAAGCCTCTCCAAATTCTTGCTGGGCATGAAACAAGAAATTCAGGTTTGGTCTATGACTTGTGCTGGCACCACACTTTTCAAACTTGATCATATGGGGTTGTGGAACCACAAAAAGTTAATAAGGTTGTCTTTTGAACAAAATATATGGCCCAACGAATTCCTAGTTCTAGCAAACCCATTATAAAGTCTTGGAGGCCATCTAGTAATGTGTTGTTAATCCCCTCTGACACTACCACCTCATTTCGAATAGAAAGACTTAGAAATTGCAGGCAGGTTTAGAGGCACTTCCGACTGCAAATGATCGCAACACTAAACGGGTCTTCAACGTGATGGACCTCACTACAAATTGAGGATTCTAAAACTTTCAAAACTTGGATGGAAAATTATTAAAATCTTGGACATAACGAAATTTCAAAATATAATAGCTAAGTAATAGATTCTTGTTCGGGCAGAGAGCTAAAAGAACATGGTTCACGAAAATGAGAGCAGTTGGGTCACTTTCTTGCACTAACAATGTTTAGAGGACAAAAACAAAACTCTAATGCAGTTACTGCTGGCGGAGTTCAGTCTTCTTCTTTTGCCAAAGCCTGTCCACGGCACTGTCAGCATCACCCTGGAAGTATATCAGCATATTCACATGTGAGTAGGGCGCCAAAAAAAAAAAAATGCATCAAGACATGAAGAGAGTAATAAACCCAACGTTATATCTACATGTGAGGGTATAATCAAGGAACCTGATACTTTTTACGTTAAAAAAGTTCAGGGAAAATCCGTACATTGTGAATAAGGAGCTAAACGCATAGCCATGAATGAATAGATGCAACCAACCTAGCAACATATTCACCAAGTTCCATATGACAAAATAAGCCTTTTCTCTCCAATGAGAATCTCTTCCATTTAAAAGAGATGATGGTTATACTATCCTATTTAAATGATGAAAGATAGGGTTATCTAAATCTGATCCATTGGTAGAATGGGCCACGACTTCTTGAACCAAGTACACAAGCAAAGTTTGCTAACGATAAGATGCTATACAACATAAACTCAAAAGGCTATAAAATAAAAGGGACCCCAGTCAATCAAATATTCAGTCCCTGTAACTCAAAAGTCTGCATATGAATTTTTTGCTGCATTAAGAACTCCAAATCACAAATATAGTTTGGTTTGTAAGAATATATAAATGTTAGAAAGCCCTCAGATCTCATAGCTTCTGAGAATCACATACGATTTAAAACTAATGGCATTCATCAAAAGCCTTCACACAACACCACGATATATAAATGTGTGCAAAAGGGTGGAGATATGGAGAAGGAGGTGGTGGTGGAGGAGGAGGTGGAAGTGGTGGTGAGTGAAGCCTAGTGATGAACAGCACATTAGCAACCATTCAACAAAGTTTATGTTGTGCATCATCGGGCAAAGCATAGAAAAACAAAACAGAACCCCAATCAGGAAAAGTAGAACCAAAATGTGTTTACTAGCAAAAGCTAAAATATGAAGTCCTTTGTGAGATAAATATATCAAAAGATAAAACTAATTATCCAAAAGGGAGACCAACAAAAGCATGGCATTATACTATCAGCAGAAAACTGATCAAGTTATTAGTGAAGAAGTGAAGAGAGAATAGTTTTGGTTTTTTAAAATGAAATAAAAGTTAAAAAGCCCTCAGATCTCATAGCTTCTGAAAATCATACATGACTTTTCGCTAATGGGGTTCATCAAAAGCCTTCACACCCCACCACAAAGTGTACTTTTGTGTGCATAAAAGGTGTGTGGCGGAGGTGGTGGAGGTGGATGAGGTGGGGAGTGAAGGCTATCAATGAACAGGCCATTTGCAACCATTCAACACAGTTTGTATTGTGCATCATTGGGCAAAACACAGAAAATAAAACAATAAAATCCCAAGAAAAGTAAAATCAAATAATACTTAACAGGACAAAAAACCAGACATCCATTATCAAGATGGGTGGATAAATATAATTGTAAGAATAAAAACAAAAACAAATCATCTTGGGAGATTTTGATAATCCAAATGGAGGCACTAGACTATCCAACAAGGGAACTGATAAGCTATTAGATCCAAAAGAAAAAAGGCCAGAGAGGATACTCTAAGCATGATCATTAACTCTTTCCCAGACTAGAATCTTAACCCAAAGTATCCATGTTCTAACGCCACGACAGCCCCATGTACATGGATCCAACACTACCCATCTCCCTCGATTGGAACCTTTTATCAAGGGATATTAAAAAAAAACGAAAAAATCAACAGCAGCAGCAATAACAGACAATAAATAAGCTACGTTTTAACAAAGAACACCAAAAAAATCACAGCAGATTTCTAATTCGAGGCAAGAAAAATACCTGGGCACGGACGAAGCCACATAGCGCAAAAGTGGTGAACTGGCCAGTGTAATGACCACTGGCATCCAAATGACCAATATTAATCTGAACAGACGCATGGTCCTTAGAGGTGATAAGCCTGTTTGTGGCGGAGCTGCAAAACAACATAACAATAAAAGAAACCTTAACTAAGATTCCTTACCTTAAAAAAACCAACCCAAAAAGAGACAGGCAGAGAAAGTTAAGATACCATTTCCTGGGGATGTAAAGATCCATGTTTTGTCCCTCTTCGTTCTGCATCTTGTCTGGTTTTGATTTTCTACCCCAAATACAGTTTAAGCTCTAAATCACCTGATTTTACAAACAACCCTTCTTTAAGAAACTTGTGCACTTCACAGTTATCATCAAAGAAAAGGAGGATAGAGAGAAAGAGGGAGTACCAGGAAGAGGAGAGGCTGCCACTGCTAGGGTAAGCTGAGTAGGAGATGAAGGCTTTCTTTGCGGTTTTTTATACGGCTGCAGAACCCTAGTGTTTAGTTGTGATTATATATGGACGGAAATGCCCCTGAGGACTTTGCTGTTTAATGCTAAACGTTGCCGTCTGTTTGAAAACTTCGTCTGTGTGTTATAAGTGCATCCTTCGCCTCTGTATAATTATTTTAGGATATTTTCCTAAATATGCTTTTTTTTTTTAATATGCACACACATATAAAAATTCTTTTTAATTTTTTTAGGTGAAAATTTTTTCTTTTATATTTGATTTGGAAATTGAGTAATGCTGCTTTTACGAGAATTCTCTCCGAAATCTCATTCTAAAATCTTCATCGTATCACTCTTGAATTTAATTTTTTTTAAGCTATTTAAGTAAACTAGGATTATTCTTCGAGTATCGAAATGGATGGTAAATAAAGAAAGATATATTTTTTGAAAAAAGAAGAAGAAAAACTCGAAGGTTTCCTCAAAAGTGATGCAAATTATGAAAAATTGAAGTCGTGAGTTGTAAATTACCAAGTTCAAAGCTCTCTTGCCATTGCTCGTGATCACGTTGGCAAAACAAGGGGACTAGCGGGGTCGGGCCCTTAAAAAAACCCAGTAATATCATGGCTTGAAAATAATAAATTTAATTTTTAAAATCAAAGCAAGTAATATTTAAGTTTTGACATCCTAGAAAATTATCCTAACTCTGTCCGTAATTATATGTAGAGTTTTTTGAGTTTTTAAAGTGTTTTTTTTTTAATTGTTTAATTATGTTTATATTAAAAAATAATTTTTTAAATAAAAAATATTATTTTAATATATTTTTAAATAAAAAATATTTTAAAAAATAATAATGTAAAATCAACTCTTATACATGTAAAACGACCCATTGATTTCAGAACACGATTTATATTTTAGGTAAACAACAAACAAGTCATCGTGTAAAAAATCGTAGATAATTCATTTACAAAAGTAAAATTAGGAATATACATATTTCTTCCCGCCAATTCCATAGCGAGAAAATTCTCATCTCTTTATCGCTACACACATTCGGGGGAAAGAGAGAATCACAAAGATGGAGTTGAGTCTCAGCGGAAACGCGCTGAAAACCTTCGCTCGCTCCATCACGTGCCTCTCACGTATCGGCAACGAGCTTGCTATCCAAGCTTCTCCTTCTCAGGTACTCGCTCCTTTTCACTTCCCCTCTCTCCAAACACGTTCGGAAACTGAAATTTGTTGTTCTTTATCATCTTTTAGTTTGTAATCACTATTTTAATTTATTTCATGTTTTTTTTAATTATTTTATTTCTGATTTTAGGGTTTTAAAATAGAGAAATGCTAATTACACTCACTCTAGTAGGAATTAAGTACAAAAAAAGCGTTATTGGTTGGTTAATCATCGATTAGGTTTAAATTTTGGGTACATTTCTCCAGCTTTCGCTCCACACGCTACATTCATCACGATCCGCGTACCAGTGTATTACATTTAAGGCGAGTTTCTTTGATGTGTATACAGTTTCCGGTACTGAAGTCAAATTCAGTGTGCTTCTGAAGGTAATTAATGGTCATAGCCTTTTAATTTGAGATTAGAATTAAGTAGTGGTGTTAGGTAATCTAGCGGTGTTGATTACTGACTTTGCAAGCGTGTGTTCAGGCGATTTGTTCGGTTCTTAGGACGCCAATTGCAGGTGTTGATCATCTGAGTGTGCATTTGCCTGATCCGGATGCTTCTAAAGTGAAATGGACTTTGGAATGCTTCAATGGTAAATGTGTTTGTTTTTTAGTGCTTTGTATACTACTCATTTAATCGCTGTATACTTAATATTGGGAAGTGGGGACGATTGGTGGTTGGCGCCTTTATATGGTTGGTGATAATAATATCTAACGGATACTATAGTAGAGTTTGCTGGCAACAAAGTGAGAGTTCAACTGCTACTTCGGGGGGAATTATATCTTTATGCATTTTATGCAGGGAAACCATGGAAGATTTCATTTCAATGATAGTAGTAAGAAACACGGTTACTCCAGTATGTTTCATGCCTTAGTGTCCAATAAAGACTTGTTGAGTTGATTTGTAATTGAAGGTCAAAGTTAGTCGTGACTAGTCCTGACAAGAATTATAAAGCAAGGAAGCTAGTATAGTGACAATGTGCCCCTGTAAATACCATCGTATTCCTTGAATTGTGTTTGTGGCATTAGAGTTTTCAAATTTCAGGTTCCAATTGTACTGATGTTGCCCACATCCTTTTATTCTTGACTGTTTGCTTGGAGTGCTTCTGTGAAATGTTGTTATCGGAGATTCAGAGTACAACCATAATTACCACACAAGTTTAATTATGTAGTGTGTTATTCAGTGTTGCCATCCTTTTTTTTTTCAACAGCTAAAATGGATATATTTGATTCTTTTATGGTCACAACAAATTCATAACTCCTATGTTCAGGTATTAGAAAATCCTATTGGATTACTTGCAATGTTGAGCCGGACATACAACATCTGTCTCTTGACAGGAGAAGATATCCAAGCAGCTTAGTTGTGAGACCTCATGATCTTAACAGACTGCTTGCCAATTTTCAGTCATCACTCCAGGAGATCACCATCATTGCAACAGAACGTGCATCCATGGCTTCTGACACTGAAAATGAAATAGGAGGAAAAGCAGTTGAACTTAGAAGTTACATAGACCCAACCAAGGGTGCGAACTCATGATTTTTTGCATTCCTGACCATTTCAAACAGGATATTCATGCTTCAAATTTTCAACTGCAGACAACGACTCTTCACTGCACACTCAGCTGTGGATAGATCCAGCTGAAGAATTTGTCCAGTATACTCACAGTGGAGACCCCGTGGACGTGACATTTGGTGTGAAGGAACTGAAGGTTAAGTGGTCCTGGTTCTCATCCCAAAGCATATCATTTTAGTTTTCATAACAGTTGTGCCATTTGCTCAAGTTGACTAATCCTTATTCTTTTTAACAACCCTTTATGACATTTAAATGGAGATTAATTCCAGCTAATCATGGTTCCTGTTATAATTATTGTCATGTTATTTTCTGGTTTGATTTTTATATTTTGACCAAAGAGTTAACATGTCTATTTGGGGGATTTGTCATTATTTCTAAATTGCAGGCATTTCTTTCTTTCTGCGAGGGTTGCGAAGTTGATATTCATTTATATCTTGAAAAGGCCGGGGAGTAAGATGTTTCTTCTTTAAGTTCCATTTATTAACCTTCTGTTTCATTTTCTTGCCCTCTTGCCCTTTGCCCCCTTCCTGAAGAATGGTTACTCATTTTATGAGTTTCATGTTCAACCACTGGATTCAGCCTATCTGCAGACTGACCATGATGTTAAGTATCCATTTGGTCACAAATTGAAGCCTCAGCATGCTTCCATGTGAAAAGTTTCTGGCAGTCTTCATCCATGAATATGTGTGTGCACGCAGCATGACCTTGATTTATAATTACATTAAGCTAAAGAGATAAATTTCTGTAGATTGAATGCAATTCAGTGGAACATTAGCCTAGAAGTGTTGCTAGTAATATTAGTATTTGCAGATTGATTTGCATTGCTTAACACTGAAAATTCAAACCTTTGTTAAAAGAGAAGCTAAATCCCAAGTTGTATTGCATCAGTAATTCAGACTCATGCATTTGTATGACACCATTAATGCACACTGCATCAGCAGCCCTTGTTTGTTTTTTCTTACCATTGGGGATTCAGTATTAAGATTATCTAAAAATATGATTCCATTTGTGCAAAAACCATTTGTTGGTATACAGGCCTATTTTAATGGCACCAAAATTTGGTCTGGATGATGGATCCAGCTCAAACTTCGATGCTACTCTTGTACTTGCAACCATGCTTATATCACAGCTCCATGAAGGAAATCCACCAGAACCTCCACAAGCCACGGCACTTGGTGAGGCTGCAGATGGGACAGGGTCTCAAGGACAACAAGAGAGATGTGGAGTGAATGTATCTGAACATCCATCTGATCACACCAGAATTTGGTCTGAACTTTCAGGTAATTGTTCAAAGTTCCAATGCCGACTTTATATGTGCACCTGCATATCTTACATACTTTCACTTCATGCAGGAAGTGCAGCAAGAAGTGGTGGTGGTGGTGGTGCTGAAGCAAGGCAGGCTCGAGGAGAAAGAGACTTGAATGCTAATGAACAGAGGGAAATCCAAAGGATCAGCACAATGCATATATCCAAAGACACATCTGCTAGAGAAAATGTTGCTGTGAATCCTAGTCTGTATCCTAACTGTCGCTGTTTGTTTCAGTATGTTACCTTGTCTGGTTATGTGATTTTTAGATTTCTCGTCGCTTTAATTTCTAGTGATGGAACTTTGCATCTCTTTCTCTCAAAGTATGTTTGGTGGGCAATATCTCCAGTCTTACAGGCCACTAGCTAGCACAGAGAACTGGATGGACTGCACATGCAGGTTTCATCCTCTAACATGGTCATAATAAAAAAAAATTGTTGCATTCAGTAGATAATTTGGATATAGCTAATATTAGTATTTTGAGTTGCTTGGAACTAAGGTATAAGGACTTTGATATGTGGCCCACACAGGTAATTCACAACTTGATATTATTGCTCCATTTGTCTTCATCTTTTCCAACCGTATGGATCCGTGTTTACAATCTGCAAAGGCAAAAAAAACCATTTCTGTTGGTGAATATAAAATCATACTTAATTCAGTTTTTTTGCATTTTTGGTTGAGTTTGGTAGTTGTGAGCATAAATTTTAAGGCTTTGATTTGTATTTTCAACTCAAAATTATCAAAGCACTATTCATATGAATGGAAAGATGTCCATGACATGTGCTTGCTGACCAGGAAATTGCGAGCTTGAATCTGTTAGCAATCCTCACAAAAGAGGGCTCTTTTGTTTTTTGGCAAGTAGATTGAAAGCATGAAAAAAAAATGAAGTACATGCTCTCAAACATTTTATCCATGCCATAACCAGGTTCTTTGTTCTGTGAAATTTCTATATAACTACTCAATTTAGATTCTCCCTGAATATCATTACTTGTTATCAAAACTGGAATTCCAATAGCACAAAAAATATCATGCACTGGCATGACTCCACCATAATATTACTATAATGTTTGTATTAGTCTTTTGCACTAATTCTGATGCCTATTTGATGATTTGAATTTCAATTCCTTGACTTGATGTATTAGCGGCCATCCTGTGCAAAAAGATCATGCAAAAGAAGCCCAAGGTTAGTAGTAGTCTTCTGTTGAGCTAACCTTAAATATGTTTTCCCCTGCTATGTACTTACAATTTTTCGATTTTCTGCTCCCAGAGAGATCAGAAACTAATGCCCATAGTTTTTCACAACGTCATCCTAGTAACTGGGTGGACGCTGATGAGGATGAGGATGAGGATGATGATGGTGATGGTGATGGTGATGCAGATGGAAATGAATTGTGTGTTCAGTCAACACCGCCTTACTATGAAGAACAGTAGACTATGGATTTCCTTGTTCCAGTGACAGTTTGCGTTCTACCTTTATACTGTTGTAAGTGTGCGCCTTGGATAAATTTTCATATCTTCATGTTATTACCTGTACGCCTAACCGCACGGGAAAAATAGTGTGGTAATCCATAATATTTTTTCAATTTTGCTCTTCGGAAAAGCACTCCTAGTGCCTTAAAAAAAATTGGTGTAAAATAGTCATTTTACGGGATACAAAATAGGTGTTTTTTTTTGTTTGTTTTTTATATTTTTTTTTTCTTATATTGACAGGTGCCTATTTATTATATTTTAAATTTAGTTTAAATTATTTGAAATTGTTTAACTCAGTAGACTTGACTACCTGAATCTCAAGTTTTCTTTGAGTTGTTTAAAAATGCTAGTGTTATATAAATTTTTTTTTGTGTTTGGGATAATTTTTGCCCACTCTCAAATGTAGTGATTGACTTAGATTTTGAAAATTCACCTGGTTTTTTTAAAAATTTTAGAGATTATATTTTGTTATTTTTTATTAATTTTAAAAATAACTCAGGGTGTCTTGAATTTTTAAATTCATTGTATTTGTTAAATTTATGTCTTTTTTAAAGTTTAGAAAAAAATAAGCTCGCATATGTTGTGGGTTGTATCTTTTTTTTCCTAACTTAAAAAAATTGAGATGTTAGGAAGTTTGAAATTTAATGCATACTGGTTGAAAACACTTTAAATCGTAAAATTAAAACGTATTGGGTGATATAATAAGATGGTGACATGTTTAAATGATACAGACTAGCAATGATTAATTTATAAAACCTAAAATGTTAATTAAATTAAATTAATTAATATGATGCATACGATTTTAACTTCGTTATATTTTGAACATGCATGCGAGCCGTAATTTTACTTTCATGATTTTTTTTTTGTGCACTGTATAAATTAGCTTTATTTTTAGAGATAAAAAAAATTATAGTGATAAAAAAAAGCTTTGTGACAGAAAAATACATTTGCATTAGATAAAAGTATTGGCTTTGGATATTAAGCTTATCTATATTTTATTTTTATTGAACTTATTTTTTTTTATAATTTCAACAATCGTTTGCTCATAGCGGAGCAAGTTAAAACTTCAATTTTTTTTCAGATGATTTTCAGTTGATTTAATTAAATACATGCATAAACTTTTTAATTTATTATTATGATTTTTTTCTCAAAAAAAAAATTAAAAAAACATGAGGTCTTATTTTTCTAATAAAAAAAATTATAACTCGTAATGAGATGTAAATGAACGATATATTTAGCTAGATAAGTGCCTAATCTTTTTAATTTATTATTTGGTTTTTTTCCTCAAAAAAAACATTAAAAACAGCCATTTTCAAATTTTTTTGGCTAAAGAAAAAAATTGTTCCCCAATGTGTAGCGCGACTAGTTTATGCTAAATGCCATTTTCTTCTTAAAGTTCATTTCCTTGGACAAATCTTAGCAGTATTTTTTTTCTTTAGTTCTCTTGTATTGTACAAAAATTCAATATTGCTTTTAAAGCAATTTTCTGACAGATTAAAAGTAAATAGAGAAAATAGTCAAAGTACCCAATGCACTTTGAACTGAACGTGTTCATATTGTTGGAGTTTTTAACTTCATCCAAATATAAACAAAGATGACATAAAATGATAGGATTAACTATAAAAACAATGAAGCATGTGATAAGGGGTAGTTTATTGCATTTAGAAATTAGAAGAGTGCTGTCCTACTCTTGTACAATGTTCATGCTTAAGATCAAAATAGATGCTCCGTTTTCTATTCATGGAAAAGCTTGACATGTTGTGTGCTGATGAACTTCTCCACCTTGTTGTTTTGACGCTGACTTTTTACGTGCACGTTTATTGGACCCAGCCTTGAAAGTAGATATTGGCTTCCATTAATGTCCTCTCAGATATTGAGCCTCTAGTTTTGATGATATTTCTGGGACATGATGTGTTAGAGTACATCTGGATCGGAAGCTGTCAACTTCCAAGGTTGGGCTATGGATCGGTGGATGGTTCAAGAACTTACGTGGTTCATCCATCGTCCATCACAAAGCATTAATTAGATGGGCCCTCTCTGTCATGTTTGTGAAGCAAATCTTATCATTGATTTTAAATGAAGTTCTCTTGCAGCGCTTAGTGCCCTTGATTTGATCCTTTTAACTTGGAAAAAGGTGAAGGGTTCACTTTCATTTTGCAGGGGGGGTAGATTGACAACAACTAGAATGCATTTCAACTTGGACTGGCATGATCTTACAGTGCCATTGATAATTGTCATATCAGGCTGGTGCTCTAGAAGGCAAGAAGCAAAGTAAAAATTGAGGACATTTGATTGAAAAGTACTGTCCCACTTGAGACGCCTCTCTCTGTTGATAAACAGAAGAAGATGCTCAGGGGGTGAAAACACAGTAATTCTGTTTTAGACTGCT
>Ga0325401_1002739_pt1 | contig 15805 bp, 23 predicted proteins | sample PopdelMetagenome_FD_205666 | JGI IMG/M metagenome (GOLD analysis project Ga0325401, IMG submission 205666) | Populus deltoides microbial communities from Bellville, Georgia, United States - Xylem-PdKOR-R2 | ecosystem: Host-associated > Plants > Phyllosphere > Stem > Wood/Secondary xylem | place...
GGTCGTCCCAGGCTTGAGTGACGTTTCGAAAAGCCATAACTTTCGATCCGATCGTTGGATCGCGATCAAACTTTTACTGGAGTTTCGGATGTCTTTTTCCATGGAGTGGATGAGGAATCGATACTCGATGATGATGAGGTATGGTCGTAAGAGGCTTGATGTACGGTTTGAAAGGCTCATAACGTTCGATCCGACCGTGGGATCGCGCTCAAACTTTTACTGGAGTTTCTGGAAGCCCTTTTGCATGGAGTGGATGAGGAATTGATACCTGCTGATGATGAGGTCTGGTCGCGCCAGGCTTGAGTGACGTTCCGAAAGGGCCATAACTTTCGATCTGACAGTTGGATCGCGATCACACTTTTACTGGAGTTTCCGGATGCCCTTTTGCATGGAGGGGATGAGGAATCGATACTCGGTGATGATGAGGTCTCGTCGAGCCAAGCTTGATGGACGTTTCGAAAGGGCCATAACTTTCGATCCGTCTGTTGGATCGTGATCAAACTTTTACTGGAGTTTCCGGTGCCCTTTTCCATGCAGTGGATGAGGAACCGATTTTCGGTGATGATGAGGTGTGGTCGTCCCAGGCTTGAGTGACGTTTCGAAAAGCCATAACTTTCGATCCGATCGTTGGATCGCGATCAAACTTTTACTGGAGTTTCGGATGTCTTTTTCCATGGAGTGGATGAGGAATCGATACTCGGTGATGATGAGGTCTGGTTGAGCCAGGCTGGATGAACGATTCGGAAGGGCCACAACTTGCGATCCGACCGTTGGATCGCGATCAAACTTTTACTGGAGTTTTCGAATGCCCTTTTCCATGCAGCAAATAAGGAATCGATTCTCGGTGATGATGAGGTCTGGTCGAGCCAGGCTGGATGGACGGTTCGAAAGGGCCATAACTTTCGATCCGACGGTTGGATCGCGATCAAACTTTTTCTAAGGTTTCCGGTGCCCTTTTCCATGCGGTGGATGAGGAACCGATTCTCGGTGATGATGAGGTGTAGTCATCCCAGGCTTGACTGACGTTTTGAAGGGCCATAACTTTCGATTCGACCGTGGGATCGCGCTCAAACTTTTACTGGAGTTTCCGGATGCCCTTTTGCATAGAGTGGATAAGGAATCGATACTCGATGATGATGAGGTCTGATCAAGCCAGGCTTGATTAACGGTTCAAAAGGGTCATAATTTTTGATCTGACCGTGGGATCGGACTCAAACTTTTACTGGAGTTTCCGGATGCCCTTTTGCATGGAGTGGATGAGGAATCGATACTCGGTGATGAAGATGTCTGGTCGAGCCATGCTGGATGGACGATTCCAAACAGCTATACCTTTCGATCCGACCGTTGGATCGCGATCAAACTTTTACTGGAGTTTCCAGATGCCCTATTCCATTGAGTGGATGAGGAACCGATTCTCGGTGATGATTAGGTGTGGTCGTGCAAGGCTTGAGTGACGTTTCGAAATCGCCATAACTTTCAATCCGACCGTTGGAACGCGATCAAACTTTTACTGGAGTTTCTGGATGCCCTTTTCCATGAAGTGGATGAGGAATCGATACTCGGTGATGATGAGGTCTGGTCGAGCCAGGCTTGATGGACGGGTCGAAAGGGCCATAACTTTCGATCCGACCGTTGGATCGCGATCAAACTTTTACTAGTGTTTCCGGTGCCCTTTTCCATGCAGTGGATGAGGAACCGATTCTCAGTGATGATGAGGTGTGGTCGTCCAAGGCTTGAGTGACGGTTCGAAATAGCCATAACTTTCGATCCGACCGTTGGATCGCGATCAAACATTTACTGGAGTTTCCGGATGCGCTTTTCCATGGAGTAGATGAGTAATCGATACTTGATGATGATGAGGTCTGGTCGTAACAGGCTTGATGGACGGTTCGAAAGGGCCATAACTTTCGATCCGTCCGTTGGATCGTGATCAAACTTTTACTGGAGTTTTCGGATGCCCTTTTCCATGGAGTGGATGGGGAATCAATACTCGGTGATGATGAGGTCTGGTCGTAACAGGCTTGATGGACTGTTCGAAAGGGTCGTAACTTTCGTTCCGACCGTGGGATCGCGCTCAAAGTTTTACTGGAGTTTCCGGATGCCCTTTTCCATGCAGCGGATGAGGAATCGATTCTCGGTGATGATGAGGTGTGGTCGAGCCAGGCTTGATGGACGGTTCGAAAGGGCCATAGCTTTCGATCCGTCCGTTGGATCGTGATCAAACTTTTACTGGAGTTTGCGGTGGCCTTTTCCATGCAGGGGATGAGGAACCGATTCTCGGTGATGATAAGGTGTGGTCGTGCAAGGCTTGAGTGACGTTTTGAAATAGCCATAACTTTCGATCCGACCGTTGGATCGCGATCAAACTTTTACTGGAGTTTCCGGATGCCTTTTTCCATGGAGTGGATGAGGAATTGATACTCGATAATGATGAGGTCTGGTCGTAACAGGCTTGATGGACGGTTCGAAAGGGTCATAACTTTCGATCCGACAGTGGGATCGCGCTCAAACTTTTATTGGAGTTTTCGGATGCCCTTTTCCATGCAATGGATGAGGAATCGATTCTCGGTGATGATGAGGTCTGGTCGTACCAGGCTTGAGTGGCGGTTTGAAATAGCCATAACTTTCAATCCGACCGTTGGATCGTGATCAAACTTTTACTGGAGTTTCCGGGGCCCTTTTCCATGCAAAGGATGAGGAACCGATTCTCGGTGATGATGAGGTGTGGTCGCCCCAGGCTTGAGTGACGTTTTGAAATAGCCATAACTTTCGATCCGACCGTTGGATCGCGATCAAACTTTTACTGGAGTTTCCGGATGCCATTTTCCATAGAGTGGATGAGGAATCGATACTCAGTGATGATGAGGTCTGCTCGAGCCAGGTTTGATGGACGGTTTGAAAGGGCCATAACTTTCGATCAGTCCGTTGGATCGCGATGAAACTTTTACTGGAGTTTCCGGATGCCCTTTTCCATGTAGCGGGTGAGGAATGGATTCTCGGTGATGATGAGGTCTGGTCGAGCCAGGCTGGACAGACTGTGCGGAAGGGCCATAACTTTCGATCCGACCGTTGGATCGCGATCAAACTTTTACTGGACTTTATAGATGCCCCTTTCCATGTAGCGGATGATGAATCGATTCTCGGTGATGATGTGGTCTGGTCGAGCCAGACTTGATGAACGGTTCGAAAGGGCCATAACTTTCGATCCGACTGTTGGATCGCGATCAAACTTTTACTGGAGTTTTCGGATGCCCTTTTCCATGCAATGGATGAAGAATCGATACTCGGTGATGATGATGTCTGGTTGAACCAGGCTTGATGGCGGTTCGAAAGGGCCATTACTTTCGATCGGACCGTTGGATCGCGCTCAAACTTTTATTGGAGTTTCTGGATGCCCTTTTCTATGGAGTGGATGAGGAATCGATACTCGATGATGATGAGGTGTGGTCGTAAGAGGCTTGATCGACGGTTCGAAAGGGTCATAACTTTCGATCTGACCATGGGATCGCCCTCAAACTTTTACTGGAGTTTCCAGATGCCTTTTTGCATGGAGTGGATGAGGAATCGATACGCGGTGATGATGATGTCTGGTCGGGCCAGGCTGGATGGACGATTCGAAAGGGTCATAACTTTCGATCCGACAGTGGGATCGCGATAAAACTTTTACTGGAGTTTTTGGTGCCCTTTTCCATGCAGTGGATGAGGAACCGATTCTCGGTGATGATGAGGTGTGGTCGTCCAAGGCTTGAGTGACGTTTCGAAATAGCCATAACTTTCTATCCGATCGTTGGATCACGATCAAACTTTTACTGGCGTTTCCGGATCCCCTTTTCCATGGAGTGGATTAGGAATCGATACTCGGTGATGATGATGTCTGGTCGAGCCAGGACTTATGGACGGTTCGAAGGGCCATAACTTTCGATCTGACCGTTGGATCGCGCTCAAACTTTTACTGGAGTTTCCAAATGCCCTTTTCCATGCAATGGATGAGGAACCGTTTTTTGGTGATGATGAGGTGTGGTTGTAAGAGGCTTGATGGACGATTCGAAATAGCAATAACATTCGATCCGACCGTTGGATCGCGATCAACCTTTTACTGGAGTTTCCCGATGCCCTTTTCCATGGAGTGGATGAGGAATCGATACTCGGTGATGATGAGGTCTGGTCGAGCCAGGCTTGATGAACGGTTCAAAGGGTCATAACTTTCGGTCCGACAGTGGGATCGCGCTCAAACTTTTACTGGAGTTTCCAAATGCCCTTTTCCATGCAATGGATGAGGAACCGTTTTTTGGTGATGATAAGGTGTGGTTGTAAGAGGCTTGATGGACGATTCGAAATAGCAATAACATTCGATCCGACCGTTGGATCGCGATCAACCTTTTACTGGAGTTTCCCGATGCCCTTTTCCATGGAGTGGATGAGGAATCCATACTCGGTGATGATGAGGTCTGTCAAGCCAGGCTTGATGGACGGTTTGAATGGGCCATAACTTTCAATATGACCGTTGGATCGCGATCAAAATTTTACTGGAGTTTCCCGATGCCCTTTTCCATGGAGTGGATGAGGAATCGATACTCGGTGATGATGTGGTATGGTCGAGCTAGGCTGGATGGACGGTTCGAAAGGGCCATAACTTTCGATCCGACCGTTGGATCGCGATCAAACTTTTACTGGAGTTTCCCGATGCCCTTTTCCATGGAGGGGATGAGGAATCGATTCTCGGTGATGATGTGGTCTGGTCGAGCCAGACTTGATGAACGGTTCGAAAGGGCCATAACTTTCGATCCGACCGTTGGATCGCGATCAAACTTTTACTGGAGTTTTCGGATGCCCTTTTCCAAGCAGTGGATGAAGAATCGATACTCGGTGATGATGATGTCTGGTTGAGCCAGGCTTGATGGCAGTTCGAAAGGGCCATTACTTTCGATCGGACCGTTGGATCGCGCTCAAACTTTTACTGGAGTTTCTGGATGCCCTTTTCCATGGAGTGGATGAGGAATCGATACTCGATGATGATGAGGTGTGGTCGTAAGAGGCTTGATCGACGGTTCAAAAGGGTCATAACTTTCGATCTGACCGTGAGATCGCCCTCAAACTTTTACTGGAGTTTCCAGTTGCCTTTTTGCATGGAGTGGATGAGGAATCGATACGCGGTGATGATGATGTCTGGTCGAGCCAGGCTGGATGGACGATTCGAAACAGCCATAACTTTCGATCCGTCCGTTGGATCCCGATCAAACTTTTACTGGAGTTTCTGGATGCCCTTTTCCATGGAGTGGATGAGGAATCGATTCTCGGTGATGATGAGGTCTGGTCGTACCAGGCTTGAGTAACGGTTCGACATAGCCATAACTGTCGATCCGACCGTTGGATCGCGATCAAACTTTTACTGGAGTTTCCAGATGCCCTTGTCCATGGAGTGGATGAGGAAGCGATACTTGATGATGATGATGTCTGGACGAGCCAGGCTTGATGGACGGTTCAAAGGGCCATAACTTTCGATCTGACCGTTGGATCGCGCTCAAACTTTTACTGGAGTTTCCAAATGCCCTTTTCCATGCAATGGATGAGGAACCGTTTTTTGGTGGTGATGAGGTGTGGTTGTAAGAGGCTTGATGGACGATTCGAAATAGCAATAACATTCGATTCGACCGTTGGATCGCGATCAAACTTTTACTGGAGTTTCCGGATGCCCTTTTCCACGGAGGGTACGAGGAATCGATACTCGGTGATGATGAGGTCTGGTCGAGCCAGGCTAGAAGGACGATTCGAAAGGGCCATAACTTTCGATCCGTCCGTTGGATCGCGATCAAACTTTTACTGGAGTTTCCGGATGCCCTTTTCCATGCAGCGGGTGAGGAATGGATTCTCGGTGATGATGAGGTCTGGTCGAGCCAGGCTGGACAGACAGTGCGGAAGGGCCATAACTTTCGATCCGACCGTTGGATCGCGATCAAACTTTTACTGGACTTTCTAGATGCCCCTTTCCATGCAGCGGATGAGGAATCGATTCCCGGTGATGATGAGGTCTGGTCGAGCCAGACTTGATGAACGGTTCGAAAGGGCCATTACTTTCAATCCGACCGTTGGATCGCGATCAAACTTTTACTGGAGTTTTCGGATGCCCTTTTCCATGCAGTGGATGAGGAATCGATTCTCGGTGATGATGAGGTCTGGTCGAGCCAGGCTGGATGGGCGGTTCGAAAGGGCCACAACTTTCGATCCGACCGTTGGATCGCGATCAAAACTTTACTGGAGTTTCCGCAAGCCCTTTTCCATGGAGTGGATAAGGAATCGATTCTCGGTGATGATGAGGTCTGCTCGTACCAGGCTTGAGTGACGGTTTGACATAGCCATAACTTTCGATCCGACCATTGGATCGCGATCAAACTTTTACTGGAGTTTCCGGATGCCCTTTTCCATGGAGTGGATGAGTAATCGATACTCGATAATGAGGAGGTCTGGTCGTAATAGGCTTGATGGACGGTTCGAAAGGGGCATAACTTTCGTTCCGACCGTGGGATTGCGCTCAAACTTTTACTGGAGTTTCCGGATGCCCTTATGCATGGAGTGGATGCGAAATTGATACTTGCTCATGATGAGGTATGGTCGCGCCTCGCTTGAGTGACGGTTCGAAACAGCCATAACTTTCGATCCGTCCGTTGGATCACGATCAAACTTTTACTGTAGTTTCCAGATGCCCTTTTCCATACAGCGGATGAGGAATCGATTCTTGGTGATGATGAGGTCTGGTCGAGCCACGCTTGATGGACGGTTCGTGAGGGCCGTAACTTTCGATCTGTCCGTTGGATCGTGATCAAACTTTTATTGGAGTTTCCGGATGCCCTTTTCCATGGAGTGGATGAGGAATCGATTCTCGGTGATGATGAGGTCTAGTCGAGCCACGCTGGATGGACGGTTCGTAAGGGCCGTAACTTTCGATCCGTCCGTTGGATCGCAATCAAATTTTTACTGGAGTTTCCAGATGCCCTTGTCCATGGAGTGGATGAGGAAGCGATACTCGGTGATGATGATGTCTGGTCGAGCCAGGCTTGATGGACGGTTCGAAAGGGCCATAACTTTCGATCTGACCGTTGGATCGCGCTCAAACTTTTAGTGGAGTTTTCGGATGCCCTTTTCCATGGAATCGATGGGGCATCGATACTCGGTGATGATTAGGTCTGGTCGAGCTAGGCTTGACGAACGGTTCAAAGGGTCATAACTTTCGATCCGACCGTTGGATGACGATCAAACTTTTACTGGAGTTTCCGGTGCCCTTTTCCATGCAGTGGATGAGGAATCGATTCTCGGTGATGATGAGGTGTGGTCATCCAAGGCTTGAGTGACGTTTCAAAATAGCCATAACTTTCGATCCGACCGTTGGATGGCGATCAAATTTTACTGGAGTTTCTGGATGCCCTTTTCCATGGAGTGGATGAGAAATCGATACTCGGTGATGATGAGGTCTGGTCGAGCCAGGCTTGATGGATGGTTCGGAAGGGCCATAACTTTCAATCCGATCGTTGTATCGCGATCAAACTTTTACTGGAGTTTCTAGATGCCCTTTTCCATAGAGTGGATGAGGAATCGATTCTCGGTGATGATGAGGTCTTGCGTGCAAGGGTTGAGTGACGCTTCGAAAGTGCCATAACTTTCGATCCGACCGTTGGATCGCGATCAAACTTTTACTGGAGTTTCCGGATGCCCTTTTCCATGGAGTGGATGAGGAATTGATACTCGCTAATGATGAGGTCTGGTCGTAACAGGCTTGATGGACGGTTCGAAAGGGTCATAACTTTCGATCCGACAGTGGGATCGCGCTCAAACTTTTATTGGAGTTTCCGGATGCCCTTTTCCATGCAGTGGATGAGGAATAGATTCTCGGTGATGATGAGGTCTGGTCGAGCCAGGCTGGACAGACTGTGCGGAAAGGCCATAACTTTCGATCCGACCGTTGGATCGCAATCAAACTTTTACTGGACTTTCTAGATGCCCCTTTCCATGCAGCGGATGAGGAATCGATTCTCGGTGATGATGAGGTCTGGTCGAGCCAGACTTGATGAACGGTTCGAAAGGGCCATAACTTTCGATCCGACCGTTGGATCGCGATCAAACTTTTACTGGAGTTTTCGGATGCCCTTTTCCATGCAATGGATGAAGAATCGATACTCGGTGATGATGATGTCTGGTTGAGCCAGGCTTGATGGCGGTTCGAAAGGGCCATTACTTTCGATCGGACCGTTGGATCGCGCTCAAACTTTTACTGGAGTTTCCAGATGCCTTTTTGCATGGAGTGGATGAGGAATCGATACGCGGTGATGATGATATCTGGTCGAGTCAGGCTGGATGGACAGTTCGGAAGGGCCATAACTTTCGATCCGACCGTTGGATCGCGATCAAACTTTTACTGGAGTTTTCGGATGCCCTTTTCCATGCAGCGGATGAGGAATCGATTCTTGGTGATGATGAGGTCTGGTCGAGCCAGGCTGGATGGACGGTTCGGAAGGGCCATAACTTTCGATCCGACCGTTGGATCGCGATCAAACTTTTACTGGAGTTTTCGGATGCCCTTTTCCATGCAGCGGATGAGGAATTGATTCTCGGTGATGTTGAGGTATGGCCGAGCCAGGCTGGATGGACGGTTCGAAATAGCCATAACTTTTGATTCGACCGTTGAATCGCGATCAAACTTTTACTGGAGTTTCCGGGGCCCTTTTCCATGCAGCGGATGAGGAACCGATTCTCGGTGATGATGAGGTGTGGTCGCCCCAGGCTTGAGTGACGTTTCGAAATAGCCATAACTTTCGATCCGACCGTTGGATCGCGGTCAAACTTTTACTGGAGTTTTCGGATGCCTTTTTCCATGGAGTGGATGAGGAATCGATACTCGGTGATGATGAGGTCTGGTCGAGCCAGGGTTGATGGACGGTTTGAAAGGGCCATAACTTTCGATCCGACCGTTGGATCGCGATGAAACTTTTACTGGAGTTTTCGGATGCCCTTTTCCATGCAGCGGGTGAGGAATGGATTCTCGGTGATGATGAGGTCTGGTAGAGCCAGGCTGTACAGACAGTGCGGAAGGGCCATAACTTTCGATCCGACCGTTGGATCGCGATCAAACTTTTACTGGACTTTCTAGATGCCCCTTTCCAAGCAGCGGATGAGGAATCGATTCTCGGTGATGATGAGGTCTGATCGTACCAGGCTTGAGTGACGGTATGACATAGCCGTTCGAAAGGGCCCTTACTTTCAATCCGACCGTTGGATCGCGATCAAACTTTTACTGGAGTTTTCGGATGCCCTTTTCCATGCAATGGATGAGGAATCGATTCTCGGTGATGATGAGGTCTGGTCGAGCCAGGCTTGATGGGCGGTTCGAAAGGGCCACAACTTTCGATCCGACCATTGGATTGCGATCAAAACTTTACTGGAGTCTCCGGATGCCCTTTTCTATGGAGTGGATGAGGAATCGATAGTTGGTGATGATGAGGTCTGGTCGAGCCAGGCTTGATGGATGGTTCGGAAGGGCCATAACTTTCGATCCGATCGTTGGATCGCGATCAAACTTTTACTGGAGTTTCTGGATGCCCTTTTCCATAGAGAGGATGAGGAATCGATACTCGATGATGATGAGGTGTGGTCGTAAGAGGCTTGATGGACGGTTCGAAAGGGTCATAACTTTCGATCTGACCGTTGGATCGCGATCAAACTTTTACTGGAGTTTTTGGATGCCCTTTTCCATGCAGCGGATGAGGAATCGATTCTCGGTGATGATGAGGTCTAGTCAAGCCACGCTGGATGGACGGTTCGTAAGGGCCGTAACTTTCGATCCGTCCGTTGGATCGCAATCAAATTTTTACTGGAGTTTCCAGATGCCCTTGTCCATGGAGTGGATGAGGAAGCGATACTCGGTGATGATGATGTCTGGTCGAGCCAGGCTAGATGGACGGTTCGAAAGGGCCATAACTTTCGATCTGACTGTTGGATCGCGCTCAAACTTTTACTGGAGTTTCTGGATGCCCTTTTCCGTGCAATTGATGAGGAACGGATTCTCGGTGATGATGAGGTGTGGTCGTAACAGGCTTGATGGACGGTTCGAAATAGCCATAACTTTTGATCCTACTGTTGGATCGCGATCAAACTTTTAGTGGAGTTTCCGGATGCCCTTTTTCATAGAGTGGATGAGGAATGGATACTCGGTGATGATGATGTTTGGTCGAGCCAGGCTTGATGGACGGTTCGAAAGGGCCATAACTTTCGATCGGACCGTTGGATTGCACTCAAACTTTTACTAGAGTATCCGGATGCCCTTTTGCATGGAATAGATGAGGAATTGATACTTGCTGATGATGAGGTCTGCTCGCGCCTAGCTTGAGTGACGGTTCGAAAGGGTCATAACTTTCGATGCGACCGTTGGATCGCGATCAAACTTTTACTGGAGTTTCCGGATGCCCTTTTCCATGGAGTGGATGAGGAATCTATACTCGGTGATGATAATGTCTGGTCGAGCCAGGCTGGATGGACGGTTCGAAAGGGCCGTAACTTTCGATCCGTCCGTTGGATCGCGATCAAACTTTTACTGGAGTTTCCGGATGCCCTTTTCCATGGAGTAGATGAGGAATCGATTCTCGGTGATGATGAGGTCTGGTCGTACCAGGCTTGAGTGACGGTTCGACATAGCCATAACTTTCGATCCGACCGTTGGATCGCGATCAAACTTTTACTGGAGTTTCCGGATGCCCTTTTCCATGGAGTCGATGAGTAATCGATACTCGCTAATGATGAGGTCTGGTTGAGCCTGGCTTGAGTGACGGTTCGAAACGGCCATAACTTTCGATCCGACTGTTGGATCGCGATCAAACTTTTCCTGGAGTTTTTGGATGCCCTTTTCCATTTAGTGGATGAGGAATCTATTCTCGGTGATGATGAGGTCTGGTCGTGCAAGGCTTGAGTGATGGTTCGAAGGGGCCATAACTTTCGATCCGACCGTGGGATCGCGAGCAAACTTTTACTGCAGCTTCCGGATGCCCTTTTCCATGCAGTGGATGAGGAATCGATTCTTGGTGATGATAAGGTCTGGTCCAGCCAGGCTTGATGGACGGTTCGAAAGGGGCATAACTTTCGATCCGACCGTTGCATCGCGCTCAAACTTTTACTGGAGTTTCCGGATGCCCTTTTGCATAGAGTGGATGAGGAATCAATACTCGATGATGATGAGGTCTGGTCGCGCCTGGCTTGAATGACGGTTCGAAACAGCCATAACTTTCGATCCGACCGTTGGATCGCGATCAAACTTTTACTGGAGTTTCCGGATGCCCTTTTCCATGGAGTGGATGAGGAATTGATACTCGGTGATGATGAGGTCTAGTCGAGCCAAACTTGATGGACGGTTCGAAAGGGCCATAACTTTCGATCCGACCGTTGGATGACAATCAAACTTTTACTGGAGTTTCCGGTGCCCTTTTCGATGCAGTGGATGAGGAACCGATTCTCGGTGATGATGAGGTGTGGTCGTCCCAGGCTTGAATCACGTCTTGAAATAGGCATAACTTTCGATCCAACCGTTGGATGGCAATCAAACTTTTACTGGAGTTTCCGGATGCCCTTTTCCATGCAGTGGATGAGGAATCAATTCTCGGTGATGATGAGGTCTGGCGTGCAAGGGTTGAGTGACGGTTCGAGAGTGCCATAACTATCGATCTGACCGTTGGATCGTGATCAAACTTTTACTGGAGTTTCCGAATGCCCTTTTCCATGGAGCGGATGAGGAATTGATACTCGTTGATGAGGAGTTCTGGTCGCGCCTGGCTTGAGTTACAGTTCGAAACAGCCATAACTTTCAATTCGACCGTTGGATAGCGATCAAACTTTTACTGGAGTTTCTGGATGTCCTTTTCCATAGAGTGGATGAGGAATCGATTCTCGGTGATGATGAGGTCTGGCGTGCAAGGGTTGAGTGACGCTTCGAAAGTGCCATAACTATCGATCTAATCGTTGGATCATGATCAAATTTTTACTGGAGTTTCCGAATGCCCTTTTCCATGGAGCGGATGAGGAATGGATACTCGGTGACGATGAGGTCTGGTCGTCCCACGCTTGATGGACGATTCGAAAGGGCCATAACTTTCGATCCGACCGTTGGATCGCGATCAAACTTTTACTAGTGTTTCCGGCGCCCTTTTCCATGCAGTGGATGAGGAACTGATTCTCGGTGATGATGAGGTGTGGTTGTCCCAGGCTTGAGTGACGTTTTGAAAGAGCCATAACTTTCGATCCGACCGTTGGATCGCGATCAAACTTTTACTGGAGTTTCCGGATGCCCTTTTCCATGGAGTGGATGAGGAATCGATACTCGGTAATGATGAGCTCTAGTCGAGCCAGGCTTCATGGACGGTTCGAAAGGGCCATAACTGTCGATCCGACCGTTGGATCGCGATAAAACTTTTACTGGAGTTTCCGGATGCCCTTTTTCATGAAGCAGATGAGGAATCGATTCTCGGTGATGTTGAGGTATGGTCGAGCCAGGCTGGATGGACGGTTCGAAATAGCCATAACTTTCGATCCGACCGTGGGATCGCGATCAAACTTTTACTGGAGTTTCCGGTGCCCTTTTCCATGGAGTGGATGGGGAATCGATACTCGGTGATGATGAGGTCTGGTCGTAACAGGCTTGATGGACTGTTCGAAAGGGTCGTAACTTTCGTTTCGACCGTGGGATCGCGCTAAAAGTTTTACTGGAGTTTCCGGATGCCCTTTTCCATGCAGCGGATGAGGAATCGATTCTCGGTGATGATGAGGTGTGGTCGAGCCAGGATTGATGGACGGTTCGAAAGGGCCATAACTTTCGATCCGTCCGTTGGATCGTGATCAAACTTTTACTGGAGTTTGTGGTGGCCTTTTCCATGCAGTGGATGAGGAACCGATTCTCGGTGATGATGAGGTGTGATCGTCCAAGGCTTGAGTGACGGTTTCGAAATAGCCATAACTTTCGATCCGACCATTGGATCGCGATCAAACGTTTACTGGAGTTTCCGGATGCCCTTTTCCATGGAGTAGATGAGTAATCGATACTCGATGATGATGAGGTCTGGTCGTAACAGGCTTGATGGACGGTTCGAAAGGGCCATAACTTTCGATCCGTCCGTTGGATCGTGATCAAACTTTTACTGTAGTTTCCGGATGCCCTTTTCCATGGAGTGGATGGGGAATCGATACTCGGTGATGATGAGGTCTGGTCGTAACAGGCTTGATGGACTGTTCGAAAGGGTCGTAACTTTCGTTTCGACCGTGGGATCGCGCTAAAAGTTTTACTGGAGTTTCCGGATGCCCTTTTCCATGCAACGGATGAGGAATCGATTCTCGGTGATGATGAGGTGTGGTCGAGCCAGGATTGATGGACGGTTCGTAAGGGCCATAACTTTCGATCCGTCCGTTGGATCGTGATCAAACTTTTACTGGAGTTTGTGGTGGCCTTTTCCATGCAGTGGATGAGGAACCGATTCTCGGTGATGATGAGGTGTGGTCGTCCAAGGCTTGAGTGACGTTTCGAAATAGCCATAACTTTCGATCCGACCGTTGGATCGCGATCAAACTTTTACTGGAGTTTCCAGATGCCCTTTTCCATGGAGTGGATGAGGAATTGATACTCGTTGATGAGGAGTTATGGTCGCGCCTGGCTTGAGTTACAGTTCAAAACAACCATAACTTTCAATCCGACCGTTGGATAGCGATCAAACTTTTACTGAAGTTTCCGGATGCCCGTTTCCATTGAGTGGATGAGGAATCGATTCTCGATGATGATGAGGTCTGGTCGTACCATGTAACAACCCGGCTTTTCCAAGCCCAAAATAACAGTAAATTTATATATATATATATATATATATATATATATACACACACACACCTAACACCCATGGTGCCGGTAATCAGCGAACCTGATCCCTCACATCATCAAAATACAATCCATACAATCCACATTTCATTTAAAAGCAAATCTTATATAAACACGTAATATTATGGTTGCATGATTAGAAGTTCATATTAAAAATATACATACATAGACATGAGTTTGCATTCCTATCCTACTAATAGCCATTACAAATTTAAACAAAAGGATCTAATAAAAGTTATACATTCAGTACATTGATTCATACAAAATACATTGTGATCTAGAATGCATCTACATGATTCCTTGCAAAAGTAGGTTCCCGTGTATCGGGTTCCCTAGACATCTCGTGGGTGTGACGACCCTGCAGCAGTACAAAACATTTAAGAGAATGTAATTACTTAATAATAATGATAATGGTAACTAAACGGTCTGGCAGTTAAATGAAGCATTAACATTTATAATTTCCTTATGTACTTGGTATAAACAGCTTGTAGTGCATATAAATGCACCACTTTTTGCAATCAACCATAATATTAAACCCGACTATCCTCTTAAGGCAGCATTTGCTAAGGTTAACCGTTCACTCACCCCGGTCATCCTCTTCAGATGCCATTAACCGAAGCTAATCATTCTTTGACCCGGCCATCCATTCGGATGCCATTAGCCGAAGCTAATCATTCATTCATCCCGGCCATCCATTCGGATGCCATTAGCCGAAGCTAATCATTCATTTGTCCCAGCCATCCATTCGGATGCCATCATTCTTTGTCCCGGCCATCCATTCGGATGCCATTAGCCGAAACTAATCAATCGTTCATCCCGGCCATCCATTCGGATGCCATTAGCCGAAGCTAATCAACCATTTGTCAACATTTATGCGTTCGACAATCTAATATTGGTTCTAACACAATATGGTAATATTCATGTTAAAGTATTTCATTATTCAACGTATGAAAAAGGAAGGTGCAAGTCACCTACCTGCTCCACCTGTGGGTTGTTCTTGTCTTGACGATGGTCCAATCCCGACCGCACCACCTAAGACATCAATGGTCATAAATTAGTACATTTGTATTTTTTAATCACATTCGTCACCACACTTATTTCAAGAGTTCATATGTTCACATTCAAGTGTTCCACATTTTACACCATCATACAATGAAATTGTTACTAGCATTTAAGTCATTTCTGCCTAGGAGGCTTATTGTAGAAATCGGCAGCGACAACTGGTTCACTACAGGCTGCCCAATTCGGCAGCGACAACTGTTTCGCTGCAGGCAGCCAGTTCGGCAGCGAGAACTGGTTCGCTGCAGGTTGCCCCATTCGGCAGCGAGAACTGTTTCGCTGCTGGTGCCACAGTTTCGGCAGCGAATCACAATTTCGCTGCAGCCAACTCAACTTCGGCAGTGAATCGCAAGTTCGCTGCAGAACACGCCACTCGGCAACGAATTGTTAATGCGCTGCAGACGACACAGTTTCGGCAGCGAATTAACACACAATTCGGCAACGAATGTTAATTCGCTGCAGCCAACACAGTTTCGGCAGCGAATCACAGTTTCGCTGCACAACACACAACTCGGCAGCGAATGCTAATTCGCTGCAGAAGACTCAGTTTCGGCAGCCAATCACAAATTTGCTGCAGACAACTCAGTTTCGACAGCGAATGCTAATTCGCTGCAGCTGACACAGTGTCGGCAGTGAACCAGAGTTTCGCTGCACAACACACAATTCGGCAGCGAATACTAATTCACTGCAGAAGAGTCAGTTTCGGCAGCGAATCACAAATTCGCTGCAGACAACTCAGTTTCGGCAGCGAATGCTAATTCGCTGCAGCTGACACAGTGTCGGCAGCGAACCAGAGTTTCGCTGCACAACACACAATTCGGCAGCGAATACTAATTCACTGCAGAAGACTCCGTT
>Ga0325401_1002741_pt1 | contig 15799 bp, 6 predicted proteins | sample PopdelMetagenome_FD_205666 | JGI IMG/M metagenome (GOLD analysis project Ga0325401, IMG submission 205666) | Populus deltoides microbial communities from Bellville, Georgia, United States - Xylem-PdKOR-R2 | ecosystem: Host-associated > Plants > Phyllosphere > Stem > Wood/Secondary xylem | place...
ATAGAGGTCCGCTCCTTGAATTAATCTTTCTTGGGATGCGATTGAGACTGAATCAACTTGTCCTCCCCATTTTGAGAAACTTGAACCCCAAGAGAGTAGAGTGTCAGAAATCATCTGAAAAACAGCAGGTGAAACTTCTTTGATGTCGAAGTTCTTGTAGCAGTTTTTGTTTTTAATTATAGAGAACACTAAAAGACCTGTTACTGCAGACCTTTTTTTTTTTTTTTTAAAGTTCTCAAACTTCAATTTTAAGCAATTACATTTTAATTGAAGACCAATTAATAACTTTTTTAATGTATTGTTTAAAAATAATTTTTAAATTTATATTTCAATAAGTATCTCTTGTGATTTTTTTTTTAGTTGTCAAACTTCTTATGTTTAAAGAGAGAATTTCTCTGTTGTGTGTCTTCATTCATGCTTTACAACAGGAATATAATACATGGGAAATGAGACAAGATCCAAGAATAAAGCCTGAACAATTGCTAACCGAGAATGAAGCCAAAACATATGTTTTTAATAATTGCTTATTAACCTTTTTTGTATAGAGAATTTTAATTATTTGTATGTATTTAATTTTTAATGAGATTATTTTAATTTATCTTATTTGTTTTTGTTATTTTTTATATAAATAAACTTTATTTTTGAAAATAAAAAATATTTATTTTCAAATAATATTTTTAATATATGCATATTTGCATAATGATTTTTTTTTCTTTTCATTTTATTCAATCAATTTAACGTAATTTTTTATTTTTGTTATTGTTTGATTGAATAAAAAAATTAGTTTTAATAAAAAAATTTAATAAACACAACCAGATAAATATCATATGTTACGAGATAATATACAAAAGAGAAAAAAAATACATGGAAGAGTCAAACAAAATTGAAAAAATAGAAAAATATCCTACACTTTAAGAAGAAAAAAATTAATTAATTAGGAATCTATAATTAAGAAGGAAACAATGCAAAATTTCCTAACAACATTTTCCAGTTTAGTGTTTTAGAGAATCCTAGGCAATATAAACAAGAGACACTCGGACAAACAAGAGGGGAAAGAGATCGAAAAAGAGATTCTTGCAAAGAAAAAAAACCTTAGCTAACAATAATGGAGACAAGAAAATAACAAAGAAAAAATCAAACACAAAATAAATCTAGCCTCCCAAAGTTGTCATCACTGATAGCCCAGAAAATTAGGAGCACAGCAGCCTTTTTAGCCTTCAATCTCCCATCTCTGGTAGAGGTGGTTGATCCTGCTCATTCCAGCAGGAAGAATAAGGATTCATACATACTGCAAAGTGGTCTGTGTTCTTTCATGTCGTGCTGACATGTGAAATGGAGTTTTGTAAGCCAACCACACATCCTCATGAACAACACAAACCAATATATTTTTTTTCCCAGTAGCTTTCTTCACTTTTGAGCTTGTAGAGGTCAATTTTAAATCCTTATATGTGATTTATTTATTGGTCAAACAAGTTTGTAGTTTATTTATTAGTTTTTGACTTGTGAACATGTATTGAATTGTATTTTTTTGGATTAATTTATGTTATGCAAATGATTTCTTTTTATATTCAATTATTCTTGTTTATATTATTTAAATTGGTTGAAATAATTGTGGTTATTTATTGTGGTCAGCTTGGTAAAATAATCAATTTCTGATGGATTACTTTAAATTATATAATGAAAAGAAATAAGTCAAAACCTAAATTTTTATTTATCATTATTTCACACCTCATCTATAATCCAAGACGTGAGGATGAAACTTCATTATCAAGTCTAAATCTCAAATCAGTATCTTAGAAATTTTTACCTTTGATAAACACAAGTATTTAGTTTAGATGAATATTGACATGTATGCACAATATGATTTTTATCATTAAAATCAAATAACAATGCAGCTTATTCTAAGTATGATATTTTACGTTGATTTTTATATTTTATTTAGCATAACCAACCTCTTATTCAAAAATCTTTTAAGAACAATTAAAGTTTATAGTAACTATAAAACTAGGTGGTGACTTTTTTTTTTCCTCGTTTACGTAATCAGCTCGTCAAGATGCCCCCCATAACAAAATAACAACTCCACTAAGGATCTAGAGCTAATCTTTGATTGATTGATTTTGTGATAATATGTTTGACGTGCTTTATATATATTTTATGCTTGTTTGCCTGAACTGATTAATATGTGTTTATTATTCTTTTATTATGTGATATATGTTCTTGTATATATCTTTGTATATATGATTCCTGTATGTTGTTTTTTCATACATCATACATATTTATAAACCTCATGCATCATTCTTTGAATTCAATATTAACGCATCATTCTTTGAATTCAATATTAATTTATCTTTTGCTCTTACTATATGACACCTTGTTACACACACTTTGCCTTAAGTTAGCATAAGGAATTAATGGTATCTCGATCGATGTGGTTTCACCTCAAGCTAATACACCCTAACTATTACTAAAAGTTTACAAAGTCACGATTAGTAGTTGATATGGATTTTCTTGGCGTACATTATTTTCACTTTATGGGCCTTAAGACAACCTTATAAGGTTTGTATTACTAAGCAACGAAGGACCTTTTTTAGACTAATAAGTTAGCTAACCTACCCACAAGTAAAGGCTAGAACATTCCTTTAAAATGTCTCCTTATAATACCATTAGGTAAGCTTACTATTAATGCTTTAGAATGTCTCCTTATAATACCATTAGGTAAGCTTACTATTAATGAAATTTCATGAGATGGGTGATAAGACAAGCAAAAGCAACATCACAAGAAATCTAGTTATTACAACCAAGATAAAACACCATGATTTCATTAAGGAGACAACCTGGTATGCCAAAGTTTTTAATGTGTAGCTTGCTTCTCAAATTTGGTTGATTAGCATTGAGAAGAAGATGAGTTAGAGTTAAGTTATATGATAAATTATTAAATTACATTTTATTTTTGGATGAATCAAGATCTTGAATTTTTCTTTTAAAGATATATAAGGTTACAAGTTGAGATTTTCTATGTTTTTAGAGTAGGGGAAATTCCAAACTATCTTTCTAAAATATATGGACAATTATGTTAAAATTTTAGTGAATAAAATTTCTCATATTTTTTACCTTTTATTCTGAAAATGGATGGTTAATATCTTTCGGGACACCACATGGAAAAGTTCAATAAGTTATCATACAACCATTGTGGAAAAATAAAAGATGAAAACAAGAAGCTCATGATAAAGTGGCTCATTTCTAGCTATAAAAGAATAAATTCTCTCAGAATTTAGGACACCAAAATGATTGTCAAACTTCTTTATAGTGCTAGAAAATTCAACAACTCTTGTTACCCATCATAAATGACTACTTTATATCCAGCCAATTTTTTAATATTCAAATTTGTAGAGATCAAATTGGTGTTTCTTTCAGAGAGGGGTGAACAAATATAAAGTATGATTTAAAAGCTCAATTTTTCTTGAAAACACTACATTAAACCATATCATGAAAGATGAAGGAAGAACCATTTTAGAGAAAAACTACCAAATGATATGGAATTGATTAGAAGTGAGAGAGATAAGCTCACTGGTTGGCTTAAACATAATATTAAGACTAAGCCATCTGAAAAAGGGCTCTCTAATAAAGAGAATACTTTGGAAATGCACACCTCACAACACATCATCATAGCTCTTGATATTTAGTTCCTAAAAGCTCCCCATCTTTTTTTAATGTTGCCGACCCATCAACAAGTGAGGTTTGACCTTTCTTTAAAGCCTATTATAAAAGAAGTTTTGAATGGGAAGTCTATCAAAGAATCACATATTAAAAAGCTCTTATCAATTGAAAAGTGTTTAAATATGATTGAGGGTATGAAAATATATGATTCTAATAAGAAATATAAGATGTGTTTGGTGCCATTCTTCTCATAAAAGATAAGGTGCTTGAAATCACCAAGTAAATAAGTGTTGAATGTATTAAGATTTGCTTAAGGATTTATTGTATCGAGATTATAGAAGTAATTAATCATGACAATCTTTTCGTCCATTTCTTCCATGAAATTTTGAGTGGTGCCACATTGACTTGGTATATGAGCCTAAATAAAAACAAGATTAAAAAGTGGGCAGATCGACTCATGCATTCAAGTGCTAGTATAAATTTAACATGAAAGTGGCTCTAAACATGTTTGGCCTTTAAAATATAGAGAAAGGAAACAATGAGTCAATCAAAGAATATGGCCTAAGATGGTGTGAAATGGTGGTGTGAATATGCTCTAAGCGTTAATATAAATTTTATTTTTGAGTTGTTTGTATTTGCCTTTTAAGTGGTAATCATAATATCATAACATGGAAACGAGTTTTGAAGATTAACCTAATTTGATTTTGGTATTTTTTAGGTCCTTTTAAATTGTTTTTTTTTTTGATTTCATCATTCAATATTAAGTTATTGGGCCTTGAGTTTCATGATTTTTTTTTTCATTTTTTCTTTGTGAAGTTATCTCAATCTCATGTTTAGGGTCGCGGGTTAGTCAAGTTAATCTAGATTGACTTACGTTGTTTATGTTTTTTTTTTCCATTTTCTCCTTTCATCACTTAGTTTGCTTGAAAATTGATATTTATTGATTTATTCAATTGCTTTTGTAAAGAGTTATTTTAGTCTCACGACCGCACCATGAATTTGGTTTGCTGACTCAAATTGGGTTTTTGTTCCTTTTTAAAATGATTTTTTTCCAGTTCATCCCTTAACGTTTGATTTGCGGTGAATTAAGCTTTAATTTATTTATTTTTTTCTTTATAAGGTTATCATGTTCTTATTTAATTTTTTTCTTTGTTATCAAAAAGACCGTTAAGACATTTTAAGAATATCTAGAGCGTATCTTTTTATAATATTGGCAAGCATTAATTTTTTTTTAATTAGTCATCATCATTTTCTTTTTATTGTCATTGAATTTTATAATTATATTATTAAATTAAGTAATTTTGTTGAACCTATTTAAATCAATGACTTATATCCCATATTTTTCTTACTCTTTTAAAATGTTATTATAGTCTGGGCATCCTTTTTTACTTTAGAAAAAAATTGACTCGATTAACAGCTTAATGTAGACCATTTATCTTTACTATATTTAATCATAAATAATAAAATAGTGAAGTGATAATTGCATAATTCTAATATTACTAATACAAAGAAAACATAAAACAAATAAAACGCCCCTACTTTTTTATTTTTTATTTTTTTTATTTTTATCATCATTATTATTTTTCAATAAAAAAACAAACAAAATATCAATCACCCAAAATATTTTCCATTAATGACCGGGAAAAGCTGTTTTTTAAACCATTTCAAAGTTCTAATTAAAAAATTAATTAATTAAATAATTGTTTTTATTATTGAAGCAATGAATCTCCTAATTTTAGAAGGCTGATTACTTCAATTAGTCCCAATGTTATCAAATACTCTTAATTTAAAGATTTTTTTATTTGATTTCTTAAGTTTTAAACTTATGATATGTTGAGCGTTGTAATTAAACCGTTATTTTTTCTTTATACTTTATCAAAAATAAATTTTAAAAAAATAAAAAAAATATTATTTTAATATATATATAAATAAAAAACATTTTGAAACCCTAATGTAATCCAGGCCGACACTTCCTTTTATTTTCAGATTAGATCAAATTCCATATATTTTGTACGGTTACACATAACCGCATGGTCCCATTGCACAGATTTTCATAAACAGGTCAAAAAAGCGAGTAAGCCCATGCGACGTTACTGTCAAAGTGTACTATCCTACAAGGTATCTGACATCCCAGCTTAGCTTACCAAAAATGATCCTCCCCATTTTTGACTCTAAAGCAAGCGATCATGGATCAGGTGGTTTCATGTAAACATCATATCTGTTCAGGATATATACATATATTTCTAGGTTAATTTACACCCCACTAAATACATCCGCCAGCAGGTTTTGATAGAGTCCTGAGAGTGACAGCAATGGAGAATTCAGGGAGGACGACAATTGGAAAACCTGTATTGTCCATGGCAATAACAGCAGTGACTGTTATGATGATTGTGGAATGTGCAGCTGCTGAGCAGCTACATAAGGTGGGCTCAAGAGGATGGATCCCAAATTATAATTACACTGACTGGTTGAATCAGAGTCATGAGCATTTCTACGTTGGTGATTGGCTTCGTATGTAAATCTCTCTCTCTTTCTTTCTCGCCAGCATGTAATTCCATTTTTCTTCCTACCACTTTCTTTTTCAAACATGTTAGATGTCCGAGGATTATCTGTAAGGGGTTCCTCCCATTGAATTAAACAAATGATTGAGATTGTTTTTTACTTGAATTGGATGTAAATTGGAGATTTCTGTCTTTTTCATGAGATAGGAAGGGGTATTTGAGCCAATGAAGTCATGAAGATTGGGAATTAAGATCATTAATTCACTCAATTTGTTCAACTCTAATCCATCTATAGTATCAAACAGATATTAGAAAGTTGGTGATTAGATAAAATTAAAATTTTGGAACTTTTCATTTTATCAGGAACTTGGGAGAATTTTGATAACAGTAATAATTGATGTTGAATCAGAAAATTGACCTAGCTTTTCATTTTCTCTGTTTTGCTGTTTATGGTAATTTTCTAAATAGAAATGCTGTCTGGTTACTAAATACAAAAGCTTGCCTGTGAACAAAATTTTGGAACTGCATCTGATTTTTTAACTAGCAATCATTGGTGGTATCACCAACCCAACCCTGATGAAGAAAAAAAGTTTTCAACTAGCTGGCCAACGTGTAGCATCAAATTGGTAGATACGGAAGCGTTTACTAAGGTTGTGTTAATTTCATAATTGAGATGTGCTGGTGTTTTCTCAAGATGTTGCTCAAAACAAGGTAAAAAACATGGATTTTTCCTTTTTCCTTCTTTCAGTTTTTGTGTTTGACAAGCACTCCTACAATGTCCTGGAGGTCAACGAAACAAACTATGAGAACTGCAATGACCAAGGCTTCATAAAGAACATTACTCGTGGCGGCCGGGATGTGGTTCAACTGACAGAGGCAAGGCCTTATTACTTCCTGAGCAGTGGAGGGTATTGCTGGAATGGAATGAAAGTTGCTATCAATGTTGAAGATTTTGCACCTACCCCAGCACCTGCATCAAGTACTGAAAATGGTTCTCCATCAAATATAGTCAGCAGGCAGATGATTATATTGATTGCATTTTGTGTTGCTTTGGCATGGTTGGTCCTTTTTCTTTAAGCAGTAGCAGTTGAGTGGCTGGGCCATTGAAAGAATAATGCGGGGATATAGTAGCTAGAGTCATGGGCAGATGGACTTTGAATTTCTTTTCCTTTTCCTTTTTTCTTTTACTTTGTCAGATGGTTTACTTTCTTCTTTTTTTATAGTCATGTGGGTTTTCCTTTTGAAAGTAGTGATCAACAGTGGTTAATGTGATGAAGTTCTACAAGTAAAATGGAAGGGTTTGATTGGATATTTGTGATGCTGAGCTTGATTTTTCACCTCTCATCTGTTGGCATGAGTGCATCTTTTGTACCTGAGAATCAATAGAGTGAGCAAACATTGTCCAATTTCAGTTCTGTTGGCTCTCGCGCTCTATAGTCTCCACCCTCAACAAGTTAAACTTTTGAAATCGTTGATTAGGTGGGCACTTGCTGGTTTAATCATAAAAATTAAGGCAAGACAACATCTATATGAATCCCCTTTTACATAAGAACCAGCAAATGGGGATACAGAAGGTTTGTCCTGGAATGAGAGGTGTTAAACGATGGGTTGAATACAAGTATTACACAACTGGTGGGTGGTGGCAGCTATTGGATATGGCGTGCCAAATACACACGCCAAATACACACACACACACACACACACTTCTGTGGCTATTTACGTACAATTAATCATGCAGTTCAAGTCATCAAATGTTACATTGATGATTTCATGATCCAAATTTGGGCAAAAATGAAGGGAAAAGCGTATAAGAAGACAGATGCTGAGAGCATTGTATGAAGAATGCTTCACTATATATTTAATGCAAAGACATGTAAATAGGAGGAATATCAAAATGAAGTGAAGTTGAGATATGAGAAGTCTGATGTCAGGAGTGCAAGTCTGGGCCCTGGAGCAGATTTTCTTGGAAGTCAGGAGTGCAAGTCTGGGCCCTGGAGCAGATTTTCTTGGAAGTTAAATTATCCACGCCCACGTCTATGCATTGAAATGCAATATTCTGAAGAACGTATTTTGTTTACGGGACATGAATTTTAATAACCTTATATAGCCTGCCATTGAAAAGGGAAAGTTAATTATTCTGGATCAAAATCATGTCCTTATGGTGGTTCTAATTTGGTCCTTATGGTGATTTTTGGAGGCATGTACAAATGCAACATATCTGTGCAGTCATTTTTGAGGCAAAGCAGAAGGTCTTGAGCAATGTTGTGGATACTCTATCTGATATTCTGGAGATAGACTCAGAGGATAAAGTCCAGCTCAGTGTATCAGCAGATTCAGATTTGGGGACCATCTACTCCATCACAGTTCCAGTTCGGCGTTTGAAGCCTGAGTATCATGATGAGGAAGATCTTGAGGCTTTGACTAATATTCAGTATAAGGGCGCCTGAGGAAGATCATGCTGTCATGATGTTCTACATCCCAGATGAAAAATATCAATAAAACCTTTTTGATTGTTTATTTCTTGCTACTGTGGGAAGTAGTTGATGTAATCCTGTCCATGCTAGGCTGAGACAGTCTGTAGATTAGACCAATTTTGTTTGATTAGTTGGCTGGATCATGTACTATTAGGGAACTTGCATTTTATTGCCACACGAGAATCTTTGCTAGATCTTTAAGGTGTTTGCTGACAAATATTTCTGCCGACTAGAAGCTTTGGCCTCTTGGAAAATTGTTGAATCTGTTTTCTTGTTCTATTTTCGCAGCATTGTCCATAGACACTGCTTGTTAGAATGCAGAAACACTTGTTGAAAGCATGTACGAGTACTGTTCAAGTGACTTCCCCGCTATGCTTGTTTCAACTTCTAAATAAAAACAAATCATGTATAAATATTTGAGAGTTTGGTAATGATAATTTTTTAAAGTGTTATTTTTTTTAAAATTTATTTTTGATATCAATGTATCAAAATGATTCAAAAATACTAAAAGAAATTAATTTAAAATAAAAAATTCAAATTTTAATAAAAATACAGATTAAAACTTACTTCTAAACAATGACTTCAAGTAGCCATGAAAATTTAGGAGCACACATTTCCTAAATCTTTTCAGTCTATACTCTATATTCACATCAGAGAAGATGAAAATAGGGATAAAACGGTGAAAATGTTTTGTTTTGGTTAAATATTTTTGTCACTGGAAAGAAAAGAAAGGAGAAATCAGAGAAGATTAAAGCTGCTTCTTCTTATGTTCCTTGAGGATATAGGCGATGGTGTGCTTTTTCATCCTTCACTCGAAAGTAACAGTGTAAGTAATGAACATTTATAAATGTTCTACAGATGGTGAAGAAGCAGCTTTTGTGTTTTGTATTGACAGTACACTGAGTTCCATGCACTGAGTTCATGAAATTACAAGGTTCCTTTCACTGATTGCAGGATAGCACAAACCGGATCTTACCATTTCTTGGTAGGTGGAAAGGTCATTCTAGAACAAAACGAAGTGGTGTTTATGCAGCAAAAATTGCTGAAGTCGATACAGTTGGATGACAAGGGTCAGCTAATCCAGGCACGGGACACTCCAAGTTCTTCTCCTTTGCTTTTGTTTTCTGTTTTTCCTTTTCCTTTTCTTCTTTTCATTATTGTTTCAAAAAATAAGAAAATCTGTTTCCGTCATGTCCTTCTGTGGGAGCAATGTGATCTTGGTCCCTCTATCCATGCGTTGCTTCAGTCATTCTGTCTTGGTTTTCTGGGAGGCTTCTTATTTCTACATTTGGGAAGTACCATTAGAATCAAGATGCCTTTCCCATTTATGCAACAAGTTCATCTCCTTTTGTTCCCTCCTGTTTTGGGCTTCTGATGATAACTTATTCAATCACAATATGTCATTTGGAAAAACATCCATTTATTTCATTTCACTGCTTAATTATTTTCAGTTCATCAGGGTCATAACCCAACTTCATTTCTTATAAACAAAAAAGAATTCCATTTTCAATCATTTTGTGCATTGGACTGGTACCAGATCAGATGACTTTGTCACATTTGACGGGGGATACGAAATGACACTCTTGCCTGGAGGCATGTACATGGGCTGTCCTTCCAATGTTTCTAAGAGTGTAGCAGAGTCCAAGTCATTCCACTTGAAGTTCACCTGAGAGGAGACAAGGACTGGTTAGAACTTACGATGTAGAAGGCTTGGCTGTCTCTTCAACTTATTTTTCTGAAACTAAAATGTGAACTTCCTCCTGCTTCATTGTAGAAATGTTTTTTCTGTGTAATTTATAACCTACAAAACCCTAGTGATGTAGTCAATATATTTGTAACCTCATGACCAGGTGACAAGATTGTTTAGAAACAGAGGCCCTTTGTTGTAAAGCGAGTTCAGGTGGATGTTTTCATATTTGTATTTAGCATATGTCCAGGAAACTCGAAGGGAAACAATGCATAATGAATGTGTTAGTGAGCAGATATTGAGCAGCAGAGCCTGTATGATTGCTGCATGCGATTTGAAATAAGTCATCAACTGTAGAGTTTGTGCTAAGAAGATTTCGAGATATCAAAGCTTGGTCTTTAATACGCTGTTTACTCATGTAAGCTTGCTTCTTGTATCATATTTTATGAATGCAGTGCTGTGATTGATACAATAATTGTAGATTGGATTCGAAAATTTACTCGTGAAAATTCGCTTTTTTATCCCCGAATCAATTATTTTAGTGCCACTTTAATTACTAGAATCAAAATGATATTTCACGATACAAACATCTTTATAAATCTTGTAAAAGTAAAGTAGAAAGTCAAGATGGGAAAAGAAAAGGAGAGAACTATCTTCTTTTAATAATAAAAACTTCATTCTTTTATGGGTTATGTCTCTATTTATATAAGTAGAGGAAACGATTACTTTCTTTAATAACTCATTTAAATACTTGGATCAGGCCCATCCATCATGGACGGACCAACATCTCCCACTTGCCCATAAAGAACCGAATCTCTCTAATACATTATATTTCCAACTTGCACAAGAATTTCATACTTGACAAATAGACCGTGCAACTTGAAACACACAGTGAAAGGAGCTCCAATGAATAAATCTAATACAGGTCATATAGGAGACATTAATCCCATAATTAATTATTCCTTAAAGTGTATTAATATATCTCAAGTATTTTTTAGTTACACATGACTGAATATAATTCAATCTCTTAAGAATTTCATACTCAATCTATCCTTACATTTATAAGTATTCTAAATCATATCAAATTTATTCAAGTGATATGATCTTAGTCGGTGAATACAAATAACAGGTGTAGAACTAAAATTATCTTTTCTTTGGTTCTGATACCAATGTAAATTGGAAATGAAAACTTACTTGTGAGAATTTTTTTCTTATCCCCGAATCGATTACTTCAGTGCCACTTCAATTACTAGAAGCAAAGTGATATTCCACGGTACGAATGTCTTTATAAATCTTATCAAAGTAATGCAAAGAAAAAAAAAACTATCTTCTTTCAATAATAAAAACTTCTTTCTTCATATGAGTTATCTTTCTATTTATATAAATAGAGGAAGCGACTACTTATTTTTAGTAATTCATATAAGTATTTGAATTAAATTTATTTATTATGGAAATACCAGGTGTAACCCAATAATCAATAGTAATTAATAACGATATGCATATTCCATTCACCTCACATGTCGCTCATGTTTCATCGTACTAAGATTGTCCATTCTTCCTGTTGCATGGTTTAAAGAACCTCGTGTTGAACTTGACCAGAAAAAGAATCATCAGGAATGAATCTTTAGCTCGACAAAATGTTTAGGGGACTGTGCAAATAGATCTTGACCAAAAGGGAATTCAGGAATGAATCTTTTAGCTCGAGAAAATTGAGGGACATTGCTAAGAGATAATGCTTTGCCTTTCTTACTCCTTTTGATGTTTGCTTTTGTCCCGGTTGTAAGCCCGGTCAACCCAGAACTGTTCACTTGGTTCTTGAATCGGTTTGGGTTAGTGAAAATAAGCTTGGATTAACCTAGGTTAATTCACCTAAATCGCGATTAAAGACTCTAGATTGGTTGATTTTGAATTTATGTTATTTTTTTTTTCAAACTTGAGTATGTATCAATGCCCTTATTTGATATTTTCTTCTTCTTTTTGTTAACATTCCTCAATTATTAATTGTATACTCAGATAATTGCATCATGAAAAAATATTCATATATTTTTATTAAATACATTAAAAAATACAGAGTCATACGTCTCACTCGGTTATTCAATAAAAAAAAACACTAAATAAATATTATAAAGTAAAGAATTACATCATCAACTTGTTTGATATTGTAATAACAATTATTTTTTAAAAAAATAATAATGTACATGACGATGACAGCATATCTCGAAAACTTGTCTGTGTGATGGAAAAGGCAACGTTGCTGGGGTCGTCGTATGGCCTTCAATCCCTATCTCTGGGAGCCAAGAAATAGTTTATTCAGATGCAGCAGCGAAGTTGAGAAGAAGATAGCAACTGAAAAACCAACAAGAGAAGGAAAAGAAAGAATCTGGGGATTTGTATAGCCATATGATATGCCATTTGTTGCCTACTGAACCCTCTTTGATAATCACATTAGTCAACAGACTTTCCATTTTATTATAGATCTGTTGGCTTAAGCTAGCTAGCTAGCTAGCTACTTGCGTGAGTTAGTGAGTCGCTTTTGACATTTTGATACTAGGGCGGCTCGTGCTAGGTGATGTTACCAGCACATGAAAGGGAGCAAGTATTAAATAATTAAAATCACGTCATTATTAACTAAATTGATAAGTTAGTTTTATTTAATTATATGATTAAAAAAGATAATGATGTTAGATGGACAGAATTAAACAAAAAAGGCGATCACGATGACTCATAGAAAGAAAACGCTTGCAAAAATAAAAAAGAAAATGTTGATGCTCAAATTCTAACTATCTCAATGTTGAAGAATAAAATTGAAGAAAGAATAAAAAAAAAATAAAAAACAAAGACGAGAGTTAACCTGGGTCACAAAACCAGGAAAATCCCATAGAAAAAAAATTGAAAAATAATTATGAAGTTCAACTCTCAACAAACTCAATTTAAAAAGATAAAATCAAAAAACAAATCAATTAATAAAAGGGACATAGAAACCACCCCAACAAACCCGCGTAAGCCTACTAAACCCCTCAACCCAATATTGAAGGACCAAACTAGAAAAAAAATCAATGTAAAAACAAACATGTTGAAAAAAATACGCTTGCCAATGATTTTAAAAGACATCTTGCAATATCCTAAAAAGATTTATATGATCTATATAATCTTACTTGATGATAACAAAGTAAGAAAATAAATGGAATAATACACACACACACTTCTAATTAATCTAAGAATGGAAAAAAAAAATAGATAAAAACATATATTTAAGGTTAAAACTAGAAGAAAATAGACTAATATAAAATCGAGAAGAGAGGAGAGAAAAAAGGGTGGAGAAGAAAAAAAAAATCATTTAAGCCTCACCATTGTTCCTTCATCGACACACCCCGCCTCACCTCGAAAGCCCTCGTCATGCGACTTCCAATTCCATCAAGGAAAGTAGTGTTCGGACATCGAAGAAAGTCGCATGTGCCACTAGAGTATGGTGATTTCCCTCATACACTGATGTGTGTGTTGCATGTGCCAGCTAAGTTGACCCTGGAAATTGACTTCAGCTCATCATATTTGTTTTATTTTAGATTTTGGTCTCTCAACACTTAATTGTCGTAAATCCACATAATTTTATTTTATTTTTTTAAATCGAGCATTAACCTAGCAATGGAATCTTTGCTTGATATTGTGAGATCCTCGTATCTAGACAACTAAAACAAATTGCTAAGTCAAATCTCAAATAAAGAAAATATAAAAGGATGAAATTAAATAAAAAAAATTGAGTGACAAAATAAAAAAATATGAACTCTTTCCCTACCCATGCAAATCAATCTTTAATGTTAAAAAAGCAAAAAGTAACCAAATATTTGTTTAAGCTTCAAATTTGATCTCCAAAACTTTAACCATTTTAAAATTAATGAAATTAAAATTTATTTTGCTAAATTAATCATTAACCGAGTAACAAAATATTTCCTCGACACCACAAGATTCCTATATATAAATATATAAAAAAATCACCAAGTCCAAATCCAAGTCAATGCAATATTAAAAAATAAAATAAAAAAATTAAGAATAAAATAATAAAACAAAATCATGATGTGAATCTACAGTAATTCATCTCTTGGGGGGCATGGTGGATCACTAGCTCTCTTAATATATATATTTTTTATAATTATATCGTCAAAATTGAACGAGTTAAAGATGATGAGACCACGACATGGATCAAGACAATCATCAACATGACACATGTTGCCTAGATAATATAATTTGATGCAGCAAGTCAATGTTATCTTGAACGTCATCTTAATTAGAGATAATAGTCTTAGCTAATTTGTCGTGGTTTTACAAGTATGCATCGCTTGTAAAGCAAAAAGATCTGATATAGTATCCTTACTTTATCAAAAAAATCACGGGAATATCGAGGATCGATTGTAAAATATAAGTATTTTGAGAACAAACAAAAAATACTAGATGATTGCTTGCACTACGGTATAAGTTAGATTAATTTTTTTAACATAAAAAGATATCTAAGTATTATTAATACTTTTTGAGTAAAAAAAAAAATTTATGTGGGGTTGACCCGATGTAACCCAGTTAACTTAACGACTCCAAAAATAAGCCGAACAACCGTTAAAAATGTAGTTTGATTAAAAAGATTCAAGACGATGTGTATTTTAAAAAATATTGAGATGAAAATATATTGGATTAAATCGGGTCAATCAGGGTTAACCTTTCAAATTCATGACTCAAATCATGAGACTGTGATAACTACATAGAAAGCAAGTCAAAAGCAAATATGAAACTCAATTCTCAATTAAACCAATATTTTAAGGATGAAATTGAAAAAAAATCATTTAAAAAAAATCAAAAAACAAACAACTCAAGTCAACTTGAGTTTACCTGTCAAAATTGTAACTCGGGTTATGTGACTATGATAATTGCATAGAAAACAAATCAAAATAAATTATGAAACTCAACTCCCAAGCAATTTAATGTTAAGTGATGAAATTAAAAATATCAATTACAAAAAAGATTAAAAAAAAACCCTAAATCAACTCAGGTTAACTTGCCAAACTCGTTACTCAAGTAATGAGACCGAGATGACCTTATAAAAAGAAAAAAAAAATGAAGCCTAATTTCAAATCAACCAAATATTGAAGAATAAAATTTAGAAAAAAAAATCAACTAAAAAAAAGAAAAAAACTCAAGTTAAACCACAACCCGGGATAAGTAAATCCAATATTGAAAGATAAAATTAAAAAAAAAAAGATAAAGAAATTGACCCGAGTCAACTTGAGTTAACTCGTTGAACCCTTGAATCAGGTAATAAAACTAGGATAACTTTATAAAAAGCAAAATAAAAAACAATTATGAAACTTAATTCCAAATTAACTAAATATTGAATGATAAAATTAAAAAAAAATATGACCTGAGTTAACCTACCAAACCCATGATCGGGGTCATGAAATCAGTATAGTCTCATAGAAAGTAAATAATAAAATGAC
>Ga0325401_1002744_pt1 | contig 15794 bp, 13 predicted proteins | sample PopdelMetagenome_FD_205666 | JGI IMG/M metagenome (GOLD analysis project Ga0325401, IMG submission 205666) | Populus deltoides microbial communities from Bellville, Georgia, United States - Xylem-PdKOR-R2 | ecosystem: Host-associated > Plants > Phyllosphere > Stem > Wood/Secondary xylem | place...
TTGCCGATGGCGTTGGACAGGTAGTTGCGCACCGTGCCCTCGGACAGGAAGAGCCGGCCGGCGATGTCGGCCACGGTCGCCCCGTCGGCGGCGGCCCGCAGCACGTCGGCCTCGCGCGCCGACAGCGGTGAGGACCCCAGCGCCAGCGCCGCCGCGGCCAGGTCGCGGTCGATCACCCGCTCCCCCGCCACCACCGACCGGATCGCGGCGGCCAGCTCGGCGACCGGTGAGTCCTTAACCAGGAAGCCCTGCGCGCCGACCTCCATGGCCCGGCGCAGGAACCCCGGCCGGCCGAAGGTGGTGAGGATGACGGCCTTGACGGCGGGCAGCTCGACCGAGAGCGCGCGGGCGGCCTCGATCCCGTCGCACCCGGGCATCTCGATGTCCATCACCGCGACGTCGGGGGCGTGCTCGCGGGCGGCGTCGAGCACCAGGTCGCCCCGGCCGACGTCGGCGACCACGGTGATGTCCTCCTCCAGCTCCAGCAGCGCCCGCAGCGCGCCCCGCACGAGCTGCTGGTCCTCGGCCAGCAGCACCCGGATCACGCGGTCACCGTCGTGCTCGCCACGGCCGGCACCAGCGGCACCTCGGCCCGCAGGCGGTAGCCACCGCCGGGCGCGGCTCCCCCGGTGAGCGCACCGTCCAGTGCCGCCACCCGCTCGCGCAGGCCGGTGAGCCCGGAGCCGGGCTCGGTGTCCTCGGCGGGGCCCCGGCCGTCGTCGGTGACCGTGAGCGCGGCGGACACACCGTCCTCGGTCAGGACGACGGTGACCGTGCGGGCGTGGCTGTGCCGCAGCACGTTCGTGGTCGCCTCCCGCACCACCCACCCGAGCGCGGCGTCGACCGGCCCGGGCAGCACCGGCACCCGGTCGGGGCCGCGGAGGGCGATGCCCGCCCCCGACAGCGCCGCCCGCGCCTCGGCCAGCGCCTGCCCGCAGCTGACCTGCCGGTAGCCGCTGACCGCGTCGCGCACCTCGGCCAGGGCGCGCCGGGCGGTGGTCTCGACGTCGGCCATCTCCTCGGCGGCGCGGGCGCCGTCGACGGGGGCCAGCCGGCGGGCCAGCTCGCTCTTGAGCGCGATGAGCGAGAGCGAGTGGCCCAGCAGGTCGTGCAGGTCGCGGGCGAAGCGCAGGCGCTCCTCGGCGACGGCGTTGCGGGCCAGCTCCTCGCGGGCGGCGGTGAGCTCGGCGTTGACGGTGAGCAGGTGCCGGGTGCCCCACAGGGTGGCGGCGGTCAGCGGGCAGAGGACCGGCAGGAACAGCGACGTCCAGTCCTGGTAGGAGATGATCACCACCGCGGAGGCCAGCGTCGCCGCCCCGGTGACCGGCCAGACGAGCCGCTCGGCCAGGCTGGCCGCGGCGGCGGCCGACACGTAGATCCACAGCCCCGCGTAGCTGGTGCCCAGCCCGGCCGACAGCGCCAGGGCCAGCAGCACCACGACGACGAAGTCCGGGCGCACGCCCCGGGCGTCGTTGAACCGGGCCAGCACGCTCATGTAGGCACCGGTGAAGGCCACCAGCGCCGCCCCGATGAGCACCCGGAGCAGCAGGGGCCGCGGGGTGAGCACCAGGTCGAGCAGCGGGAAGACCTGGAACACCAGCCACGGCACCGTCCAGGCCAGGCGCCGCCACAGGGGCGGGCGGGCGGCGACGACGGGCTCCACGGCGCCAGTCTCCCCGCTCAGCCGGCGACCGCGTGCAGCGGCCGCCGCGCGCCGACCGCCAGCGCCGCCAGGGCGAACGCCACCGCGAACCCGGCGAGCACCAGCACCGGGACCGCGAGCGCACCGTCGCCGACCACCCCGCGGCCCAGCCCGGCGTACCAGTACGACGGGGTCAGCTGCGAGACGGTGCGGAACCCGGCCGGGAAGACCTCGACGGGGATCCACAGCCCACCCAGCGCCGCCAGCACCGTGGAGACGATGCCCATCGCCGCACCGGCGGCCTTCTGCTCCAGGGCCAGGCCGAGCAGCATGCCCAGGGCAACGAACGCCGCCGACCCGATCCAGAGCGCCCCGACCAGGGAGACCCAGGTGCCCAGGGACAGCTGGACGTCGTTGACGAACCGGCCGACCAGGGCCACCACCACCAGGCTGGGCAGCACCAGCAGCATGCCGACGGCGATGTCGACCACGACCACCTCGCGCCCGGGCACCGGCAGCACGCGCAGCTGCCGCAGCCAGCCCGAGGCCCGGTCGAACGAGAGCCGGATGGTGGCGCCCAGGGCCGCGCCGAGCCCGCCGTAGGCCATCATCGAGACCATGTAGGTGCGGGCGTAGTCCTGGTACTCGGCGCCGCTGGACACCTGCCCGCCGAACACCTTGGTGAAGAAGACCGTGAACAGCGCCGGCAGGACGACGGTGAAGAACAGGTACTCCCACGAGCGGAGCACCCGGCGGAGCTGGAAGGTCAGCAGGTCGGTCACTTCGTGCCTCCGGTGAGGGTGAGGAAGGCCTGCTCGAGGCTGGCGCCGGCCACCTCGAGGTCGGGCAGGCGGTCGTGGGTGGCGAGCAGGGCGCGCAGGGTGGCCTCGGCGTCGGTGGTGGCGAGCTCCACCAGGTCGCCGGTGCCGCGGACAGCGGTGACCCCGGGCAGCTGGTCCAGGCCGGTGCGGTCGGTGCAGCCGAAGCGCACGGTGCGCCCGGCGATGCGGGACTTGATCTGCGCCGAGCTGCCGTCGGCGACCACCCGGCCGCCGTCGACCACCACCACGCGGTCGGCCACGGCGTCGGCCTCGGCGAGGTGGTGGGTGGCGAACACGACGGTGTGGCCGCGGTCGGCGAGGTCGCGCATCGTCGTCCAGAAGGCCTGGCGGCCCTCGACGTCCATGGCGCTGGTGGGCTCGTCGAGCACCAGCAGCGGAGGGGTGCCGGCCAGCGCCAGGGCCAGCAGCACACGCTGGCGCTGGCCGCCCGACAGCTGCTCGGTGCGCCGGTCGAGCAGGCCGTCGATGCCGGTGGTGGCCACCAGGTCGGCCATCGGCCACGGGTCGGCGTAGCGGCCGGCGACCAACCGCAGCACCTCGCCCACGCGCGACTCCGAGGGCAGGCCGCCGTGCTGCAGCATCGCCCCGACCCCGCCGGACCGGACGGCGGCCAGCGGCTCCCGGCCCAGCAGCTGCACGGTGCCGGCGGCGGGGCGGAAGAGCCCCAGCGCGGCGTTGACCGTCGAGGACTTCCCGGCGCCGTTGGTGCCGAGCAGCGCGACGGTCTCGCCGCGGGCGATGGTGAGGTCCAGGTCGTGGACGGCGGTGGTGCCGCCGTAGCGGACCGTCAGCCCGCGGATCTCCAGTGCCGGTGTCATGCGTCCAGCCTGGTCAGCGCGCCGTCGGAGCTGTAGTGCCGGACGTCGTCCACAGCTCCTGACGGATGTCAGATCGGCGCCCCTACCCTCGGTGGCGTGAGCGAGAGCCTGGACGTGCTGAGCCGGGTGTTCGGCTACGACTCCTTCCGCGGCCCGCAGCAGCAGGTGGTCGAGCACGTGGCCGCCGGCGGCGACGCCCTGGTGCTCATGCCCACCGGCGGCGGCAAGTCGCTCTGCTACCAGGTGCCGGCGCTGCTGCGCGACGGCGTGGGCGTCGTGGTCTCACCGCTCATCGCGCTGATGCAGGACCAGGTCGACGCGCTGACCGCCCTCGGGGTGCGGGCCGGGTTCCTGAACTCCAGCCAGGACCCCGACGAGCGGCGGGCGGTCGAGCAGGCGTTCCTGGCCGAGGAGCTGGACCTCATCTACGTGGCGCCCGAGTCCCTCGGCGGCGGCGAGTCCCGCACTGCCCGGCTGCTGGAGCGCGGGCGCATCGCGCTGTTCGCCATCGACGAGGCGCACTGCGTCGCCCAGTGGGGCCACGACTTCCGGCCCGACTACCTGGCCCTGTCGATGCTGCACGAGAAGTGGCCCGACGTCCCGCGGGTCGCGCTCACCGCCACGGCCACCCCGCGCACCCACGCCGAGATCAGCACCCGGCTGCAGCTCGACGACGCGCTGCACGTGGTCGCCGGGTTCGACCGGCCCAACATCCAGTACCGCATCGTGCCGAAGAACGAGCCCCGCAAGCAGCTGCTGGACCTGCTGCGCACCGAGCACCCCGGCGACGCGGGCGTCGTCTACTGCCTGTCCCGGTCCTCCGTCGAGACCACCGCCGACTTCCTGGTCAAGAACGGCATCCCGGCACTGGCCTACCACGCGGGCATGGACCAGCGCACCCGCGCGGCCAACCAGTCGCGGTTCCTGCGCGAGGACGGCCTGGTGATGGTGGCGACCATCGCGTTCGGCATGGGCATCGACAAGCCCGACGTCCGGTTCGTCGCCCACCTCGACCTGCCCAAGTCCGTCGAGGGCTACTACCAGGAGACCGGCCGCGCCGGGCGCGACGGCCTGCCCTCGACCGCGTGGCTGGCCTACGGCCTGGCCGACGTCGTGCAGCAGCGCAAGATGATCGAGGGGTCCGAGGGCGACCTCGCGCACCGCCGCATGCTCGCAGCGCAGCTGGACGCGATGCTGGCCCTCTGCGAGACGGTCGAGTGCCGGCGGGTGCGGCTGCTGGCCCACTTCGGGCAGGAGAGCGCCCCGTGCGGCAACTGCGACACCTGCCTGGTGCCGCCGGAGACCTGGGACGCCACGATCCCGGCGCAGATGCTGCTGTCCACCGTGCTGCGGCTGCAGCGCGAGCGCGGGCAGTCCTTCGGCGCCGGCCAGTCGATCGACATCCTGCTGGGCAAGCGCACCGAGAAGGTGGTGCAGCACCGGCACGACGAGCTGACCGTGTTCGGCATCGGCACCGACCTCACCGAGACCCAGTGGCGCGGCGTGGTGCGGCAGCTGCTGGCGCAGGGGTTGCTGGCGGTGCAGGGCGAGTACGGCACGTTGACCCTCAGCGAGGCCAGCGGGCCGGTGCTGCGCCGCGAGCAGTCGGTGCCGATGCGCCGCGAGCCCGACCGGGTGGCCCGCGGGCGCACCGGCAAGGCAGCGAAGGCCGCCGTCGACCTGGCCCCGGAGGCCGCGCCCGCGTTCGAGCGGCTGCGGGCCTGGCGGGCGGCGACCGCGAAGGAGCAGGGCGTGCCGGCCTACGTGGTCTTCCACGACGCGACGCTGCGCCAGATCGCCACCGAGGAACCGGTCGACGTCGCCGCGCTGGGCTCGATCAGCGGGGTGGGCGCGGCCAAGCTCGAGCGCTACGGCGAGGGCGTCCTCGCCGCCCTGCACGCCTGATCAGTGCGGGACCGGGCAGCCGGTCGGGAACGTGCCGAGGGCGCTGACGTCGTAGCCGTCGGGGTAGCTGCGGATGGTGGGCAGCTGCCGGGCGTAGAAGGGCTCCGAGCGCGGCGGCGCGAAGCGCAGGGCCCGCCCCCGCGCCCGCAGGCCGGCCCGGGTGGCGGCGGCCAGCACCGGGTTCGGCTCCGGGTAGCGGAAGGCGGCGAGCAGGGCGTCGTCCATCAGCGCGAACGACGTCTGCCGGACCAGTGCCGCCGGCAGCTTGTCGTACGGCGGGAAGGTGCCCAGCAGCCCGAGCGTGGCGTCCGCGACGGCCCGGCCACCCGCGCTGTACGCGAAGTGCTCGGCCTCGTAGGCGTCGTGCACCCGGGCGAACTCCTGCCAGGTGCCGGGGATGTCCTTGATCCCCATGCGCGCCCCGAGCGCCTGGTAGTACTCGGCGCTGGCGATCTTCTCCACGCCGCTCATCGGCCGCCAGGCGTAGGCGTCCATCCAGCGGATCGGGGTGACCACGAAGGTGCACAGCACGTAGCGCATGTCGTCGTCGCTGATGTCGTACGAGCGGTGCATCTGGTTCATCCGCCGGATCGCGGCCTTGCCGGTGCCCGAGTCGGGCCCGTGCTCGAGGACCGCGTCGAGGATCAACCCGGTGTCGTCGTAGCGCTTCTGCACCCGCTCGGTGAACTCACCGGTGTCGGCCAGCAGCTGCCCGATGGTCGGTACCGCGTAGGTGCGGAACAGGGCGAAGCTCAGCGCCTGGTTCATGTCCCAGGGGAACTCGACGGTGGCGGTGAGCCGGTAGACCTCCAGGTGGTCGCGCACCGGGTCCATCGCGGTCATCCGGGTCAGGTTGTCGTAGCGCTTCCGCACGGGGCCCTCCTAGAACGGTCAGCGCTGACTGTGCCAGACGAGGTGTTGACCACACCAGGATCTGTTGCGCCCACCGGATCGGTCAGTCCGTGAGGTCGCGGACGAGGGCGTCGGCGAGGAGACGGCCGGGGTCGGTGAGGACGGCGAGCCCCGCCCCGTGGGCGCCCGGCTCGAGCAGCCCGCGGGCGACGGCGTCGGCGGCGCGGGCCCGGCCCACGTCCGAGAGCGCGGTGAGCGGCAACCCGTCGCGCAGCCGCAGGCCGAGCATCACGGTCTCCAGGGCGACGTCCTCGCGCGTGAGCCGCTCGGCGCCGGCGGCCGGGTGCTCACCGGCGGCCAGCCGCCCGGCGTAGGGGGCCGGGTGCTTCACGTTCCACCAGCGCAGCCCGCCGACGTGGCTGTGCGCGCCCGGGCCGATGCCCCACCAGTGCGCGTTGGCCCAGTACAGCTCGTTGTGCCGGCAGCGGGCGGCCCGGTCGGTGGCCCAGTTGGAGACCTCGTACCACTCGAGCCCGGCGCTGCGGAGCACCCGGTCGGCGGTCTCGTACCGGTCGGCCAGCACGTCGTCGTCGGGCATCGGCAGCTCGCCGCGGGCGACCCGGCGGGCCAGCTTCGTGCCCTGCTCGACGATGAGGGCGTACGCGCTCACGTGGTCGACGGGGGCGTCGAGCACGGCGGCCAGGGACAGCTCCCAGTCGGCGTCGGACTCACCCGGCGCGCCGTAGATCAGGTCGAGGTTGACGTGCTCGAACCCGGCCGCGCGGGCCTCGCGGGCGGCTGCGGCGGCCCGGCCCGGGGTGTGCCGGCGGTCCAGGACGGCGAGCACGTGCGGCGCGGCGGACTGCATGCCCAGGCTGATCCGGGTGAACCCGCCGGCGCGCAGCACGGCCAGCGACTCGGGCGTCACCGACTCCGGGTTGGCCTCGGTGGTCACCTCGACGTCGGCGGCCACCGGGAACAGCTGACGGGCCCGGTCCAGGACGGCGACCAGGTCGGCCGCGGGCAGCAGCGTGGGCGTGCCGCCGCCGACGAACACGGTGCTGATCTCCGGCGGCTCGGGGCCCAGCACCCGGGCGGCCAGTTCGAGCTCGGCGATCGCGGTGGCCGCGTACTCGCTGCGGTTGGCGCCGGGGCCCAGCTCGTCGGAGGTGTAGGTGTTGAAGTCGCAGTAGCCGCAGCGCGTGGCGCAGAACGGCACGTGCACGTACAGCCCGAACGGGGTGCGGCCGAGCGTGCCGCGGGCCTCCTCGTCGAGCATCGAGGGGTCGGCCGGCAGGGCGGGCGTCTGGCCGAGGATCGGCAGGGTGGTGGTCATCGCTGCACCCAGTGTCCCCCGCCCGTGCAGGATGGGTCCCGTGACCGACTCGGTGCTGCACGTCGAGGTGTCCCGCGGTGTCGCCACCCTCACCCTCGACTCCCCCGCCAACCGCAACGCGCTCTCCCGCGCCCTGCGCGCCCAGCTCCGCGACGCGCTGGCGTCCGCGCTGGCCGACGACGCCGTCCGGGTGGTGGTGCTCGACCACACCGGCCGGGTGTTCTGCTCGGGCATGGACCTCTCCGAGGCCGCCGGGGGCGCCGCGGCCGACCAGGGGGTGAACGAGTTCCCCGACCTGCTCTCGACCCTGTGGCACTCCCCCAAGCCGGTGCTGGCCGCCGTGCGCGGTCCGGCCCGCGCAGGCGGGGTGGGCCTGCTGGCCGCCTGCGACGTCGTGGTCGCGGGCGCCTCGGCCACCTTCGGGTTCGCCGAGGTGCGCATCGGGGTCGTCCCGGCCGTCATCTCCGCCGTCTGCCGCCCCCGCATGCACGCCAACGCCGCCCACCGGCTGATGCTCACCGGCGAGGTGTTCGACGCCGCGGCCGCCCGCGACGCCGGCCTCGTCGACCTCGCGGTGGCCGACGACGAGGTGTCCGCGGCCGTCGAGGCGCAGGTGCGGGCCCTGGCCGCCGGCGCCCCCGCGGCGCTGGCCGAGACCAAGCGGCTGCTTCGCTCGGGCACCGACCTCGACTTCGCGCCGCTGCTGGAGACCTCGGCCCGGTTCTTCGCCTCCGCCGAGGGCCAGGAGGGCATCGCCGCGTTCCGCGAGAAGCGCCCGGCCTCCTGGGTGCCCCAGGACTGACCCTTGCCCGGACGGCGCCCCCGCGGGACCCTCACGCCGTGACCGAGGACCCGCGGGCCCGCTTCCGGCAGCTGCCCGAACCGGTGCGGCCGGAGGACGTCGTCGAGACCTCCGACGCGAGGCAGGTCGCGCCGCCCGAGCAGGAGGTGCCGGCTGCCTGGCGCTCCACCCTGCTCGGCGCCGGCGGCTGACCCGCCGCCTCAGCGCAGCCGGCGGGTCCGGTCGGGCAACGGCTCGGTGACGCCGCGGGCGTCGAGCCACTCGGCCAGCGGGACGGCGACCCGGCGCGACGTCCCCCAGGCCTGGCGCGCCTGGCTGAGCGTGAACGGCTGGGCGATCCCGGCCAGCGCGCGGCGGGCGCGCTCCTCGACGCCGGGTGCCAGGAACACCGACTCCCCCACCCGCACGAGCTGCCCGTCGCGCACCGCGGCCGCCAGCTCGCGCGGACCGAGACCGGCGGCGGCCAGCTCCTCGGCGTCCGGGGCGGCGAACGGGTCCCCGGCCAACCGGGCCACGACCGCGGACACCGCCCGCTGCACCGGCTCGGGCAGCCCGCCGTCGGCGGCCACGACCCGGCCGTCGCGCAGCGCCAGCGGCGGCCGCACGAGACCGGCGACGAGCTCGGCGTCGGGCAGCTCGAGGGCGCTGCGCAGCACGGCCGTGGGCGGGCCGGGCTCCAGCGGCCGCAGCTGCCGGTAGCGCGCGACGACGGCGGGCACCCGCGCGGCCAGCTCGTCGGCCAACCCCGGCGCCAGCAGCCACCGGCCGACCTCGGTGGCCCCCGCCGGCACCGGCCAGCCCATCGCGGTGAACTCCGACCGCAGCACCACCCGGCGGCGGGCCAGGTCGGCACCGGCGTCCCACCCACCGGCCAGGTCTGCGGCGCGCACGCGGGCGGCGCCCCGGCGGCGCAGCTCGGGCGGGTCGACGTCGCGCACGTCGGCGCCGTGCACGGTGCGGGTGCCCGGGTCGCGCAGCAGCAACCGGTCCCCGACACGCAACGGCAGCGGTGCGGCCAGCCGCAGCCGCACCGCGGCGTCGTCCAGCGGGCGCACCCGGGCGGCGACGGTGGCCGAGCCGACGTGCACGACCAGCTCGGCCGGCAGCTTCCCCGCCGGCTGGACGAGGACGACGTCGAGCTCGGCGGTGTCCCGGTACGCGCCGGGGGTCAGCAGGGCATCGCCCCGGGAGAGGTCCTCGACGGCCACGCCGCGCAGGTTCAGCGCCACCCGGGCGGTCGCGGCGGCCTGCTCGACCGGCTCCCCCAGCGACTGCACCCCCCGGACGACGACCTCGCGCCCGCCCAGGGTGAACCGGTCGCCGGCGCGCACCGACCCGGCGGCCAGGGTGCCGGTGACCACGGTGCCCGCGCCGCGGATGGTGAACGCGCGGTCGACCCACAGCCGCACCGGCGCGGCGGAGTCGGGGGCGGGCAGCGCGGCGAGCACCCCCTCCAGGGCGGCCGCGACCTCGGGCACGCCGTCGCCGGTGCGGGAGCTGGCCGCCACCGCCGGCACCGGGCCCAGCGACGTGGCGCCCAGCCGCTCGCGCACGTCGGCGAGCACCGGCGCGGGGTCGGCGAGGTCGCTCTTGGTGACCACCAGCAGGCCGTGCCGCACGCCCAGGGCGTCCAGGACGGCGACGTGCTCGGCGGTCTGCGCCGACCAGCCGTCGTCGGCGGCCACCACCACCAGCGCGGCGGGCACCGACCCCACCCCGGCGAGCATGTTGCCCACGAACCGCTCGTGCCCCGGGACGTCGACGACGGCGACGGTGCGGCCGCCGGGCAGCGTCGTCCAGGCGAAGCCGAGGTCGATGGTGAGCCCGCGGCGGCGCTCCTCCTCCCACCGGTCGGGCTGCATGCCGGTGAGCGCGGTGACCAGCGAGCTCTTGCCGTGGTCGACGTGCCCGGCGGTGGCGATCACCTGCACGCGCGGACCGCCTCGACCAGCACGGCGTCGTCGGCGGGGTCCAGGCTGCGCAGGCCCAGCAGGGTGCGGCCGTCGGCCACGTAGCCGACCACCGGTGGTGTGCCGCGGCGCAGCGGCTCGGCGAGCGCGGCCGGCAGCGAGACCGCCACGCCGGGCAGCTCGACCTCCGGCGCCCCACCGCCCCCGACCCGGGCCCCGGCGTCCACGACGTGGGCGTCCCCGCCCAGCGCCGCGACGACGGCCTCGGCCCGGGCGCGCAGCTCGGCGGTCGTGGTCTCCAGCATGCGGCGCACCGGCGGCACCGGGCCGCGCAGGGTGGCCTCCAGCGCCGCCAGCGTCGTCTTGTCGACCCGCAGCGCGCGGTACAGCGGGTGCCGGCGCAGCCGCTGCACCAGGTCGGCCCGGCCGAGCACCAGCCCGGCCTGCGGGCCGCCGAGCAGCTTGTCGCCGCTGCACAGCACCAGGTCGGCGCCGGCGGCCAGCGTGGTCTGCAGGTCGGGCTCGTCGGGCAGCGCCGGGTGCGGGGCCAGCAGACCCGACCCGACGTCGGCGACCACCGGCACGTCGACCGCCGGGGCCAGCTCGGCGACCTCGACGGCGCGGGTGAAGCCGCGCACCACGAAGTTCGACGGGTGGATCTTCAGCACCGCGCCGGTCTGCGGGCCCACCGCTGCGGTGTAGTCGGCCAGGGTGACCCGGTTCGTCGTCCCGACCTCGCGCAGCCGGGCACCGGTGGACTCCAGCAGGTCGGGGATGCGGAACCCGTCGCCGATCTCGACCAGCTCACCGCGGGCCACCACCAGCTCGCCGCCCAGGCAGGTGGCCACCAGGGCCAGCGCCGCGGCGCAGTTGTTGACCACGATGGCGGCCTCCGCGGCCGGGACCGCGGCCAGCAGTGCCCCGATCGCCCCCTCGCCGCGCGGCCCGCGCCGACCGGTGGTCAGGTCGAGCTCGACGTCGGTGGTGCCGCTGGCGGCCACGACCGCCTCGACCGCGGCCGCCGACCACGGCGCGCGCCCGAGGTTGGTGTGCACCAGCACACCGGTGGCGTTGAGCACCCGGTGCAGGCTCGCCGCCGACGCCGGCAGCCCGGCGACCACCGCGTCGGCGGCGTCCTCGGGGGCCAGGTCACCCTCGCGCACCCGCTGCTGGACGGCGACGACCACGGCCTTGACCAGCTCGCGGCCCCACCGGTCGACCGCCCCGGCCACCCTCGGCTCGGCCAGCAGGACGTCGGTGCGCGGCACCAGCCGGCGGGGGTCGGTGGTCATCTCTCCCAGGTCTGCGCGGCGGTGGGGTGCGGCGGGGGCTGTGGCGGGGGCTGTGGCGGAGGCGGACGGGAATCGAACCCGCCTGACCCGGCTACCGGGCCACGTCGGCTTTAGAGGCCGCGGGGGTCACCAGACACCCTGACGCCTCCGCGGTCGAGGGTACGTGCGGCTCAGCCGGTCAGCACGGCCGTCACCCCGGCCCCGGCCAGCGCCACCGCAGCGACGACGCCGGTGGTGCCGGCCAGCAGCCGGGCCGGGAACACGTGCCGCACCATGAGCAGCGAGGGCAGGCTGAGCACCGGCAGCGCCACCAGCAGCACCGCGGCGGCCGGCGCACCCAGGCCCGCCGCCAGGGCCGCCGACACGACCGCCACCTCACCACCGGTCGGCACCGGCAGGGCCAGCCCGGCGACGAGCAGGAGCAGCAGCACCGCGACCGCGGCCGCGCCGCTGCCGCCGTCGGCGGGGAACAGCACGCCGCGGAACGTGCCCAGCACGAACACCACGGCCAGGTACTCCGGCAGCAGCCGCACCGCGAGGCCCAGCAGCGTCGCGCCGAACCGGACCACCACCGGCCGGGTGTCCGTCCCGGGCTCGGGCAGGTCGGCCGGCACGGTGCCCTCGACGGCCCGGCGGCGGCCCAGCCAGCCGGCCAGCGCCACCGCGGCGACGACGACGATCAGCCCGGCGCCGAACCGCAGCACCGCCCACGGCCAGGGCAGCACCGCCAGGCAGAACACCAGCACGACGGGGTTGAGCGCGGGGTTGCCCAGCCAGAAGGCCAGCACCGCGCTGGTGCCCGCCCGGGCCCGGCGCAGCCCGACCGCCAGCGGGGCGGCGCAGCACGAGCACATGAGCGTGGGCACCGACGCCAGGCCGCCGCGCAGCCCGCCGCGGGCGCTGCCCGACTCGGCCGGGCCCAGCACCCGGCGCAGCCACGACGCCGGCAGCAGCACCTGCACCGCGGCGGCCAGCACCAGTCCGACGACCAGGGCCTTCCAGATCGCGGCGGTGTAGGCGACGGTGAAGTCCCAGCCTGCGGTCAGCGACACCGGCGGGGCGGACTCCCCGCCGCCGGTCACGATCGAGTCGCCCAGGCTGCCGCTGCCCAGCACCGAGGGCACCTTGCCGGCGTAGGGCCCGTACTTCGCCCACCACAGGCCGCCGACCAGCAGCGCGAGTGCGAGGCCACCGAGCAGCAGCACCCGCCGGCGGTCCGGCCCGGCCGGCGGCGCCTCCGGGGTGGGCGTGTCCGTGGGCGTGTCCGCGGACGTCGTCCGCCCGGTCCCGGTCATGCCGTCGATCGTGCCGTACCGGATGGGTTCCGGTTCACTGGGCGGGGTGAGCACCGACGCCGTCCGCCTGACCACCTACGCGCACGGCGGGGGCTGCGCGTGCAAGATCCCGCCCGGCGAGCTGGAGGCGGTCGTCGCCGGCCTGACGCACACCGGCCCGCGCGACCCGGCGACCGAACTGGTCGTGGGCCTGGACGACGGCGACGACGCCGCGGTCGTGCGGCTGCCCGGCGGCCAGGGCCTGGTGCTCACGACCGACTTCTTCACCCCGGTCGTCGACGACGCCTACGACTTCGGCCGGATCGCGGCGGCCAACGCGCTCAGCGACGTCTACGCGATGGGCGGCACCCCCGTCGTCGCGGTGAACCTGCTGGGCTGGCCGCGCGACGTGCTGCCCGCCGAGCTGGCCGCCGAGGTGCTGCGCGGCGGGCTGGAGGTCGCGCACGCGGCCGGCTGCCACGTGGGCGGTGGGCACTCGATCGACTCCCCCGAGCCCACCTACGGCATGGCGGTCAGCGGGCTGGTCGACCTCGACCGATTGATCCGCAACGACCGGGCCGTGGCCGGCGACGCGATCTCGCTGTCCAAGCCGCTGGGCGTCGGCACGTTGAACAACCGGATGAAGGCCACCGGGGAGCCCTCGCCCGAGGCGATCGACTCGATGAGCCGGCTCAACGCCGAGGCCTCGGTGGCCGCCCTGGCCGCCGGGGTGCGGGCCGGCACCGACGTCACCGGCTTCGGCCTGCTCGGGCACCTCTACAAGATGGCCCGCGCGAGCGGGGTGACCGCGGTGGTCTCGGCGGCCGACGTCCCGTACCTGGCCGGCGCGCGGCAGTCCGTGGCCGACGGGTACGTGTCCGGCGGCACCCGGCGCAACCTGGACTGGGTGCGCCCGCACACCGACCTGTCCGCCGTCGGCGAGGACGACGCCCTGCTGCTGGCCGACGCCCAGACCTCCGGCGGTCTGCTGCTGGCCGGCGAGGTGCCCGGGTCAGCGGTGGTCGGGGAGTTCGTCGCCGCCGGGGAGTTCGCCGTCGTCGTCCGGTAGTGCTCACGGTGAGCCGGCGTTAACGTCGCCGGCATGCTGGCTGCCTTCGTCTCGACCCCGTCCGCCGACGACCCCCTGTCCGTGCTGGAGGTCGGCGAGCGGCCGGCCCCCGAGGCCCGGGAGGGCTGGGTGGTCGTCGACGTGAAGGCGGCCTCGCTCAACCACCACGACCTGTTCAGCCTGCGCGGGGTGGGCCTGCCGGCCGAGCGGATGCCCATGACGCTGGGCTGCGACGCCGCGGGCACCGACGCCGACGGCAACGAGGTGCTCGTGCACGCCGTCATCACCGGCACCCCGGGCTGGTCGGGCGACGAGACGCTGGACCCCAAGCGCTCGCTGCTGTCCGAGCTGCACCAGGGCACGCTGGCCGAGCAGGTGCTGGTGCCCGCGCGCAACGTGCTGCCCAAGCCGGCCGACCTGTCGTTCGCCGAGGCCGCGTGCCTGCCCACCGCGTGGCTCACCGCCTACCGGATGCTGTTCACCAAGGCGGGGCTGCAGCCGGGGCAGACGGTGCTCGTGCAGGGCGCCTCGGGCGGGGTCGCCACCGCGCTCGTCGCCCTGGGCCGGGTCGCCGGCTACCGCATGTGGGTGACCGGCCGGTCGGAGGAGAAGCGCGCGGCTGCACTGGCCCTGGGCGCCGACCAGGCGTTCGAGACCGGGGCGCGGCTGCCCGAGCGGGTCGACGCCGTCATGGAGACCGTCGGCAAGGCGACCTGGTCGCACAGCGTCAAGTCGCTCAAGCCGGGCGGGGTCATCGTGACCTCGGGAGCCACCACGGGCTTCGACCCGTCCGCCGAGCTCAACCGGGTGTTCTTCACCCAGCTGCGGGTGATCGGCTCGACCATGGGCACCCGCACCGAGCTCGAGCAGCTGGTGCAGCTGTGCGCCACCACCGGCCTGCGCCCGCAGATCGACGTCGAGCTGCCGCTGGCCGACGCCCGCGAGGGCTTCGAGCGCATGCACGAGGGCCGCACCAACGGCAAGATCGTCTTCACCGTCTGACCGTCGTGCGCCCGGCGCGGACCTGGTCGGTCAGTGCCGGGCGGGCGCGGGCACGCGGAGCAGGACGACGGCGGCCACCGCGGCCAGCGCGGCGGCCACCGCGGCGCCGGCGAAGACGGTGTGCAGCTGGGTGAGCACCGCGGCGTCGACCGCCCGGTCGTAGACGGCGCAGTCGGTCGGGCTGGTCGGGCAGCTGACCAGCGGGCTGGGGATCCCCCGGACCACCTCGGTGAACCGGCGCAGCGCGACGGCGGTGAGCAGCGAGAGCCCGACCAGCATGCCCACGGTGCGGGCGACCACCACCAGCGAGCTGGCGCTGCCGTGCACCCGCGACGGCGTCACGCCCAGCAGGACGACGGTCACCGGTGCCACCGCCAGCCCGAACCCCAGCCCGGCACCCACCAGGGCCGCCGTCGAGGTCCAGCGGTCCAGCGAGGTGGCGTCCCAGCGGGTCATGGCCACGAAGGCCAGGGCGGCCAGCACCATGCCGCCGCCGGCTGTCCACCGCGGGGCCACCCGCCGGCACAGCCACCCCCCGGCGACCGCACCGACCGGCACGGCCACCAGCAGCTCGACCAGGACCAGTGCGGCACCGAGCTGGTCGGTCTCGGTGGTGGCCCGGGCGAAGAGGGGGACGTCGACCAGCGCGGCCACCAGGGCGACGCCGACCAGCACGTTGACCACCAGCGCGCCCCAGGCGCCCACCGGCCGCAGCTCGGCCAGCGGCAGCAGGGGCTGCGCCGAGCGGCGCTCGTGCAGCACGAACGCCACCGCCGCGACGGCCGCGAGCGGGAGCAGCACCGGCCCGTGGGCGACGACCTGCGTGGCCGGGTCGGCGGCGGCGAACGCCCAGACCAGGCTGCCCAGGGCCACCACCACGAGCAGCGCCCCGAGGGCGTCGACCTCGCGGACCAGCGCCGGCAGCCCGCGCAGGGGCAGCACCGGGTGCGCGGCGGTGGCCGACCGGGCCAGCACGCCGACGGCACCCAGCACGGCCACCAGCACCAGGGGCGTCGTCCAGCCCGGGCCGGCCAGCGGCACCCACGCGAG